>Ga0179591_1188451_pt1 | contig 20856 bp, 23 predicted proteins | sample CZOMad2_1_08_16f_FD_182891 | JGI IMG/M metagenome (GOLD analysis project Ga0179591, IMG submission 182891) | Vadose zone soil fungal communities from Angelo Coast Range Reserve, California, USA - CZOMad2_1_08_16fungal (PacBio error correction) | ecosystem: Environmental > Terrestrial > Soil >... | reverse complement strand
CTACTCCTTGGAAAATTTTACAAAGTTTCTCCCTCAAACCAAATGTCTTCAAACCGTTTAAAACTTCTACGCCTCTTTTTTTGTAGTAATTCCTTCGCTGAATTACCCTTCTCGCGCCGACTACTCCACCCCGCGGCCAGAGCTTTCCTTCTCCCGCTCGGTTTTGTTTGGCTTTTTTTCTTCCAATGGTTTTACTTTAGAGGGACGTTTTTGCAGGTTCAATCATTTTCAACAATTAACCGCTCAAAAAATTACCCTGCAGAGTCCCCCTTTTATCCTTTAATGGATGGAAATACAGCCCCCTGTTCTTCGTTTTTTTGCGCGCTTTTCTGCCTGGTTCCTTATCCCACCCCAAGCCCTTTTTCTTTCATTAGGGGACCAGGTTGTACACCCCCCAATCCCGACCCTTCCAATGCCCACCCGTGGTCTTTTTCAATTGTATGCCCCCGCGTTTGTCCCGACCTTGACGAGGCCTTGAAGTACACTTCGTTGTCTTTCTTCACCCGGCCGGCGAAAACACTTTCTTTCTGGCGTGACCCCTTAGAAGTGTGCCCCAAGGGTCTTCTGTACTTTTTGTTCGGGTGTTTAGAACTGGCCGCGTTTTTCCCCGAATGGGCCGGCAAATTCACCAATTCCCCTTGTTCTTGCCTTTTACAAGGTTTTCTTGAGCACATCAGCTAAAGCACTTTTGCCCACCGTTTTTGTTTTGTGAGTTCGTGTCTCTTTCATATATATCTTACAGCTGGTTCTCAACCCACACCCACCCCGCCTCCCTTATTCGTCAAACGGTACGACTCTTGGAAACCCAAACCCTTTCTCTTCCATTCCTTCCCCTATTCTTCACTTCTCCATGGCTTTTTTTTTCGTGCTTTCCATCGGTCATTTGTCGGTCCTTTCCACAAGTTCCGGCCCTTTTGCCACGAAGATTAACCCCACCCACAGAACCCCTTCCATCCCCCCCTGTCCATTTCCTCAACCGGAATTTGTCTCATATTTTTTCCCCGGTTTTTTTCCTGCGCCAAAGGGATTGGCCCTTTGACCCCTTTTTTTCTGACTTCTTAAACGGGTCCCTGATTCGTTTACTTTCCCCTAGTTCTCCCCCAGTTTTAGAAACTTCCTTCGTCCCCCCCGCTTTCTTGCGTGATTTACAGCATTTGGGTGGAGCGTCCCCCAATACCGCGGCCCCCCCCCAGTGAGTTTAACAAATGCTTCTGTTGATTTTCTTCTCCAGGAAGAGAGCACACGGCCCCTCCTCCTGGCGACCCAAATATTCCGGAGATGGGCCGATTGGCTTTGGTTCGTCTGCTAGTCCCCCCCCCTTTCAAAAATTTTTCCGAATTAACCAAATGTTTTTGTTGCTCCCTAGATGGCTCGAGATTGCCTTCAAGTTGTCTTTAGGTTCAAAACGGTTGTCAACCCGCTTGAGTTGTCTTCTACGGCTTTTGCAGGAGCCCAACCTAAGTGTGTGAGTTTTTTTCACCTCAAAAAGGCCCTTCCCCCCCTCCTATTTCGTGTCACTTTTTCTTTTGTTTAAGGTTTGAGTTAGAGGCCTGGCCTGGGTTTTTTGTTTCCCCATATATCGATTGGTGGAAGGTCCTCAAAGGACCCCCCTCAGTCCCCTGCTGACCCCAGTCAATGCTTTTTCCCCCCATTCTGTACTCACCAAGGCTCTGGTCTTTTAGTCGGTCCTTCCCCCCCCGTTGGCCGTCAAAGTTTGATTCGAATTTCAAGTTTTTTCCACTTTTACAGAAGTAAGTGCACCCAGATTACTTCTCACCCCAGATTTCTCTGTAAATATTAACTCTTCCCCCTGAAGTAGGCTTTTCTTGAGCTCTTTACAACGTTTCCTACTCGGCTTCCGTGCCAGTTATAGTCTAGTGTGGCCGCCCCCAACATTGGACGGACCATTCCCCTGCCCCCTGGTTCTCCGCCCCCCAAAAACACGCCTTTCTTCTCTTTTCTCCTTTCTCGTGGTGACCCACCAGACTGAGACCGACATAACCAATTCTCGGATGGGGACCACTTCCAATTCTTCTTTATTACCCTCCCCATCCATTTAGGTGAAGTTCTTTTTACCCCAAGAATACTTCACGTCCCACCAAACGCACCACAGGGTGGGCACCCCAAGTTTCGACTTCTATTCCCGGTATTGAGAATTCCACCCCCCCCCTTTTTCGTAAAGGATGAAGAACCAGAGAAATCCCGCACTCTTAAATCTTATCCGTTTTCATTTCCAATTCACGCTGGTAATATCCTTTTGGTCCCCACGGTTCCATACTCCAATTTTTTTACTGTACCCCCATTGATTTTCCGGTCCCCCCCCCCCGAGTGTCGAGAATTCCTAGACCCCCAAAGGCCAATTTTCGCTCTTTTTCATTTTTTCGCCCACCATACTCCAGAAAACGGCGAAGTGGCACGCCCGCTGTCCTTCGACCCTTTCAAAGGTCTTCACGGTCACATTCCCTTAAACACTTGCTAGAAGACGCCCCTCCTTGTCGGTCGGTTCCCCCGGTACATGTGCCCCGACTCCAAGCCTTGATATCTTGCTGGGTTTTTTTTTCAATTTGCAGTGATTCCCGGTTTTGCCCTGTCGCGTGAGCAACTTTGCAACGTTTCAATTTCGGTCGTGTTTTTTATCCCTGGGTCCTCATACACCTTTCCTGTTTCCTCCGGCGTGCCCAGACAGGCTTCTTCCCGTGTCTCCCTGGAATATCTGGCGTTCCCCCGTCTTTTGCCTTGTCTAAAAGCATCGAGCATTTACAGGTCCTGGTGCGCATCCCCCCCCTGTTTCCCTTAATTTTTTAGCGTTGCCCTAGTATTTGAACCCCTTTCCTTTTCTTTGTTCCGTTCTTTCGACTTAGTTGATTTTCCGTGGAAGGTATTTCCCCCCTTTGAGGTAGAGCGGCTGTCCCTTCTTTTTGTTTGCAGGATTCATCACTTGTAGCCCCTGTATAATTTTGAAAATTCTAAAACCGTAACCTTTGTTTTCCGTTCCCCGCATTGCGGTTAGAAACCCCCAGGGTCGTTTCTTGGCCTGGGTGAGCGGTCCCTGGTTCTTCCGACCGTGTGTAACCCCCAGGCCCCTCCCCCCCCTGTTTTTTTAAGCGCTGCGTGTCCCGACCCGAGTGCCTGATTCCTTTCCTCCCGGACGTCCGGGCGGCCAGTCCGCGGTGACTTTGATCTTCCCCTCGAGCACGCCGCCGTACCCGTTGGGAATACCCCCCCTTTTTCCCCCTCTTGTCTCCGTTTAGTTGTGTGACTCCATGAGTTCGTATCCAACACTTTTTTCGTTTTTTTGTCTAAATTCTGGTCCTGCCGTTCATTGAACAGCTCATTTCGCTTCTAACTTTCCGTTTGACTTATGCGAAACGCCCACTTCAGAACAACTCGGTTCCATTTTCCCCCCCCTTGGCCCCGGGAGTTGTTGCCCTCTGTCCCCGATGATAAAAAAGCCTTTTGGGGAACACTTTCCCCCCGGGTCCCTTTGCTCCACCCGAATTGACCCGCTCACTCCCCCTTCCTGCGGAACTACTTTCCTTGGCCATTCTGCGGTTGATTCCATGTACTGTCCTTATTTTCGACAAACCAACCTCCGAGCCCCCCCAGTCCAGGGGACCCGGAAACTTCCCCCATTGCCCGGTATTTGTTTTTTTCCACCCCCTTTTTTTTCAGGACCTTTGCTTGCGGACCTTGTGCAACTCCTTCCTGCCACCCCCCACCCCCCCCCCCAGTTTGTGGGTCCCCCTCCGGTCTCTTTAAAAATCTTTACTTGTTCTGCCGGGCACCCCAACCTTACTGTTCGGTAACCCCCATCCCCGTCCCATCCTCCCTCCTGCCGGGGACGGGGGGAGATGTGCGCACACGGGCCCCCCTCCACAGCATACGGACGCCACCCCCCTTCCCTTCCTCCCTCTCCCCAACCTTCCCCTCCCCCCCCGCGCGTCGTACACTCAACCATAATCCTCTCCCCAACGTTACCCCGGTAGGAATGGGGGGGTCCTTCGGGTGTGTTGGGTTGTTTATTCTTCTTCCCTCCCATGTAGCCCCTTTGGGAAATTAGTCAGAAAACTTCTGTGATCCAATGGCCTGCCCTTCTTGGACGCGGCCAAGGCCTGGTGTATTCTTCTTTTCCCTTTTTTTTTTCCAGAAATTTAAAAACTTGACCCTTTTCCCCCCCGTTCTCGTTCAGTCGCTATCAAACATTCCCCCGGCCATCTTTTTTCAACCCCCTCCAGCCCGGTTCAACCCTGTGAAAATTGCTCGGTCCCCCCCTCTGCTTCCCCAATCTTCCTCCTGATAGGTTTGGCTCAGACCGTTTTCCTCTGAATACCCCGGGTTTGTTTGGACCTTGATTTCTTCTGCTGGTGGCCTCTCGGGGGGGAAATTCTTCATATTGGCCGGGTTAGAAAACCCCAGGAGAAAAATTCCCCCACAACCCCAAAAAAACCACAAAACAAAACCCAGAAAAACAAAAATAAACCAGCGGCTCAGTCCCTTCGGTTTTTTTGTTTCGAGTTACCCAATCTTGGAAGTGGACTTTCAATCGTCTTTTCATTATAAATTCCCCCCCCCAAAGTGGAATTCGGACCATTACCGTTTAACAAAATTCCTTTAATGCCAAAATATTGAAAAACAAAACAAATAAATCCAACCACACAAAACAAAGGTCAGGCATTCACTACCATGTAAGGAAATTGTGTTTTTTTTTGTGTACTTTTTCCCGTGTTGATCTGGGTGAGTAACCTTTCTTTCCCTGATCCTTCCCTTGAAGCTAAAACCGTCCTTCCGTGCCCCACGCCGGTCTTCTGTTTTCGTGTTGACAAGGGCCCCGGATTTCCCCTGTTTACAAAAGCTGCTGGTACACAAAGGCACTGTCGCGGCGAGCTCTTGAAATGCCCCCCCCCTCCTTTTCAACCATTTAGGCAGCGTCTTGTAAATTTAGTTTTCCCCCGCACTCCCTCCACACTCTTCTGGAGTCGGGTGTTTGTTTGGTTTCGGTTTTTTCTTAAAGAAGGACACCAATGCCACATTTCTCCCCCGAGTCCCCTTAGCACCTTTGTTTCAGGAAAAAAGCACTTTTGTATCCTTAACAGAAAACAACGTCAGAGACCAGTGTGTAACCCGATCCCCAAGCCACCGCTCAGTTTGCCCTCCCCGGCATTTAGCCCCTTTGATGCCCCTTCTTCGTGGCCTTTACATTTTCCATTCCCCGGTGTTTCCCCAGAATCTTGATTTTCCCGTTTGGCCTGGAACCTCTAAATCCTTCCCCTTTCTTTGGTGCCCCATTGTTTTCCCCCAAAACGTCCCTTTCTCTTCTCGTTCTTCTTTTCACTCCTTCGCTTTAGTTTGCCCAATCAACTCTACCGTCCCCAGTACTCCCCCCCCCACGACCCTTTCTAATCTTTAAAGCTCCCCAAACCCGTCTATCTCTTTTTTCTTCACGTATTTGCCCTTCCCATTAGTTGAGGGGCGGCCTTCCCCCCCACCCTGCCGGAGAGAACCCTCAACAGGTTAGGTTTTTTCGTCCCCCGCCCGCCACATTACCGTTCTTGGGATTGACTTCGTCCGCCCCCTAGAACGTCTCCGGGGGTGACTCCCGGCAATGTATTTTTGTTATTGGCATCGACCACTGTCCATTGGATATCTTCGGAGTCCCTGTTTCTCCTGAGTTCTTTTTTTTAAAGTCCACCGGTCCCCTCCCAGATATTGGTTCCTTTTTCCCCTCTTCTTGTGGGTCAGAGACGTCACCCAATTCTCTTCCTAACCCCCTCATGCCCCTTTGAAGGAGGCGATGGTGTTGCCTAATTGTGAACTTCCCAGTCCCTTAAATTTGCACTCGTTCTCGTTTAGAAACCTTCCCCAGTAGATTGGTCCACTTCTGGTTTCGGTTCGGCTCCCGAAATGCTACTCACCCTTTTCAAATTGCAGTATCTCTCCGAGGTTTTCTTTTTCTTCTTTTCAAGGCTTTTTTTTTCTCGTGGGCACCCCCGTAACATTCTGCGTGCCAGTCCGAACGTGTGGATCCGTACACGATTTACCGTACAAGACCCCTTCTCAGTGATTACAGTTGCCCTCCATATGTAATTTTTTTTTTTTGATCTTTTTATCATTTTGCTCTTTTTAGCTATATAAGGCCTTTTCACAGTTCTGCATTACAGGCCGTGCTGGGTTTTGTTTTCTAATACGACTATCGATATCTTACAGAAGCACAAGCGCTCAGGTGTGGTTGCCCTGTGATTCTATGTTTCCCTTTATCTCGCAATTGTAAACTTCTCCAGTTTTTGAAAATGTACCTGAGAACGCCCTCTAGACGACCCTTTCTTCACCTTTCATCAAGGTCCCCCTCCCTTTCTTTTTAACCCCAACGGAAGTCAGTTGGTGTCGCCTTATATGTCACCGCCAGTTCGCTGTTCTCGTTTAAGTTTTTACTTCTATTTCGTCGTTCATCTGCCATGCACTGGAATATTCTGACGCCTAGTGTAAACCTCCTTTCTAGCTGCCTGTTACACCCGCACAACTGTCCCCTTTTCCCCCTGGATTCTACCATTAACCCCCCGACATGCATTCCCCAGTGATTTTTGTCTATTCCCCACTGGCATAAACACCGTGCTACCACAGAGACCCTTCCCGTTTGTCTTGCTCTGGTTCTGAATCCACCACCAACTTAGCGTATTGGAATTGTTTTCCCTTTTGACCTCTTGACCTGCTGCCTCTAATTACACAATTTCGTTCCCGGAATTCCCTTCCCTGACCTGATTCGATTTTTTTTTTTTTTTTCTTTTCTTTTTTTTTGCAATTGCTGGCTAGGGGCCTTTGGTTTTCCCTTTTTTCTTGCCGACTTCCGTCTGTTTTGCGGGCTCGCGAGCAGACCTTTGAAGCGGCAGGGTTGCAGGGGCTGGCTGACCAGTGTGCAGCCATTTTTTTCTCTTTCGCCAATGTCCCGCAATGCCGGTTTTTTTTTTCTTCCCCCACACCTTTTTAAGGGCATTCAAGAAGGCCTTGTCCTTCAACAAATTTCTCCCCTCAAACTCAGGGTCTGGCAGTGGGTTTGACTTTCTCCGTTGGGACCCCCCTCGGTGATGACCAAAATTCTTGCGATCTATTCCGGTCCCCTCCCCAAAGAAGGGAAGTCCCCCTTTCTTTCCAACTCCTCCGTTTTCGTTGTTTTTGTCGACTTGATGCGGTTTTTTCCTTTATTTGGAGGACATCTGCGTGATTTACCTTCCCTGTCAAACAACTCTTATTCCCCGTTTTTCGGTGATGACCTTGTTCCTTTCTTTTCGCTCCTTACCGACCTTATGTTTGCCCCTCACTCTGAAGCCTTCCTTCGCCAAAAATGCTTTTTGTCCCTCCCGGATCTGCTGTTGTCCTTCCTGTCTTTTTCTCTCCCTGCAATCCTTCTGCTAAGCAAACCCCCCCCCCCTGGTCGGCCCAATCTTCAACGTTCCTGATCCGTCCAGGTGGAAATGGGACCCTCTGACCTTTCTGTGGGTAATTTCCCTCGGAAGAAGGGCAACCTATAACCCCCTTCCGTCAACCAATTAGAGAGTCTGTTTGCTGCCTTTCTGGTCCCCGGAGTCCTAGCATGGAGGTCTTCTTGTCAGCTTGACGGTTGTCTGTCCCTTTTCCACCCAAGCTGTTCATTTCTCTCCAGGTCTGCAGGGGAAATTTACCTACATGAATTTTGACCCGTTTTCCTTGTTTCCGGTCAGAATACGGCACGGGTGCACGTCCTGCCGAGCCAAAGATGACCCAACTTCGTGGGTGATCTCGTCAACAACTCCCTTGCAACCCCATTGCTATTCACTGATGTTTCCCTCGTCCTTAGGCAAAGCCCTTAGGTCCATTTTCTGGAGGTCTTTTTGAGCACTGAGTTCTACTTATGGCGCAACTCCCTAATTCCCTTTTTCCCCCTTTTTGAGGGAAGGTTTGAGGGATTTAGGAAATGTGCCCCGTCTATTGCACCCCAAGGGGTCTTCCTTTGCGGTCTAATAGATGTCCCTCCCAAAAAAAAATTCGCTTCTTTATTAAAAAGATGCACTTCCCCCCTCCTGTTATCCGAGTAACCACCCAGTCATGTCATCTCTCCCCTCCCCTCTTTTTCTTCACTTTCGATTTATCTAAATTTTCTTCTGTAGGTGATCCACCCTCGGAGAGGGGTTTGGGGAAACGCTCTTACAAAAAGGCCTTCCTTACCATTGTCGGCCCCTCGACCAAACCCTCCCCCTTTTTTTTATACCTCGGCATTTGCGGTTTAAAGATGTTTTTTCTCTAACCCAATGTTTTCTTTAGAAGTTTTTCAGACCCAATGTTCCGTGTTCGGTCTTTCCTTTACCCGGGGCCCCCAAAGATAGCTCTACCGTTCAACATTAGGTCATTGACAAGGGTCCCCTACTTTCCACCTTTTTGTGCCCAAGTCATGCTTTGGAACTTCCTTTTACAACCATCCGTGGTTAAAAATCTCCCAACTGTTCTAGCGTTGGTTTTCGGTTGGGCACGGAAGTGCGCGACCCGCATTTTAAGTGATGCTGACACCCAGTACGGCCCGTTTATGACGCAGTACGTTTCTTGCTTTCTAACATAACTTCCCAGGAAAAACTGTTCTGTCAATAACTTTCTCCGTTGCATGGAAGTCTTCTGGAGGCGTTTCCCCTTCCCAGTCGTGCAGTCGTTTACGGCCTCTTCTAAAATTCATTCCGGGGTGTGTACAGCGGACGTCTACGAGATCAGACGTTCTGTTCATTCCCGGTCCTGGAGGGATGCCAAGTTTTTTCCTTGGTTCCCTTCCACTTTTGTATTTCGGCGACCGGAAATTTTGACCCCTCTGGACCCAGGCTAATTTCTCTGGCCTTCTTCCACTTCACCCATTTGCTTCCCAAGGTTTTCCGGTGTGCGCCCTCTGCCCTCAAAGACCCTGCTGGCCGTTTCAGGGTCCCCCCCCAATTTTTTGTTGGGACTACAAATTTTCAGGCCAAGACCCATTTTTAACTCCCCCCCTTGTCTACAAATCGGGCCAGGAGGGTCCACCTACTTGTCTTTGGTTTCTGAGGCTATCCAGTTTTATAGTTTTTCTTCGACAAGGTTTCTATGGGGTCCTCCCCACCCATCTTTACCCCCCTCCACCATGCCGTGCTTTCGAAACCCTATCCTTCTGTTTCTGTTGGATTTCGCGTAAACCCCCCCACCCTGAATTACCCAGCCGGTTCCCCCCACCCCCCACCCCCCCCCCCCCCCCCCCCCCTCTTTTTTCAATGCTGGTGCCAACCGGTGCTTCCCTAAACCTTCTTTCCGCTTTTTACCACCCGCCCTCCGTCACTGCCCCCACGAAAAGTTTTGTCCCCCCAAGCCTTATACTTCTTCATTCGAGTCTTCCCCTGACACATGTCATAACAGATTTCCCAGTCCGAAACACCGATATGGGACAATTCTGCCAATTTCATGTGCCATTCTCCTTATTGGTAAACTTTGTAGGGGCCCTGGACATGTGCCTTGTCAACTCGATTAATGAAGAGTCTTCAAAGCACCTTCATACCCTCACCCCCTCTGTCCTTTCTCTTTTTTTTTTCTTTTCCTTTTTCCGGTCAATATTCCGAACTCCCAGGTATTCCCTTCCACCCCCACTCATCTTGAACGGCGGTCCCCCTAAAAACACCCTTGGTTTCCAGTATACACTTTTCTCTGATTTTCCCCTTTCCTATCATGATGTCGGTTTCTGCGAAACACCCTTGTCCTACAGCCTTTGACCCTTTTCTGGGGGGGGTTTTGAGATGCCCTCCCCCCCTTTCGTTGAAAGAGACGTCTCCACCTTTCTTTTTCAAAAGTGAGATGACACAAGGAAGCGTACCCACAGGTGCTTTCCCCCCCTTAGGGTTTGGTTGTGAGAAGTGATAACTGGCTTGGGGCGGCCCTAGTGAAACCCCATCTCCTTACAATTCCCCTTCCCACCAGTAAATTGAAGTCTTGGAGGCAGGTTGCATTCAGTTTATTTTCTTTTTCTCTTCTTTTTCTTTTTTTAGACCCACCAACCCTTGTTTTTTTTTTTGGTTGTTGGGAGGACCCTCTCTATCCATTTCCGCACAGGTTCTCAATGTCTTCTTTTTTCATCCGAAAGAGATGTTATTTACCCCTGTGAGGATTGTCCTTCATCAATTCTGACCAATGGATGGGTACCATTTTTTTTTTTTTGGGGGGTGGGGGGGTCCAACCCCCCTTACACCCCTTTATTCGTTCCAGTCCCCTGAAGGGGTTTCAGTAGTTTTTTTCACCAAACGGGACTTTCCCGCTTCGGGGTCTTAGAGGGTTTGTGACATTGGAACTTTTTCCTTGGAAAAGTGGCCCTGACCAGGTTTTATCATAGGTCCCGGTGCACCCAATCTCCCGTGACCTCTTGCTTTGCCACTTTTCCTCAATGGTGATTCCTTTTTCGGGAATAATTGGTTCCACGATACCTGTGAGATGTTTCCCCCGCAAAACGTCGGAACCCTCGAGGGGGGGTGGTTTGGGGGTTGTGTGGGGTTTTTTTTTTTTTTTTTTTTGGCTTTGTCTGTTCTGGTTCTTGTTTGGGTTTTCTTTCTATGTAGACGATGTCCAATCTCTCTATTTTAATCCCGTTTTTTTTGTGATTAAGAGATAAGCTGTCTCCAAATTATAGTCTCTTTTTGTGTGGCCCCCTTTTCCACAGCTCCTCTCCCCTTGTTCTGCGTTCTTGGGACCCTTTGTGACCGAAAGAATCTTTCCCCCGTGAATCATTCAGCCCTTTCATCTCTTTCCGTGTGTGCACAGTTTATTCTTGCTACAAAAACCCTTTCCTGGTAAATTGGGTGGCAATACCTCTCACCTGAAAAAATTCCATCAACCTCTCAGCCCCGCCCTCCCTTAGCCCTTCCCGTTTCCTTTTCCTTAAATGCTTGCCGATGCCGCTCACCCTGCTCTGTTCTCTGATGGTGAAAACCAACCATTTTTACGTATTTGCTTCCTTCCCTTTTTAGGTTGAGATCCAGCCACCCACTCTAGCAATTGAAGGACAAGCAGTTACCAAGATGGGATACCCTTTTGTTGGTAAATTGAACAGGAGGATTCCTGAATTCCAACATCCAGCTTTTGGTGGGTTTTTCTTAGCGGGTCCTAACCACTTAATTTGTGCACAATGGTTGTATTGCCTTCACGCCGCACTACCCCTCCGTTCTGGCTTATCGCAGCTAGAAAGTCTTCCCCGTCCCGCGGGCCCCTCCCTTACACTTTTCGTTCCTTTTGCACGCGTGCCCTCTCACACCGCTGTGGCCAGAAACCGTCACATTAGCCCCTTGCCTTGTTCCTTTCTCCATTGAAATTGCTGCCCTGCCCTCCCCCCGTGGTTTTTTCGCCAACCGCTTCGGTTTGTGCCTTTCAAAAACAGTTTCCGAAACGGTCCCATTGATTCGGACCCATTTTACCCAAAAAAGTCCAAGAGATCGTGCCCTGTTTCTCATGTAAGCCTTGCATTTAGTGTTCCCGATCCCTTCAAGTTTTCATGTTTCCCGGTGACTTCTGGTTGCATTTAGGAAAACCCACAAAAACCACACCCCAACAAAAAAACCAACAAAGAGATCTCCCATTCGTTCTCTTTTTTGATGTATTAACATTCCTAACTAGGAATTTTTTCTCATTTTCCCCTTGCATTAGGAAATTCTTCTCTGCCCAAAATTTTATCGCCCAAATCGTCCTGGCAGCCATCATACGGCTGCTGATGTCTGTTCTTTCTTTGTGAAAATTCTTTGGCGTCCCCCTTCTTTTCAATGGTCTTTCTCTTTACCCCCGAAAGAAGCATACCGCTCACTCTGGAACCAAGCCTTTTTCTCTGGGTCTTGTGGACGGGACGTCCTATTTGGTTGGTGTCTCTGGTGGCGTTTTTAATTTTTCCCCGATGAAGTCAATGTGTCTCATAGCCACGGCGTTTGTTTTGGCAACCTCCATTTTTCCTTCTTCCTACTTCCTCCATTTCCTTTCTCTTAGCCTGAAGAAGACCTGACCATCCCTCGAATGGTCCTCTTTTATTTAAAATCGTTTATGGTGAGGGTAGTTCATGTTGGTTGGGAACTTCTTCACCTTTAAACTCAAATGTCTCCTTGTTCCCATTTTTTCTACTCCCACCTCCCCTATCCTTAGTGGTCATACTTCCCTCGCAACCTGGACTTTGACAAGCCCCAAAGGGCTCCCTGTGTTCTTAAATTTCAAGCTGTTCTCTCCCGGTCAATCACCCCCCCATTCTTTTATTTTCAGCGAAGTTTCGACAGGCGACCTCCCCATTTTCAAAGTCTTTTCAGTAAATCTCATCTTGTTCCCCAAAGACCACCCCTCTCAGACCATATTTCCCACTCCCGTCTCTCAGATCTCGCTGTATTGCCCACGCCCCCCCGCAATCACCCCCTCGAATGGATTCCCCTGACAGTACCCCCTTGCCCTCCTTCCCTCCCTTTCCACGTCAACAAAGCCCGATTTCTATTTCTCGCCTCGGTCAAGCAACTTCCACCTTTTCGCCGGGATGCCCGCCTTAGGAAGCCACACCCTAGGGCTTTCTTTTGAGGTGTTCCTATTCCAAAATTACCTTTCAAATCTCCGTCCCCCCTACGAGTAGTTCCCGGAGTGGGCTTCTTTGACCCTTTGAACTTTGGTCCCTAGGAATTCGTGAAACCCCACCTTCGTCGTCCATTATCGGTTGATGTACCTTTTTCTTCGATAGTGAGTTCTGAATTGTCTATATTAACTTCCTTCCATCACAAAGCGATTACCCAGTGTACAACTTGTTCCCTTTGTAGCTTTCTTTTATGGGCTGTCCTTTTTTCCCCCCCACATTTTGCTTGGCCAACATGAAGTGCCGTCGTTTCTTCTGGCGAAGGGTCCCGTTCCCCTCCAGTGCCTAGTGATTTTGTTCCTGCCTCCCCCTCATAATTGTTCCCCCTCCCTTCGTATTCCCTACCCCGCTCCATTGTTCGTTAGGAGTCCACACCCGGAGGGGATTACCTTTATTACTGTCTACCCTCCACGCTATGAAAGGCCCCCAATGAAATCCCTGCGTTTGGTTTTTCCGAGTTTCATGGTCGTTCGAAGGATCTTTGTAATATTTTCTTTTCCCCTTGCCCCAAGTGGAAGAGTCTGAATTCAGATGTTTAATTCCAAGTCACCCCCATTCAATATTATCAATACGTACACCATCTTGATACCTGCTAGACAAAGTGTTTTTTCAACCCCCCTCTCTTTGACGGGAGGATAGTTTCATGCGATTTTTTTTTTTTTTATGTTCATGGGGATGGATTATTTTCCTACTTTGCAGGTCAAACAAGTGGGGTCGGTCTTTTTTGTGTCCCCTTTTGATCACGATATGAGTCCCCCCTCCGCCGTAACCCCCAATTTTTCGTTCACGGTCTGCCGGTACCCTTTCTATGCCTGCATTTCCCATCTCACCAAGGTCACCTTTTTCCTTTTCCCTAAGTCCACCCCAGGCAATATCAGGCCCTTTTGCATCCTGAATCCCCGCAGAACCATTTCCCCGCCTCCGTGTCAACTGGCCTTTTTTTCTTCACGTCCCACCTGTAAAAGAATTCTTTTTTTTTGCCGTCATGTTTTTTCCCCCTCAGGATTCTAAAGCCGACCTTATTCTTACCCTTTTCTCGTAGGATGTGACGCTGTTTCTTCCCCCCCATGTGAGTGACAACGCCCCAGTAGGTCCGGTCATTCTTTAATCCTTTTGCGCCCCCAACAGGCCCTTCCTGTATACCCACTTCTTTGGGCTTCCCTGTCATAAAAAAACTCGATTCCGCCCTCCCTGGGGCTCCTTTGGGATTGAAAATCCCCCCCCCCCCCCCCATCCTCCAACCCCCTGTTTTTTCTTTTTTATGAATTGTTTTATCCGGAATTTTTCTTGCCCATTTGTGCTCCTGTCGTCCCCTTAATTAACCACCCCCTTTTTTTTTTAGTTGCCTTTCCTGTACCAGAATGTCTCGATTCTGTAGCCTTTTCCGTGACTTTTCGTCTCTTAGTGTTCGTATTCTGGTTCGCTCCCTTTATGTTTCTGAGCCCTACCCTCTTGAAGACCCCCGCGGGAGGACCCTGTGCCGCCCTGCCGGAGTTTTTTTCTTTGAAACGTGCACCCTGCCCTGCGTCAGACTTTAAGTTTAGTGACCCGTATTCTCAAACATAAGGGTTCGTCATGTCTACCCTAACTGAAGTTGGTCCCTTTTGTTTGGCCTTGACCCTTTGCAGAACAACCTGGAAAGATTTGTTGTCCGGTGGATTGTGTTGAATGTTGACCCGCGGTTGATTTCTTATGCCGCCTAAAGAAGCCCGCTTTATCTCCTCCGTGTTTTGTGAGTCTTAGCGCTTTTTTTCCCTCCGTTGTGCCAAGTCCCCCCCCCAGTTTTACAATCAAACCCCCTTCTCTCCCTTTTTCTGGCCTCGGTTCAATTGTATTTCACCTCCAGTATCCTTAAATAGTGAACTTGTTGTTTTTAGTTTTGCATGACAGCCATTCCTGCAAACTGGAAAGTGTTACCCCCTCCAGCTCCTCTCACCCCGAGCCTTGCTCCTTTTCTGCTGATCAGGAAAAATTCCCCATCCCCCAGACGCCTTTCACGAACACCCACCCGCCTGCCCACAAGCTCCAAACTCTTCCCGTTCTCCACAGGCGGCAGTTTCCTGGGTCCAACTTGTCAGTAGGAATGGTTCGGCATTGTACAGCGGTTCCGGTTTCCCCCTTTTTATTTTTTCCCCAAACCTTTCCCACGAACACCCCCCCCCCCACGCGCTCAAGCTTTTGGCTTGCCCTCTGGGGTTAGATGTTCATCAGGTGAGTCTGATCCTTTATTCGGTCTGGGACGGCCTGACCAGGTCTTTCCCCTGTCACTCTCCAAAAAATCGCTTACTACCCAGGTTCTGAAGGTTGTTCCCTGAAACAATTTTACTGACCCACGCCTTTTTGACCCGTCCTTGTCCTTTCTCTTTTTCATTTTCCTCTCTGCCCTTTTTTTTTTTTTTTTTTTGCCCCTGCGTAGAGCAATTTCGAAGGTCATTTTCTGGTTCGTTTATGAACACTTTTCCCGTCCCCCCCTATAAAATTAGATTATTACCGGCGTGCCAGTCTCCCTTTCGGAACCTGTCCTTTCTGGTAATTTTTTCTTTTTCTTTCTTGTGCTGGATGGGGTGTTTTTCGATATGGTCTTACTCGCAGTTTGGGTGTCGTAAAGTGTCAACCCGGTTGAGTCTCCAGTTGTAGCGGAACATTTCCCCCCGGTGTGGCTTCGCGGGTTGTCCCATACTTCTCCTTCGAGAGGGCGTTAAACCAAACCCCGCGGGCCGCTTCAAAACTTCCCCCATTTTCCCTCCCCCCGTGTCTACACCCAATGTGCTCTATTCCATCCCGTTCCCCCCTCTCCTATTCATTTTCTGTTAGTATTTATGGATTTTGTTGCTCCCCCACCAGTTTCGGACGAATCTTCTTTTTTTGCGAAGAAGATTTCAACCCCAACCACCTTGCCTTCCAGACCCATTGAACCTACCCCTCCCCACTTTCTTCACTTTCCTTTTTATTCTTTTGATGTCCTCTTCTCCGGTCCTCGGAAAAGGCCTTGACATACGTTGGACCGTCCAATCCAGACCTTACTTTGCCTACCGACCCCTTTTTTCGTTCTCCAAAGCATTACAAGTCCCACAAGTAGGACACTTTTTTGCTTTTCACCCAGCCATCCTTCCCTCCACTTTTGACCGTTTTTTCTGTCTTCTCCCCAGGATTGGGTCCTTCCGGTGACCCCCACAATCACCGCGTGGCCCCAAATTCCAGTACCAATGCTCTAGTTGGCCTTTGAGGTTGGACGGTGAAGAGCTACACTCCGGTAAGATCCCTGCTCACCCCACCCCTACTTGGCCCCAGCCCCCCCTAGGGTCTCCCCCCCGAGGACACTTTTTCAGTATGGACAACAACTTTCAACGTGAACCCCAAATCTCTTCACCATTGGTCGGCTTAAACCTTAGCTTTGGCCCCTCGTTCGATCCAGTTTGGCCCCTTGGAAGGTTCTGCGGGGGCCCCCCACCCAGACGTTGTTGATGTGTTCGCTTTTCTAAGTCCCCTTGTATTTTCCCCCCCCCCAACACTTTTTTTTATTTCACTGACGGCCGCCCTCGGTAGCTTCTCCTTGATAGGGGTCCGGTTAGTGTATCGTTTTGAGGGTCAAGTTGTTTTTGTCAAATTCTCTATTGTTTGACCCGGACTACCCCACCCCTGACGCATCTTGTGGACCTTCTCTTTGACCGGGTGAACTTGCGTTGGCCCCACTTCTTAAGCCACCCCCCCCCCCTTTCTTGAAGGGTTAGTCGGCTTACGGCAACCTCGGTTTCCTTCCCCAAAGATCTGTGTGTGAAGCGTTTTTTCTTTCTACCCTGGGGGGTAAACCTTTCCCCGAAACGCCCAGGCAACCCGAACCTGTCATCCCCGGTGTCCCCTTAATGATGTCCATGGCCCCCGAAGGAGATTTGCGTTGACTGTGAATTAACAACATTCTTGACGGCCTGGATAGACCTCCCCCCGGGTTGATTTCTTTTTTTTTTGCCGACACCAAAATCGTACTCTGACACCCTAACCATTTGGTGACTGTAGATTTTCCGCCCAAACCCTATTCATACCCAGTTTCTGAGTTCGAAACCCACACGAAAATCCCACTTCAAGCCCCCCCACCCACTGTGGTTTGAAAAATGCTTTTTTTTGGCTCCTATAACGCACCTCTTAGGGCCCCCGATTTTAACAGTCAATCCCCAGTTGCCGCAAACTCACAGGAGGGTGGGGTAAATTATTATACTGTATCGGGCGGTCTTATTCGATTGACAATTTTTGAAAGACCCGTACCCCGATTTCCATGCTCCAGAAATCGCTGCTATCTTTCATGACGTTATCTTGATTCACCCTTACTGCTCTTTTTGTCATTATATTTGTTTCACAAGTTTTTTTAGCCCCTTTCCCCCAGTTGCTTTCCTGAAATTTCCCCTCGTTTTAAATAGAACTTCATCGAAACCACCCCCCACCGCCATGGATAGCTGTTCCTTTTTCTCCCCGTGAACTTGTAATCCACTTATGCCCTCCACACCCAAGAAACGATTGACTGAAATCCCCCGTCCCTCCCCCCAAACCCACCCCTTTTTCTTCAGTTTTATTTCCCCAATTTATGAAGGGAATACCTTCGGTCGGTTTGGGTTTGCCCCCTGTCCGACCCCCACTTCCTTTGCCCCAGTCTGGGCAGTGTCCTCCGCTGCCGTTGCTCTCCCCCGCCGGGTTTCCAATCGAAAAAGACCCCATTCCAAATTTATTTGTTGATCTTCGCCTCGAACAAGCCTGCGACCCCCATTCCCGTTTCTTCCTGCGTTTACCTCGGAGGGGGTTCATTTTTTTCCTCCCATGGGTGTTGCGCTGAAGCGAGCTTCCCAACCCCCCTGGAATGATGATAATCATCCGGCACATACCTTGTACGGTCGGTCGGCCCCCCCCCCAACGTTTTTTTTCAGTTACTTTTTTTCCCCCCCCAGGTATTCCCACCCCCCCTTTAGCTGTGGTCTGTTCTTTTGAGCTCTGTTTTCCAATTTTCAGCAAAGTTATAACCCGCCTTGAGCAGCTATTGCCTGGCCCTCTTTCTGGAAATTTTGCAGGATATTAACGGGCCCCATGGATCCCTCTAACCTACCCCTCAAGAACGTCATGTGTTCCTCTTCCTTGCAGCAAGATGCGTCTTTTTCCCCACGTGTTGCAAGAGGGGAGGGATGTTCCCGAGCGGTTTTAAGGGTGTGTTGCCAGGGATGTTACCGTGGGTGTGGGTCCCCCATTCTGTTCAAGGTTAGAAGCGTCTGTGTTTTTGCCAGTCTTCCCTCACACTGACCCACCCTTTGCTGTGAACCCCCAATGTCTCAAAGAGGTTCTTCTCATTTTTCCCCCATAAATGGTGAGCTGTTCCGATTCTACCCCAGATTCCGACATTTACCTGCAGTTGTGTCTATATCCCCCATACTCCCGTTGTGGTGCCCCGCTACTTTTTATTCCACAAAAGTTCCATCCTCCATTTTAGCGGTATCAAGTGATTCTGCATCTCACCTGTGAGAACATGTTTTCCTTAAAATCTTCTTTACTTGAGCAACCCTCTCTTTCCATCATTTTTGTCCTCTCCATGCCCCCCGTCTTCATTTCGTCTTTCCTGCCTGGGCACTGAACACGTTTTTTTTCCCCTTTACACAACCCGCTCTCCACCCCGTCTTTATTGTCAAACCCACAACACCCCAGGTCCCCCATCCTCGTCTGCAACCCCGCATGAACCAGCCGCCCCGCCTTGTGTTCGGAACTCCGTTTTTCAAGGTACCTGCTGTTTTTCCTTTTTCCTGCCAACCTGGACGGTAGTTCTTGCGGCCCCCCACCACTTTTTATATTAGATATTTGAGGTGCGACTCCCGTGGAAAAAGTCCCATCTTCCCCGGACCTCCGCTTCTCACCAGCAGGTCAAGCTTTTCTGACCTTTTTCCCAGGAAAGGGGTAGGCTTTTCTTTTTCTAACCTACACCACCTCACCCCCGTCCGTGTCATACCGCGGGCCTTCCAACTTCCCAACTTTTTGGCAACGTGTCTTTTGCCGTCACCCCCCGTCCCTTCCCTTACGGTTTGTCGGGGTGGTTCTTTTCTCTTTTCAGTTCAGAAGCAGTGCGTTGCATGCTTGCGCCCCTCCCGCTGGGTTTGGACCCAAAAAAACTGGCCCGCCCGCCCTTTATTTTTTTCCAGGATGTCCATGGTTAACCTCTCAACTGTTTCTTTTTTTTTATCGCCGGTTCGTGTCAAAGAACCAAAAACTGTCCAACTTGACCCCCTTTTTTCCCGTGGTTCGTTCTCTTGCCCCCCCATTTATTTTGGGCGTTAATCTGACTGGGCCTGTCACACCCCCTCCATTTACTTTTCCATTGTGCCCCCTTGGATTCGGCCACACATTGTATCCCCCCCCAAAACGTCCCCTCATTCCTAGTATGGCTCCCTCTTTTGAAAATCTCAGGTTTGATTGTGCTTTTCCTTAATGATTCGTTTTTCCTTTTCCTGGATGGACATATTCGTCCATTTCCTGGGTCAGGTGAAAAATTGTCAACCCCCACCCCCCAAAAAAAAAAAACCCTGAGCCCCGATTCCTCTAGGTGTTTTTTTTTCGCTGAAGTATCGCTCGTTGAAATTTGGACTTCTCCAGTCCCCACACCCTTATTACAGGATCCTTTTCGTTTGAAACAAAACAAGTTATAATTGCCACCGTAGGCCCTTTTTGAAGAACACCGCTTCCCCCCACAATTCCGCTTGTTCTTGTTCCTTGACCTGCATAATCTTCTTTTCCCTGATTTGATTGTAGATTTTTAAGACCATACGCAACTATTTTTTCACCAAAAAGGCATTTGTGTAGGGAGGGGAGTCGTTGAACCCACGCGGGCGTTTGTTCTAGCGCGGGGGATGGCCCTGTCTGTGTTCCCAATTTCCCCTTTTCTTTTTTTTTTTTTTTTAAAAAGCTTCCTTTCCGCACCGGCATGTTTTGCGGGGTAGGAGGCCCATTGGAACGTCTTTTGGCAAAAAAGTTATTTTATGGAGTATTGTTCTCCCCTTTCCTGTCTTTGTTTTCCCTGCACGATCTCACGGGGCAACACCTTGTTCTTTTTATTTTTCTTTGGTGTTCTTTCACCCCCGAACTGCTCTTTTCTCTGAGGTTCCCTCATTTTCCCTTGGACGACCCCCACCTTTTTTCCTCTCTTCTTTTAAAACTACATGCATACCTTATGGCCCCCCGGCCTCGCACAACTTGGTAAATTTACCTTTACTAGACGCCCAGGACGTTCTCCATCTTTATTGCCCCCCCTTTCTCTCCCCATTCGGCTTTTAACCATTATAGCGCCGTTATTCCTGAAATTCCCGTGTTACCTTAAACGCCCCCAGATCTTCTATGAATCTGGAATCCTACTCCGACCCGCATCTCCTTCCAGTCCCTACTGGTGTGCCAATCATAATTTTTTTTGCCAACAAGACACTTCTTCCTCCTGGGTTTTCCCCCTAGCCTCCGTTTCAGCCTTCGCCCTTGCCTTTCCCCCCCTGGAACTCACCTTCTTTTATTTTTCTTTTTTACGACAAAATGCAATTGCACTCCCTTCTATCCGTCCTTTCCCTTGGTTTTTGAAAACGCTTGTCCGACTTCTCTTTTTTGGGCAGTCTTCTTTGTGACCCAACTTTATTGATGGGCGGGCCCCCACTTTGCCCGCTGTTAGTACCGGAACACCTCCCCCACCCACTTTTTCAGGGGTCCTGTTGAACTCGAAAAGCCCTTAAGGAAACATTGATTGAGAATTAGCTCACCTCTCCCGAAGCCCCGGTGGCTTACTGGAATTATGTTGGCGCTTTCGTCTGCATCCGTACCACGTCTCCCCAATTAGCTACCTTCTCGGGTTCCCCTCCCATTGTTGGAGAGTTGGTGATTTCGCTTTTTTACACTTTACCCTTCTCCCCCTGCCCCTCCACAACTTTGAATTGTACTCTTTTCCCGCCCTGTGATTGTTGTCCTTCGTCCCCCCCTGTGCTGCTGAATTAATCATCCCCAATCTCTGTCTCTATTAGTACATTGGATGGCGTCCTGCCTTTTTATGTGACCTTACTGCATCTATTGGGCGCCAGGTCAGGCTGTCGAAAATTCCATGTTCAGTCCTGGTCTTTCCAATTCATTTGTCTGGGTGTGTCGTCCGAGGACCCTAATCTATGACCGGCTTCAAATCACTCCCTCTGAGTGATGCTCTGGCTGCTTTTGGTATGTTTTCCCTTCCTCTCTTGTGATCTTTTTCCCAT
>Ga0179591_1239988_pt1 | contig 20857 bp, 28 predicted proteins | sample CZOMad2_1_08_16f_FD_182891 | JGI IMG/M metagenome (GOLD analysis project Ga0179591, IMG submission 182891) | Vadose zone soil fungal communities from Angelo Coast Range Reserve, California, USA - CZOMad2_1_08_16fungal (PacBio error correction) | ecosystem: Environmental > Terrestrial > Soil >... | reverse complement strand
CCTTCTCTTGAACCCGGGCTAGTCCCTCAGAAGTCTCTCTGCTCCAATCTGTTCTGGCAACCTATATTTGTGCATCCGGGGCTAATTCCTCCTTGTCTCGAAGCTGGTGGTCCTCCAGTTCTGGTTTTTTCTCTGTTCGCTCTGCGTTTCGATGTTTTCACACCCCCCAACCCAACAATTAGATCTTGCAAATTGGTCCCCAGAGGAGTCATCTTGCAGTATCCTTTCAGCTCTCTTATGAGTGCCCCTGACGATTTCGTGTCGCAACAACCCTCCACCCATTTCCCCCCCCCAACTAAAGTTGCGTCACTATTTGCTCCCCCTGCCCAATTGATTGTTCCACATCACTTCAATAAGGGACTCGCCCTTTCGTGGATCTGGTAGCAGGGAACCCGCCCTTCTTCCCACGAACTGACGAATGTTAAATCTTTTTCATCCCGTTTTGTGTCTTCTCAGCGTTTCTTATACCAGCGCCCAAACATAGGCCTCTTCTAGAATTTCCAAGTGTCTCCATCTCAGGCGACAGATGTCCCGACGACAAAAGCGCCTCCCCGTCATAACCAGAGTAAGTCAATCTTTGTCCTTTTCGGCCTGAGTGACTTCTCCATCTCGAGCACTAGGGCCCATAAATACTTCCTCTCCTCAAAGCTGGACGGCCGGTGTCCACCAATGCATCGGGGGGGTAGTTTTTTCACTATGCCTCTTTTTCCTACAGACATACCGTAAACGTTAATTCCGCAACTTTCTTCGGCTAGCCAGAGGCTCATTCTGAAATGCCACCCAACCCCCTCTGCCAATACTCAGATCTTCCGGTCCGACTCGTGTGTGTCTATTTTCTCCAAGTTCTCACGACTTATTGTTCAGTTCAAAATTCCGTCAAGAAGTCCACATGTCAATCGTTGTGGGCTCGTTGTAACTGCAGTGTGCACTGTTATGGAACCCCTTGCGTAGCGTTTTTTTCCCCCCTGTACAGCTCAATCAAGATTCGGTCTTTTGAGACTCCTACCCTTCCTCCCAAAAGTTCAGACTTTCACACCCCCCCACACCACCCCCGCACCGTTTTCTTCTCAAACCGGAGGAATAGTAACTTCTCAAATGCGAGCCAAAGAAGACGTGGCACTTTTTTCCTGAAAATCACTCGTTTATCCGCTGGGTTTTCGCCACCCTCTACCAAGGTCCGAAGAGTGCGCCTTTCGTGGATGTGCGCCGCCTGACCACTTTGGTCTTTGTTAGAGGTCCGCCCCCATGGCTCGCCACTGGCCTCTCGCGCCCCCATATTTCTCCATCAGTGGGATATCATATATGATTTGATTTACTTTATAGTCCCACGCCCCACACCACCCCGCCTGCAACGAAAACGCTTCCGTATCCCTTGAGTTATTTCTCCGGTCAACTACAACATCCCTTTTTCCACCTGTCGATGCCCAAATGCGTTCTTTTCAAATCCCCTCTCCCCAATTTAATTAACCTTGATGGTCCTCTGCCTGACTTTCCTATTTTTAACCCCCCCCGTACCGCTCGTCCATGAGTTGAGTCCCCCCCCCCCCCGAACCGAGTAACCACCATGTAAACAAGAGAAACTTATCCCACGCGCTTGCAGTTTTTGCCCCCATCCCGCTTGTTAGAGGACCGAAAGGACCCATTTTTACAGCGCCCCACCAGTCCCCTAAGCCACAGAGGCAACATACCGCGCACCTAGACTCTTTCCCACGACGCTGGCCTTTCCATCGGTTGAATGGTGTCCATGCTCACTGATGAACGTTTCTGCGTTTTGCCGATCTCCACCTGCACCCCCCCCCCACCCGCCGCAGTTAGTTGATTTCCCTACTTGCGACCCCGTCCCTGTTCGATGTGGTTTCCCCTCCCTGTGCGGCCAAGCAGTCTCCTTCGCCAGGCTTTCTCAGGCTCACCTCTGCTTAGCAGAGCCTCCGATGGCAATGACCCTCTGGTTTTGTGGTACCTAGTTCTATTGAAGCCCCCGGCCTGGTTAAATCCTTAGAAACGTTTCATCTCTTTTGGAGCGGACAGTTGTCCCCCTCTTCCCATCCGTGTTGATACATGAGCAACCGAGAGACCGAAATAGCGGTCGTTATTAAGTTCTAGCCTGCGTTCTCTACTCTTTCCCCTATTCTCCGTTTTGGTTTTTCTCTGCTCTCAAACCCGATTCTTTTCTCGAGCCGGCCTCTTTTCTCACAGATGCTCAAGGCAAGAATTTTTCTAGAGTGATCACTGGTCCCCTCTCAACTCTTATATGACTCTACCTTTCCAGTGCCCCCCTCCTCGTGCGGACTCCCTATCTCCTAACTTGACCCTCGCCTGGCCATTAATCGGAGTCGTTTATCTCTTTGATAACTCTTCGACCTTTTCTTTCGAGAACAGCGCTCTTTCTTGGACCGCACCTTCTTGACATTCGCGTAGTATCCCACCTGAGCGACTTAAATCCGCGGATTTCTTGTTCTGTGTCCCCGTTCCTCTTTTTCTTACGTCCCAAGGTCCAAGTATGGGCGTCGCCCCGCCCAGAAAAATCTGCCTTCCATCTTCTGATGGGTTTTTACGCTGCTTATGGTTAGAGCGATGGTTTTCTCTCTCCAATTGTAAGATAGTATATCGCTCCTTGCCGTCAGCACCCCGAGCCTGCTTTATATTTTTTTTCCAAACTTAACTACCTCTTCTCTTGATAGCTTATTGTGTCCATTTGGACCTTTCCTACTCTATGGAGGGCCCTACAGGAGGTGGACAGATATTCCGGCAAGCAGTTGGCCCTAAAACGCGATCTGGGCAAATACTATGTGAGGAAAGTTTACACGACCCTACTAATTTACCCCACACATACATCTAGTCCCCCCCCCCCCCCCCCCGATTGTTTTTTTCGTTTTGTGTGGTCTGTGTTGGATGGGATTTGGGTGTGTGAGGTAATTTTTTTTGCTTTGTTTTTTTGTGAAGCTGGTTTGTGGTATTTTTTTGTGTTTGGTGAGTTTTGATCTGTGGTTCAATGTGGTGTTTTTTTTGGTGTGTTGTTTGGTGTTGTGTGTGTCCTCCCCCGTGTTGAGTGAGGTTTTTTGTGGTGTTGTTTTTTTTTTTTTTTTTGTTGGGTGTGTGTTGTTTTTTGTTTTTTTTTTTTTTTTGGATTTTTTTGTGGGGGTGTTTGTCTCCTAACTCAATTCTTGAAAGACGTTTTTCGTGCTTGTATTTTTTTTTTTTCCGCTGCATTTGCAGACTCAAAGCAACCAAATATATATTCTTCTAATTCCTTCCTTATTATAACAGAGCTCCGCCCTTGCGTATACATGAAGGTCCTAGCCACCGAACCGAAGCGTAGGCCGGTCCCCCTCCCCCCCCTCTCAACGGATCTGCCGTCGACCTTTTCTAACCAGGTGGATTATTCGACACCATTCGCTCGGACTCCCATTTTCTTGCCCCAAAATTTACAGTCTCTTTTGCAGTACAAAGTTGCTAAGAATAATGATGAAGTTTGAGTCCCAGAAAGGTGCGGTCATGCTGTTTTTTTCAATTTAACTTTGTCAGTCATTGAGCTGACATCCGATTAGATTTGCTGTTCGCGCCAAACGAAATAGCCCGTTTCCCCAATCCCCGAGCGTGACCGCTACTTCCCTCCATTATTTCCCTTTTACGTCTTCTCGGACCCTTTTAAAATGCCAGACTATCGTTAAACGTCTCCGTCATACCTTGCCTCGACACACGAGTTCATGGTGAAGATCTCTTTACTATTTTTTGACCTTATTTATGTTTTTTATGAACTAGTCCCCTTTCTTTTTTTTCGCACGAGGAGAACCCAGTTTGTAGCTCCTACATGGAGCTTCCCCGCGCACTTTTTAATAACACGCGAAAATTATGCAGGTTTTTTGCACACAGCGTACTTTTGTGTCTTGCACCTTTTCGCGGCTTTGCTTTCCTATTCGCGAGTATGACACGCCACTCTTTACACCGCCACGATTGATTGGTTTCTGCCTGGGAGCTTGTGTTTTTCGTAACATCTTTCGAACCTTCGATTGTAGTAACTTCCCGCCCCAGTTAAAACTACGTTGTCAATCAAATACCATGTAGAAGGACAACTCTTTTTCCCCAATAGACTTTGACACTTTCTAAGGAAGCTTTGCGGAAGCCTCCACGGGTTTTGACTGCAAAATATGACTCGACACACCGGCAGGGTTTTCCCCCCCCCCCCCCCCCCCGAAGCGAGGATCCCTTCTACTCTCCAACCCCGCCATGACCTGTTCGATTCTTCGGTCTTTTCCCCTCATTTAGGACCCTTTCCTGCCGGTCAGAAGTACTGTTTGGGGTCCATTTTATGTATACCGCGGCAATTTCCTTGCTCCTTTTGAAGTAGTTCCCGCTTCCGCAATGGAGATGACGGACCCTTCACCTGTGTGATCCTCAGTGTGGGGAGGCCAACCGCGAAAACCGCAACTCTTTTCCCAGTAACCCAACGTCCCTCCACTTTCCCGCCCCGTACTATCTCCCCGTCTGACACTTTAACGTCCTGGCACGAAACTCTTTTCCCACCCCCCCTTGACTATAGATCGCACAGCCCGTCGCTCCATGCTGACCCCCGAGAATGAGTCTTTCTCCCCCCTTTTCGCCAGCTCTTTTGTGTTTCGCGAAATCTTCTCTTGCCACGGGATCTGGGCCGCGGCTTGCCCCACCGTCCCCGCCCTCCATCAATATGCTTTTTTACCCTATATGGACTTTGTAGCGGTGCCTATGAATTCTCTCTTTCGAGCGCGGCCGCCCTACTCTTTTGCAAGTAGTTGCGGGAGGCTCGTTCACTTTTCTCTTCACTTTTCGACTTGGAGATCCCCCCAAAAGGCACTAGGTTTACCGTTCAACACACCCCCCTCCCCCCCCCCCCCCCCCCCCCCCCCCCCCCCCCCCCCCCCCCCCCCCCCCCCCCTTTTTGAGCCCCTGATATCGTCAGTTCCTCACTCCCTTTCACTGCCAGGACTCTGCGACTCTCGCCCCAATAACCAATTCTTTTCAACAAAATTTCTTGTACTCTGATCCAAACAGCGCGCCTGTACCCCCCATGTGACAACCTAATCCCCATAAAAGGTAATGCCATGAGAACATTATTTTCGAAAGGCCATTAGCCACCTTTTCTTACCGGTTGAGTTTGACGTGCAATTTATTGCAACACCCCCCCCCGCCACCTCACCCCGGGATAAGTGTCCTCGTCTTGACCCCCCACGGTCCTCTCCATAATATTCTGAAACATTAGTGACATTCCGTTTCACTTCCATTTACCCGTCGTCGTCTCCAATGATCGAAAGCTTGGCCGGACGCCCACTTAGGTACGCCTGCCCCCCTCCTCTTTGTTTCCCATAGACTGTGTTTAGTTTTCCTAGAGACATAGGTACAATCCGCGACACTAAGCGCAAGGATTTATATCTTTGCCCCCCATGCTCTGCGGCTCGTTTACCTTATGCACTTTCTTCTTCAGTATTTGATAGAAGATGAGACACCCGAAGCCCGCCCTTCAGTGCTCCTCGTCCGTGAGCATTCAACACAACTACCGAAGGACGGCTTATTACCTTCAGGTCTCTGGCAATGGACGGTTTGTGTAAGGATTTTCAAGTTATGCAGCCGTTTGGCGTTTTTCAGTTCCACGCATGCTCTAGGAAGTCCTCCCCATGGTCTTCGTTTGAGGGTCCGCGCTTGTAACGGGCTCTGCTTTGACAATGCTCAGTTGTTCTTTTGCCCTCGGTACTCTCCATTAACATATTTTCTGTCAGGCGATACTAAATGGTGAAAAGACCTCCCCACCCCCCTGAGAAAGCACCATCTGCTACCCTCCCCTTTAGGCCATCGCATTCGCACTGGGGAAGTAACCAGCTTCGTGTTGTGTCACAAAATTGGCTTGCCTTTTTCCAGTTCGTAGAGCGTATTGTGTTTTCCATTGACCCCTCACTGTAATTGACCCCATTCTCCCTTTTAGGCAGCTTTTCTTTTCTCCCTCTCCTAGGTGGCTATCCCATACCCCATGCGATAGACACCTTTCGTTCTAGAGTCTGCTAGGTTCCAGCATCGCATAATATTATTCTGTTGATTTATTATCGTCCCATTATGCCTGGACCCAAAGAAGTTTTCCCCCCCCCCCACCCTCTTCCATTCTCTAGTTCTTCTTCGGAATATCGATGTCGTACCCCAGCCTTTTCATTTGCTCAAAAGGTTAGCACATGCCAATCCTAGAATTCCCTGATTGTTTGCCCCGCGCCGCTCGTCATTGCTTTCACCCCCCCCTTGCGTCAGTCCCTCTATTCGAGAACTTGGAATTCAACAAGAACATATAAAACGCTTGCCGTTTGCCCCATCCCGCGGCCTCGCTACCGGCATATGTACTTCCACTTTCCGTTTTTTCCTCCCTCCCCCGACTCCTCACCATAAGTCTCTACCCCAACCAGTGGACCGGATTTGCCACTTACTCATCTAGCCCGCACAGTGGAATCTGGCTTTCTGTATCCTGCCAACCCCCCCGCCTGCTTATTCCACTTGCTCCCCGCAGCTATTGGGCCCGCGGTAGGAGTTTCCCAGACTCATTTCATGTTCTCGCCATGCATGCAGACGTTTCCTCTTTTTCAATAGATCAACGACCGATTGGACTTTCTTTCTGTTTTTGCGATCGACTCCTCCCGCGGAGACTCAGGGAAACGTTATTTAGTTCCCTCCGATTTTTTCCACTTCCCTTTGAGCAGCTCCCCACTAGTGTTTTTTACTAAGTCTCCCTCTTAATAGCTGATTGTAGAATCTGTCATCTCTCCTCCTTCATAATTTCCTGTTTTGTTTTTGGATCGAGCTCACAGAAACCCCCCTTACTGTCCTCCCTGCCCCCCTCTTGTTTTCTACGGATCTCCCCCCTCTGCTTTAAGATGCTCAACATTGCGCTCCTGGATGACCCTCCCTTTTCCCTTGATTTGAATCGTCCGCTTCTCGTCCCAGATCAACCCTCCGCCCATGGCCTAGTTTTGGTTGATCGATGTTCAGGAACTCGAATCTGCATTTTAAATGATCTCTCTGTCCCTGCCCCGGAACCCATACTCTTCTCCCCCCTGCTCGTGGAATAAATCCCCCCCGGCGTTGTTGCATTGTAGTCAGGATCCTTCCCCACCCTACTTTTTGCCAAGAGTTCGGATGAAAGTCAGTTTTAGTCCCGCTGCGGGTGGGTACATAGATGGTTCTGCTTGCTGGTCATGTCGTCGTCATGGTGTCCCCCCATTTTGGTCCCTTGCGTTGGATCCCCCCCCAAGCGTTGTGGAAAAAAACGCTCAATCCGTTTTCTAGTTTTTTTCCCTTTTGCTACTCCGGATGGAAGCCGCGTGTGGACAATCCCAGCGTTAGCGGGCACCCAGATTTTTCCTTCCCTTCTGCGGTAGTACCGAAGATTTGCTCAGGTTGCAAGGAGTCCCCATCTGATTCGAACGAGATCAGCCACGAATATATTTGCCGCTTTGTTTTTCCGGCTGAGTTTGTCATTGCCTGGCCAGAGAAGCAAGTCACTCATAATATAGACTTTTCCCCCTTATTTATCCTAGCTCTAAAGACAGTGTTTTCTATTGTCTGGAACAGCACCTCGGTCGGTCGCATGCGCAGACCAAGGCTCCTGCGTGACCCTTTTAAACTTGAGGTTTCCCATAGACCCCCCCCATTTTTTACGAATGAACCTGTCTTTTCTGCCAATTTGCCCAGTTCGGGTTGCTTCCCCATGCGAAGTTTTCGAACCGCCCTTTGAGACAGAACTGGTGTAGGAGTTTTTTGGTTGATCTCCACTGCTGGTCGTCTCCCATCCATGAAGCTTAATTATTTCCGTCCCTCAATCTCCCATTGGCCACATAGTCTACACTGCGCGTACCTCACTATTGGGACCTTTTATGCGAACACTTTGCCACTGACAGCCCGCGGAATTAATTTTTTCATAAATTGATTACTACACATCTGCCGCGACTCTTTATGTAATTCCTTTTGCAGCGGTTCTTTTTCCATTCCCCTGCCTCTTAGCTCGGCTTCGCTTTTCAGTTTGTCTCATTACTGATCGGTAGGCCATCATCTTTTTCCACTGCAGCCGATGCCGGTTGAAACGGGAAGTTACATTCTCTTCGCTTATTTTCTTCCTATTCGCCTCATTTCACCTACGAAAGGCCAAGTTTCCGATGTTGTTCTTACTACTTTGGGTTACCCCTTTTTTTTCCTCTTAGATGTTGATGAAGAAGACTGTTCAATTTTCTTCATCCGTTACTTCCCGCATTTACGACGTTGTGTCTCCCTACTAAAGCTGCGCAGACTTTTTTCAGTTGCTTGCCCCCCTTGGCATCCCTCGTACCGCTGGCTTTTAGGTCCAGTATGGCTCGCCATCCCTCACAGGCTCCTGTCTTGAAGGTGCCACCTCACTGCTCCTCTCCCTCCTCAACCCGGCTGTTTCCCTGGATTTTTTCGATTTTCCCTTCCCTTTTTAACTTGCTGCATAGAAGGCCGCTTTATACCCTGAGATGCCCCCTCCCTTGACCTGTGCCTCGCCTGTTTTTGCGTCATTCCTTTCGAACGCACGCCTCACCCTACCGAAGAAAGTTGTCCCTCCCTATATCAACGCTCCACCCCCCTTTACCCCCCCTCCGTTTCCCCCGACGATTGGGATTCCGTCGCCCTTCCGCTTCCATTTCCCTTCCGTGCAAGTGGATCTAATCTATTTTCCTGTTTTTTGGGTTTCTAGATCCAGTTCTTGCCCAAATTGGCGCGGCTTTCCTCCACATGTGCACTTCATGTCTTCATTTTTAAATTTCATTCTGAGAGCCCCGTGGGCCCGGCAGCTTATTCGTTTTTTGTATGTGCAGATGCCCCCCCTTCTTTCGATTTCAATAAACCCACAGTCTTTACCAAGGGACCCTTGTTTCTTCATCTCCTTGATTCCCCGGCAGCTCTCTTCTTTCCAAAGTTTCCCCTTAAGGGCGGTCGCGTCTCCACCCATCCACTTTCCAAATCCCTTGGTTTTGCTGAGCCACCTATGGCTGAGGTCATTGGGTACCCCTCCCAAGAATACGGCTTATGATGGAGGTGTTTTTACATTGGACCATCACGCAAATCTCCCAGACGTCTGACGCGAATTCCCCTTTGACGGGCTGCGTACCTGCTGAATTTCCAAAGTGAAGAGAACTCGTACTCGTGAATTTTTCCGCATCAGACTTACTCCCCTCGATTCTCCATTTGGCTCCTCCCCCAAGTTTTATTAAGGAACGCTTCCCCAACATATTCCCCTTGGACCTTTTTAATATTTACGTTTCTCTCCCTCGTACTGGCCATCCCCCGCATCGACATCATATTTACTGTCCCGGTGTCAACCTTTTCCCTTGTTGTTTCGCTTTTTCCTCCCTGAAGTTACAAGAACCACTTATCGCACTCCTCCACCTTTCTAACTCTAAACTCGTCTGCGAGAATAGGCTGCTCCTCCCACACACATACCCTCCTTCCAACTATACCAGAGAGCTTCTGACATGCCACTCTTTGTGATTTCCGTTATGAAAGACGTCTCCTTTCGTTGGTCCGCGGCAACCGTGCTCTAACTACTAAAATGCTGTGATGTCTAGCACTCTATTTTGTTGGTTGGGGAGCGGTTTTACCCGTTTCAGACTCACCTTTTTAGGTCTGGCGACTACGACCTTTACTTTTCCTTTTTGCCTCCAACCCAACCCTCGCCAGAAAATTGCTCACCCATCCCCCCATCCTGTACGCATGGGGCGCACCAGGTCCTCCGTTTTTTTCAACATTTTCGAATCCCTTCCTCTTCCTTATTTTTGTGACATGTTGTCCCCCTCACGCCAACTTATCCGTGCCAGTGCTTCCTTTTATTCGCTGTCTGCGTCCACCGAACGCCGGTGGTCTTGAGTCCCTAACTTTCTTCTTTTACTGTCGGGGCGATCATCACCCTAATCTACATCTCATTCTTTGATTGTTTAGTATCTTCCTGCACGGGAACCAACCATCATAGACAACTGTGCAACTCATATTTGATTTTTCCGATCTCTTGTCGCTCTTCGATGTGTAAACATCTGACCTTTTCCACCCAGGTATTTACCCTCCTTCAGGAATAACTGATTTGCCACTTGCCCGCTGTATATGACTTTTACATGCCGTCTTCACGATTCTTTTTCCCCGGGGTCCATGAAACCCATACATCATCCATTGGCAGTTTTGGTACCCCCCCATCTTTCCCTCCCTCGACTTTGGCAATTTTTCTCCCCAGAAATGAAGCTACCTCCCACACCCCCGAGCCATTCTCCCCCCGTTCAGTGTCAATTTTTTTTGAAACTGCATGAACTGCTGACCCTCTTCCCTTCCTAGGGAAGATCTGTACCGACTCCCCCAACCGCCCGACATTCCTCTTTATGTCACCGGTATCAGGAGATGCCGGCCGAGGTGCCGGGCCGCCTTCGTCATGTCCTCTGAATCCTATAGTTCTTTCTTCCCTAGATCACTATCTTTTGGCCCTGGCGTGCTCGGGCGATATAGCTTAGCTCGGCGTGCATCCGTTGCCAACGTTATTCAAATCCGAGTTTCATCGCCCGAATTGTTTCCTCCCCCAGTGGACGGACCGAGTCCCCCCCTCCCCTAACTTCACGAGCGACGCTCGCGCGGGCGAACAAGGTAGTTATCCCCCCGTAGTCCAGTGGAAATTAAGCCAAATGTGGGATGATACGGAACAAAACCGACTAACGCCTACACCATATCCCTCTAAGAAGAGCATCTTTTTTTACAGTTCGACTTTGACCCAAATGATCGTAATGCTACCCGTCCCCCCCCCCCACCCCCTCTTGACTCCCGTTACTTATTCACTCCCCCGCTGGCACAGACGATCTATCAGCAATCCCCCTCGACCCTGGGAAATCGGTTTCCCGGTTTTCTTTCCTTCCAACCTACCTTTCCTATTAACCCCATACGTAGATTATTTCACGCCCCCGCGGTGCCCCTCCCGTGTCTCCCCTCTTTAGCACCTCTTACACCCTCTGCGTTGGAAGGCCCTTAAGATAGCCTCAACTTATGGATATGTGCGCTCTACAATAATTTTCATTTCCATGCTAGTGTTCATCTCCCTCTTTTCGCGGGAGGGTATTTTAGTAGTACATGTATGTACATCCTTTCCTTTCTGCGTCTCCAATCCGTCTGGGTGTTCCAAAGGGCCAAGCTCGTGATCTTCTGTCATTTTTCCCTTTTAATCCTCCCTTCCTGAGGTCACCCGCGCTTTTCGCGGCATCTCCCCTGTCATTTCCATTGGTGATTTTTTCCTTGACGGAGGGCGGAAATCCCGTTTTGCTCTTTAGATTCCAAATCAGTTCTCGACCACGAGCTCCCCTCAACCTATAATTTGCCGCTGTTTTCGTGCTATTGGTCCTTTCATTTTCCCGATTACGAGCAACTCCCCTAATCATGTGTATTAGATCCAAAAGTTCCTCTCTCCCTGTCCAGTCCTACTTGTAGTTTCCTCCCACCGCGCTTCGTCCAGCAGAGCCTAACTGCTAATCCCTTTTCGCACTGTTTTTAACTGTCTGTTTTTTCCATGTCGACCTCTCCCCCCCGAAACTTTTTTATATTAGCCATTTCCCCCTCTTTTCGGGTGGCCGTCTCATTCGCTGCTTGGTCATGAAGAACTTTTGCAGCTTTTGCTTGATCGTGTTTTTTTTTGAATTCTTGTTCCGGTCGGCTTCCCTCCCATGCAGCTTCGTGCCTTCGTCACTCGTACACAAGTTCCCAGAAGTGCCTTCAGCGGCCCCCCTTACCACGACTAGTACCCCTCACCTATTTCCAATTTGAATTAGTTGCTCTTGCCGAGCGAAGGCCACGTTCTACCCCTTTGCTTCCTTCCCCACTTCTGAGTCTTTCTCTTATAAGGTGCCTTAAGCTTTTTGGTTTCAATGTTTTCTCCAGTCCGACGCGCGCTGTTCTTATTTTCCTTTTTCCATGATGGCGAACTTCCTCTTTTTCACCCATTCCCCCCCGATGCTTGTTGTCCCCCCTGTCCGCCATATTGATTTTGGCGTCGATGGTATTCTTAGTCCCTCCCCTCCTTACTGACACCCTGGCCAAGGCTCCTTTGTTGGAGACTGGCTTACTAATTGGGTCCCCCCCCCTCTTTTGGACGCGTGCTGATTGCTCCCATCCCCTTCTTCCCTTCTGATCGCCAGATCGATCTCCTGTCGGCGTAGGTTTGATGCCCTTAAGGATGCGCGTCCTCCCTCGGTGGCTGCAACTCTTGTCATTCACCCAGATTTTCGATTGTGGCGTTAAGTTCCTTGCTCGATCACGCCAGGAGTCGTGATTTCTTTTATGCGGTGCACTAAAGGGCGCTTTTTTAGTTTTCATGCTCACTGTCGTTGTTTACTTGGATTTTCTTCCGCTTCCCCCCAGGTGTCCACCCTTTCCCAGGTAATAGAGCTGCCTACCACTAAGATGTGCACCCCACCCTGTTGGGCCCTGTGCCTCTATTTTATCTCCAATCTTCACCGACATCCTACCCCTCCAACACGAAAGCAGGATTTTACCTCTCTCGACCAAGGACTTCCTTCCACTGCCCCCTATTTCAGACGTGTCGAGCTCCCTCCTTCCCTCTCCCTTGTGGCAGCGTATTTATCCCCTCCTACGTTTTTTTCTTCCTCAGTTCTGGCCAAGGGTTGTTTCTCCTCGTCACTTCTGTCTTTGGAACTCTATGTTTTGCTGCAGTCGACGTGTCGATTTTTCTCTTTGGCGGTGCGGCGTTTTGGGGCTTTTTTTTTTTCTATTGTAACTCCCACCACAGTTCTCGCCACATTTTCACATGTTTTAGTACCCCCCCTTTATATCGGAAGATTCTCTGCCCCCAGAATTACCCTTTTACTGCTGGACTTGTTCCTAACAATGCCCTTTTCCCCAAACAATACTTGTTGCTTCTTTGAACGAGTGTGTCTTTGCCCCGCATCAAGACTGCCCCCTTCTGTGGGCTGGCGAGACCGGTGACTAAGTCCCCATCGTACCCTTTGACCTCTGACCGTTGCAGCCACTGCTTTTTTTTAGTCCCAAGCTTTTCGGAGTCTACCTCGGTGAATTTTCTGAATCATTGAAACTTTCACGTAGCCTTCCCTCTCAGATAGCAAATTCGATGAGAATTTCCCTTCGGCGGCCTCCAACCCGAGGTATTCTTTTCTTTCGTAAGATGGTGTGTTTCTATCCCGCTAATTGCCATTCATCACCTCATGCGAAGCAAGAGGACGGTCGGTGCCCCCCATGTCTGTTTTTGATCTTTTTTATATTTTCTTCCCGTCAGAAGTGTACTACATAGCCCCACGTTCTCCTCTCATCCTCCGCTTGATCTTCAGGTGAGCATTGACCCCCCAATTTTCCCTCTGCCTCCCCTACAGCTTCTCTTCCTATGCAATCCTTTTTCGCCTTCTCCCCTTTTTGAACCCCTGCGACCGGCTTGTCGTTTCTTGCAAATTGCTCTTACTTATCCCTTTTAATTTTTTTCCGTTCTTTTCCGAGTGTAATTGATTTCTTCACGTGGGATGTTTCTCTTGCGACCCCCGTGCGCATCAACCCTCTTCGTTCTTTCCCCCAGACCCTTGCCCCAGTTTAATTCAACAAACCCCCCCCCCCCTCACACAAGTTTCCAACTGCATTCCTTAATTCGACTTGGTCTCACGTCAGAGTGGGTTGTGTCCAATTTTCTCAATAAAGCCGCATGTTTTTTCCGCGGGTTACCTGTCACTCGTTTCCCAAGTTTGACTGTGCTTTTCTTCTTCGAACGGCACCCTCGCTTGTTGGTTGAGTCCCCTTTTCGACCTTTTTTCAGATCTTAAATAAAGCTCTCTCGTGATAATATGATTATTTTTTCCAGCGGCAAAGCCTTTAAAAAAACCCTCATAAAAAATCCGCGTCCCATATATTTCTTGACTCCCCCTTATCTTTTTCTGGTAACAGCCTTAGCCCAAGTTTACCCTCCCCCGTCAGTCACCTCCCTGATTTTTCCCTCTTCGTGTCAGCTTATGCTTTTCACCCCCCCGTCACTCTCTTTCCGTGTAAACGGGACCATGACCACCTCCACTAAACAAAGAGTTTTCCCCCCCCGTTTGACCCCCATCTTTCTCCTTCAGTTTTAAAGTTTAGTCCCTCCTCCCCTGCCTTTTCACGCCCGGAAACCCCTCCTCTATACACACACTTTAATTCACCTTGGTACTTCCGCGCTCACTTTTCTTTTGTGTTTTTTTTTGTTCCCCCCCTGTACTTTGCTGAGTTGGGTTACCCTTTTTTTCCGTCCCCCTCCCCCTTGAGTCCATTCAGTTCCTCCGCCTCCGTCTACCGCGGACTGGCCGATTGATGACCCATCCCTTTCATGTTATCGCATTTTTTCCCCTATGGGCTCACTCCATCCGCTTTTCTTGAACCCCTTCGTTTGTCGTGGCCCCTTTCTGCTGCGCGCCGCCTTGTGGTTCCCCTCATTGGTCCAAACTTTTCGTCCCCTGAGCTGAATTTTTAGCCCGCGATCCCAATTTGACTTAATGAGTAAACCCGCTCCCATTCTATCTGATCCCCTTCCTTTGTGCTTTATATAATATCAAAGCCCTTCCTTTGTTTTTTTTTGCCTTTGATTCTACCCCTCGCCATAATTGACTAAGCGCTACCCCCCCCCCCCCGTTTTTTCGATGCCTACAACTTCCCCCCGAATTCCAGATGAAATAAAGGGCAGTTTCAATCTTCTTTACCAGAAAACGTACGATGACCCCGCAGGCGAGCGCGTATTTTCCAGTCTTTTCCCCCCCCTCCCGTGGAAAAAGCGTTCCTTTGCCCCCTTCCGGAGACCCTGTACATTATTCGTAACATGACCGAGATTCCAGCACTCTGTAGCCCAAATCCAGTTTTTCGTACTGGGAATAGAATAAATGCTTTTTTTTTCCGGTCCAGTTAATCGTCCCTCATACTTGTGAAGAGTGCGACAGTTCCCAAGTCCGGGAAAGCAGCTTCTGTTGTGTGAGGTGTTTCGGCTTTTATGGGGCTTACGTTCGTCGTCATGGCGATTTCCCTTCCCTTTACGTTCGAGGCGACCCCCCCTCTGGCTGGCAAAACGGCCAACTAGCTTTCCTTTCTTTTATGTCCCTTTTTCTCCTTCCGTGGCCGACCCCATGTGGGGTCCCTCATAGACTCGTTCAGGTCCCAATCAGTTGATTCTTAGGTTTTTTTGCCCAGCCTTTTCTCCAGGTGAACCTTGCTGTCCCCCCCGATATCGTTCCGCCCCTCCAATAAAATAGATTTGCTGTTTTTTTGATTTTTGGCCCCCGGTCCTTTTCATTTCTCCCACCAATCCCCTTATGCGCCGACCACCTTTCTTTATCTAGACCCATCCGCCATTTCTTTAAGCGCCACGCTCCCTTCTCCCCCCGCCTTTCTACTAACAATGCTCATGGCCCCGTTCCTCCCTTTTTTTACCCCTGAAGGTGTCCTGCCCCCCCCTCGGAGCAGAGAACGCTTGCATCCACACCTACGTCCTTTCCTTTTTGATGACCTTCCTTTGGCCTCCTTTTTTTTTTTTACCTCCCTTTTGGATCATTTTTTCGCCTTTTCCTTTTCTGAACTTTGTCCTTCTTTTGCGTTCTCCTGCTGAATTTTATTTCGGTCCCAACTTCTACCCCCCGAGCCCCCGCCTTCCCCGTTCGGTCGGTCTGCACCGCGGACCCCGATTGCCATTGGGGCTTTTTTTCGCATGGTTCCGCTTTCCAAGTCCCGCCTTGTAATACGTCTGGTTTCCTCACTTTCCCACGAGCTGGCCTTTCTTCACTTCTTTAGAAGTGCCGGTGCGTTTGTTTTTTTTCCCTTCTCGCTCGACTCGGCTTTCCTTCCCTTTTCCATTTTCTTATGCTTACTTCGCGGTGGACAACTTCATACCTGGTGACCCTCTCCGTTGATGCCTTTTGGGTGCTCGTCGCCATCCTTGCCTGGCTGCTTGATGGGCCCGTATTTCGCGTAGTCGGTGGGTTGGGGTCAAGTCACCACCCCCGCATAAGTCACAGATTCCCTATTTTTGTTGGAGTCCCCTGTGGGCTTTAGCTCTTTTTGCTTTCTTTGTTGCACTCCGGTAAATTTTCCTTTTTCCTTTCCCCCTCGCATGTTCTCCTGTCTTGTCGACAGGAAAGCTTTTCCTTCCTTCCCACTTCCCTTCTCCCCCTCTTGCACACCACCGCTGTGTTGAGCTGTCCTATTTTCCCCATCCCGCCCCCTGCTTCCTCTTCTTGTCTAGTGCACATCAATAGATTGTTCCTTCCTACATTGCAGCCACGGTTTGTGTCCCTTTCTGTTCGACAGAGTAAATGTACCCCATTTTAGAGATGCTATCACGAGAGAGTGCCCCACAGCGTCTTCCTCGACTTTTTTGGGGATCTCGCACTCCATATCACCTCACCCCCCAACGTCCGCACTTTCCCTCCCCTCCCCCCCCCCGTTTAACCGTCGGATCAGACAAACGTTCCATTATCTCCAAAGACGTCTGATCGCGCGGCTTCCTTGCAATATATAGCTTTTTCCTCCTCCTGCGAGTGATCAGTCCCAATGTGATCTGGCTCGGTCCTGTTCGCCCCTCCTAAAGTAGGCTTTAACCTATCGTCGCATGTTTAGTCTTCGTTTGAGCGATTTTTCTTCCGCGTCGTCTTGTTGGGCTGCCGTCGAGATCCTCTTACCCCTCCAGGCTAGTCACATGTCCGTTGTGCCGTCATTCCGGTTCTGCTGCATCTTCCTGGCAAATTCCCTGCCGGTTTTTTTACGTATGGCAACCACTCCCAAGAAAAACCGGTTTTCTTTTCAACTCGGCGCTCTGGCTTTTTCACTTTTTTTTCCACATCATAGAACGTTATGCGGGATGAGAAGCTGAACTTCCGCTTCCCCGAGTGACGAAGCCCCCAAGTGTTCCCCCTGTAGGCCTGCCGTCCTCCTGACCAGAAGCTCCCTTATCTCTTGACTTTTCATTACCTTCGTCGCCGCCCTCTATTCTTTAATGCCTGCTCATCCCCCCGAAGCCCAACCCCGTCGGAACTTGCTTTTCGTCCTATTTTTTGACGTGCTACTCGAGCCTAGGACTCCCCCCTTCCCCCTTTTCCTGCGCAGCACTTCGGCCTTTTTTTTCCCCCCGTCCTAGGGGGGATTTTTTCACATGAGGTATCCCGAAAGTTTTCCGCATAAGCCCCCAACTGAGTCATCTTATCCCTACTTTCCGGCCGACTAGGCGATTAACAAACCCGTGGAACCTTATCCGAGTTCGGATGTCCCCTGTTGTTCTTAGCCCAGTTGACATCGTATCTTCGGTCGTTTGCTTTTAGACGTGCCTCCCCAATGGCCCTCGTTTGTTCTCGTAAATGTTCTTGCACGGCTGGGTCTTTAGTTTTTCCACTCAGCTTTGTTCTTGGCCGACCTGCAAGTTTCACCAGCAACCCCCCTTACCCCCCACCATTTTTCTGCCAACCCTGCGTCCCCCTTCCATCGCCCTGGGACCACCTCAGTCAAAATGTGAGGTTTCCCCCAATCAATTTCTCTTTTCTGATGGTCGGACCCAGACACCTTTCATTCCCCAAGTTCCCTTCTCCTTTAGTCTGGTTTTTTACGTCTTTGCCTCGCTTCCCACATGTCTCGCCCTTCTTTGATGACGATTCGATTATAAATAAGGTCACTCTACCTGCACCTCCTTTATGTTTTTTGCTACCGCCCAAATGCAGGAACCCCCACACCGCTTTTTCCCCCCCCTCTTCCCTATTTATTTTTCTTCTCGGTCCCCCCCCCCTTCATCGGGGCTACCAATAATTTGACAACTGTCGTCACAAGTCTTCCGCCCCCGTCAGTAATTAGATTTTTTTTTTTCCGCCTTCCTCTCCTTCTTTTTTTCCACGGCCCTTCGGAATCCCAGTCCCCGTGACCAGACACCCGCTTCCCACTCTCTTGAACGCTTTTCACAGCGCTTGCGTCCCCCCCCCCCCCGAGCAAATTCCCAACTGTCCTGGACTCGCGACGCCCTTTTTCCCCCCCCCCCCCCCCCCTTTTTCCACCATACCTCTACCCCACGCATTGTGCCCTGGAAGCTCTGTTCCTTTTCCACCCTCAGTCCTTTATCACAAGTACATGCTGATTTTTTGACGGCACCCCCAAGCTTTTTTCCTATAAAGATTGCGGCCAGTACTGATTATTGGTTTTTTTTCTTTTTCCATGCTCTCGTCATTCCTCCTATGGTCTAACATTGCCCCGACCGCTTTGGAAATGTTCTAGGTTTGTCTCCTGCTCGCCCAGCGTGAGTGAATCAGTACTCTCCTTGCTGTTTGAGAATGCATCATATGAACTGGCTCATCGATTTTCACCCTTTGACGTCTAGCGGTATGTTCTGTCGTTTTTAATTTTCCCCCACTCACCCTTTTTTGTTTCCGAGAGATACTCCTCCTCCTTTTTCCCACCAATCATGCTCTTACTATTTTCCGAATGATCCCGCACTGCTTTTTCCCTATGCACCCCCCCCTTGCGATAAATTGCCTTGCTCCGCAACGTTTCCTTATGATTAACCCCCCTTTCGCTATCCGACTTCATACCCCCCCCTGGCCCACTTTCCTTTGATTTTTATCTCTTTTTTCTCCATCTCAAATCTCGTTTTTTACCCCCCCCCCCCGTGATTATTATGTCCCCTCAACCTCGAGGAACCCTTTCCTCTCTTTCGTAGCGTCCCCAATCCGCAGTTGTGATCCCCCTGTCACTAAATAAATAATTGTTAGATGATCCTCTTAAAGGAAGAGTTTGCCCTGAGGTGGTTAGAGTATCCGTCTTGTTTTTTTGTCATTGAGATTAAGTGACATTTTTTAGCTTTCTCCCAGCGAGCGTTCCCCCAGTCGGCGCTCCTTTCCATTGTACGTGTAGACCCTCCTTGTCCGACCATTTTTTTTTTTTTGAATTGAAACTCCCTACCGACGGCAATCGTTCCCAATTTGACTTACTGCCTTTATCCCGGTGGATAATTCCTGGGGGTCCTACACCTGTACATTTTCTCCTTCGAACCCGAGTACCAATCCATACTTTTCCCCACTTTTTTTTGTTAGGCTTTTGCGTTCGTGCCCCAAGGGCCAAGTACCCGCAAAAGAAAATTTCTTTTTAAAGTTATAATATTCTCCTTCCTAGTAGGGGACTCTCACTCTGGAGCAGTCCGCTACAAGTGCGCCCTGACGTCGACCTTTCCTTAGCCTTTTCCCCCCCGTAGCATCGACCATTTTGATTGCCGACAATTTTTTGCCAACCCTTTCTTTTTGTACATTGACCCTTATTTAATTCTCCGTATGAAGATTGTTTGAATAAGTTTTCCTGTTTCGGCGTTTCCTCTCTGACCTTCTAGCGCCGCTCCAACGCCCACCCTGCCCTTCCACTAGCAGCTCAGTCCACAGCGAGGATCCCACTGATTTCCATTGATCGTTCTTCGTCCCGACGCATCCCGAACGTTTTTTCCACACCTTTTCTCCCCCCCCAATAGCGCAGTTTCCTGTGTCTATAAACGGCCAGATTTAGGTTTTTTCCAGTACTTCTCGCCGTATCGTGTGCTATAGGGTTTTTTAATACTTTTCGTGATCCCTTTTTCAAACCGCCCCCAATGCGGGGGGTGCCCCCCCTGCGGATTTTTCTTGCTTCCCCCGCGGTCCTCTTTTTGTATGTCCGCTCTGTACGCACTATATGAAACCCGATTTCCCTGGCTGCGCCGCCCCCTTCGAACTTTTTGCCTATCGAGATTTCCCCCGTGAATTACGTTTAAAATTATGAGCCGCTTACGCCTCCGAGCTATGTGATTCTTTGGCGCCAGTACGCCTCACTTGACCCTCTTGCGTAGCTTCCTCTTTGCTTCAGTTTCTTCTGCCCTACCCCAAGGCATTACTTCTGAGGTGTCTACATTTCTCCTCGCGCCTCTTTCGTACTCCCGTTGTTTTGCAATTGGGTGACGTACCCTCATTTAGGTTAACTGTTGAAGATTCTTGCCGAACCCGAGTTTGACTGGGACCGATGCCTCGCTTTTTTCATTTACCCCCCATCTCACCCTCACATCTCTCACACTGACCCCACATTGACTCTTCCCGCCCATAGCACAAGTTAATTTAACTGAGCGACCATCTAGTGAAACAATCCATGACTCCCCTCCCCCCTCACGATTCCGATCCTTGGAGTGTACACACTTTACTCTCTCTTCAAACATAAGTGTTTTTTGGTAGAGAATTTATTTCCAAGGTACTGTTGCGATCCCGTATTGCCCCCTTTTTGGACACATTCCTTTTCGCAGGTTGGATTCATTCGTACCGTTCTGCGAGAGGGGGTCAGTTTAGAGTGACGGTTTTGTCTTTCCGGCCTAGAGGGTTCCCCCTTGGGGCCCCCCACACATTTGAGGAAATAGTACAGTTTGAAGTCATCTTCTCAGGAATCTCTTCTCGTGCAAAGTTCATCCTGATTTGCCCGCGGAAACATCAATTTCCCCCCCCCCGTGTCTTCTCATGAACGAGAAGAAGTACATTTCTGTGCCCTCATCCACGACCTTCATCGTGGCTTTCTTGATGCGTCTCCCGTTTTGGGTACCTCCTTTTTACAACGTTCCTTTTGCATTTCATTTTGCATCCCACGTTATGACGTCCTCCCTTTCCTCGATCAAAGCCTCTCCCCTTTTCTTCTCTTTTTTCATCCGCATTTACCTTCTTTGTCATCGCTATCCCCAAGCTGTCACTCCCCAATTTTTTTTAAGCCAATCACACCATATGACTCTTTCCATTTTCCGTTAAGCTTACATGTGCCTTCACTAGCCCCAATTCTTCATCCTCCGCAGTCATATGCGGCCTGTGTA
>Ga0179591_1374581_pt1 | contig 20861 bp, 19 predicted proteins | sample CZOMad2_1_08_16f_FD_182891 | JGI IMG/M metagenome (GOLD analysis project Ga0179591, IMG submission 182891) | Vadose zone soil fungal communities from Angelo Coast Range Reserve, California, USA - CZOMad2_1_08_16fungal (PacBio error correction) | ecosystem: Environmental > Terrestrial > Soil >... | reverse complement strand
AGGACCCGTCCTTCGTACCAGCGGTCTCGTTCCTGCGTTGCTCCCTTTTTTTTGAAGCGCTCCCCGCCGAATTAAGCGCCACTTTCCCCCTTCGTTCTTGACGTCTTTTCATTGATTTCCTCGCCTTCCTCTTTTTTCCCGTTTATACGATTCCCAACCCGTCCCCTTTCCCCCCTTCCGTCCCGGAACATCGCGGGTCCGAGGTCCGGTGCCGTTCATCTTCGTTTTTTTTCTTTGCGCCCTTTCCCTTTCGGTCTTCCTAGGGAGCGGGATAAAGCCTATTTAGTCGCCGGTTAGTCAATGTCTGGAGGCGGCAGCGTGCCGGTTTTTCTGAGTTTTGATTTTCCAATGCTCGGCACTTTTTCTCTGTCCGTTTGCCAGCTTTGCGATAATGTCTTCCCTACCCTCTTTCGTTTTTCGACGAGACCCCTCAGTTTCTCCCCCGAGCCTCTCCGTTTGGTTCGCAGATGCAGGCGCAGGAAGACGGTGTCCCCTCAGTTTTTTTCCCCCCTTTCTCGGTACTCAAGCCAAAGACCTTCCGTCAGCCTTAGGCAGGCGGAATTTCCCTTCAGCTTTTTTGACCTTCCTTGACACAACAGCCCGCGAAGCATTTTTTTTTTTTTCGCCTTTCTGCTCAAGCCGTTCGTCTGCGATAGGCATTTGGCGCCTTCCTCTTCCTTTTTCATTTTTTTTTTTGGAAGGTAAGAGTAGTGATATCGCGTCCTCCGCTTTGATCTTCTTTTTTTTTTTTCCCACAGGTCTCCACGAAAGAAATGCGAAGCGTGCGTTCCACCGCCGCTCCGCTCTCCTCCTCCTGATTCCTGCAATCATCGTAGAAATCGCCACGCAGATTGGATTGCCTTCTCAGAACTTTCTTCACGGGCCTTAGGAATCACTGACCGGTACCTAGCGCGTCCTTTTAGGATAGCCGGTCCTCCCTCTCCCCCGACAGTTCTTTATCCCGGGATTTCATCGAAGTTTGCTGTCCGCGCAGTTTCAAATTGGCTCCGAGCCTCTGATGGTCTCGCCTCCTTGACAAAGTGTGCCCACCCCTTACACCCAGTAAGTCAGGCCGCGCCCTTTCCATTATCCCCAGTTTTCAGTTCTGGTTGATGGGCAGGTGTATCACTTCCTGCTTTTACCTTTTTGAACTTTTTTTTCTTTAGTCTAACGCGGGAGTGCAGAGGGCTGTGATAGTAGTGGATATCCTCAGCTTTCCAACGGGCCGCGTATTATCGAAATTCAATGCGGGGGGTGAGTGTGTGTTCTTTTTCCCTTTGATTTCCTCGCTTCCCCTCTTTTTTCCACGCTAGTGGCTTAGTCCTCAACCCCCCGAGCTGGCGAGACTTAGATGCCAGCTCTCCCGCCTCTGCTTCAGACAGTCCCTTTCAAAGGGGCACCGCTGGAGCAGCTTACCGACTTCACGCACGTTTCTTCCTTTCCCCTTCACGATGCGACGAGCCCAGACTGTGAGTCTCGTCTCTCCACGCATTGCCGACGCACCTGCATCGGCCGAATCCCCTTCTCCCCAACTTTTTCTGGTCGGAACACTCTGAATCTTCCCGGACTCCGCCACGCCCGCTTTTTTCCCTTCTCCTTCAACAGAACCCCAACCCGACGCAGCCCTCCCCTCTTTTCCCTCTGGTGCTTCATGTTCGGCTGCGTTTGCATTTTTGCATCTTTCGAAAGGATGTGCGCCGCGGCGGGCGGTAGGAGTAGATTCAGAGGCTCCCCCCCCTCCTAGGTTCCTCTCTTTGCTAGGCAATTCTTGTGCGATGCCGGGGCCTTTGTGTGCGTCGGAGATTACCCTTAAGCCCGCTCTTTGAATTTGTCAGGGTCCCTGAAGTGAGGAAGTGCGGGAGGCCTTTCCCCCTTGGCTCCCTTTTTTCTTCTTTTTTCTCCTAGACCCGGGACCTGACAGCGAGTTCCGGCGACGTCGAGCAGTGAGAGGGGTTGGTCCTTTTTCACCCGTTTTCTCCTTCTCGCGGACGAACAGGCAGATGGCCCCCCAAGAACCTCACCCGCATTCGCATTGCGATCCCCTGTCTTCCTTAATCCCCCCCAGTAAAAAAACCGTCAAAGAGAGTTAAGAAGATAAGAACCGGTAACCTTTGATATTTACCGCTTTTTCCCCCCACAAGGATAGCCCCCTGCCCATCAACAGTTAGCCGACTCCGATCTCTCGCCGGCATTGTCCACGTGCCCTCCTCTGTTCCTTCCCTGAGCCCTTCTTTAGCCGCTCACCTGCCGGCGTGCGAGAGGCAAACTTTTCAAACTTCCTCCCCAGTCCCGTGCGAGAGATACTTATTTAGCTTGCCCAGTAGCCGAGAAGCCTATAATCTTTCCTTTTTGAGTTCTATAGGAGGGTAAGAAGGGCGGAGGACGTCGAGAAAGATCGGTCTTTTTTTCTTTCTTTGAGTCAGAGGGATTTCAATCGTCCGTCGGCTTTCCTTCGAACTGGAGATCATCTCCTCCCCTTCCTCTATTAACTGAATTGAGTGCCTCGGATAATGTGAGAAAGGAGGTCTCCCCTTTGATGTTCGCGCTTCGCCCTCCTCTCCCTTTCCTGGCTTTTTTTGCCCTCCTTAAGGCGGAGTGAAGCTCGGAAGCTGCGCAACCTTTGCCTTTTCCTTTACGGCTCCCCCTCGGTTAATCTGTAAGAGTTATGCGCAATCGTCGTCTTGTCAAGAGTCGGTGCTGAAGTAGACCTGAGTCCCCTTCCCTCGATTCTTTCGATTCTTGGATTGAGTTTACTAGTCAGACCTGTATCTTCGGTCTTTTCCTCTCTTCCCCTTGCATGGCTTCTTTACGTCCCGTGGATGTTTTAGCGAGCCACGGCGTGTGCTTCGGCGAAGACTAGTCGTTTATTTTCTTCCCCCCGATTCTCCTCGGCTAATTCGACAGCCGCCGTTCCCTTCCGCCTCTTTTTCACCCGGCCTTCGGGGATCATTTGACGGTGGACCGTCTTAAAGTGAGTGGACGATGACCGAAGTCGAAACCCATAGTTGCTTCGCTCCACGCTCCTCCCGGTCTTTCTCATTCGTCCTGAGCCTTTGTTAGATGCATTAGGAACGTGACTTCTCCCGCCTTTCCCCCTCGATTTTCCGAAGTACCACCGAGCTCAGAGGCTATGTCAAAAGAAAACCCGGTAGCGGTATACGCCCTTCTCAAACAGACCTCCTCGATTGAGTGCATAAGTGGAGCCCGTCTTTTGAGCTACCCTTCCCCGAAGGACCTCAATCGAAGCTTATTCGTCGCTCTCTCTCTTCTTTTCCAGAGGTTTCTTCCTATTCCCGGTGTTGTGTGAGTCGAGACCACCAGGATAGAAGGCTCTGTCGTGTCGAGTTAATCTTTCTTCGCCGTTTGAAACGCTCGGGCCAGAAGGCACTCCCGACGATCAGCGGTTTTTCCCCCTCCCACTATTCAAGCTTACATTATGCCGCGGGTTCAGTCCCCTTTTTTCCCCTTGCTGTTTTTCCCCCAATAGCCGAGACTTTCTTTGTACGAATAAAACGGCACATCGGAGTTTTTTGTCCTTTTCTGGAGCCCCCCAGGAAGGTCATGAGCTTTCATTGCTAGTTTCTTCCCAAGCCGGCTTTCCATGTTCGGGAGCGCGGACGCACGATGGGGTTCTGTCTTTTCAATTCTCGTTCAGGAACGTCGCCTTCCAGAGTTGTCCATCTGATTCCTCCCCCCCTTTTTTTGAGCGAATGACAAGCTTGCCTTATCCCGGCTGTCAAGGCGGTTGTTTCGCGTTGGCCCTCCCGGATCTTTTTTTCGCTCCCTTTTCGTCGCGCCTCGCACAAAAGCCGTGGGCTGAACACCACGGACGTCGCCCCCTTTTTCCCCTAGGTCCTTTTTCCGCAGACGTTTGGCGCCCCCCCGGAAAGGTGCGTCCGTTCATTTTTTTCCCCGCCTCACTCCTCTTCTTTTTTCATTTTTCTACTTCAGCTCGCGCGTGGACCTGCCTGACCCCCCCAAAGAACTTTTTTGCATCCTTCTCTCGTCCCGGACTGGAAGGGCGCTTCTCCCCTCACCGGATTTTTGCGTCATCTCCTCTTCACGCCGCCGTGCGGTTGTACCTTTCTTTCTTTCGGCGCGTGATAGCGAGCGCATTCTCGGCGGTGAAGTTTTGTCTCTTCTCCGCCCCCCCTCCCAGAACCTTGGGTTGGCGGTACCGGCCGCTGCTACCGCGGGCTTCTGCTTTTTTTCTGATCCCCCCTCTGAAGAAAACTCTCGTCGAAATCGACGCTTCCGTCGTCCAGACGCTCATGGATCCTTTTTCCTCCTTCCGACCCTTTCTTGTGAGGGATACGGCCGGCTCGCTCCCTCTTTTTTTTCCCTTTTCCCGCTATATTTTCCTCCGGCCGCCCACATGGAACAGCGCAACGCCGTGCTTGACGCGTCTTCCCAAAATTTCTTCAGGTCAACCTAGCGTCCGCGGGCTTCACGTGAAATTTTGACACGTAGCTCTCCTAACTGGTCGGCAGTGCGTAAGGGTATCCCCTTTCCATTTGCAGGCATCCGTGCCAGTATGTTAGCTCTAACCCCTTTTTCTTCTTTTTTTTACGTTAGGGGAGTAGGTTTTCTTAGCTAGCAATAGCGTGCCAAGGAAGTTAAGGTTCTCTTCTATCTTTTTTTTTTTTTTTTGGCTTCCTTTTGCCTGTTAGTAATACGCTTGTACGTCGTACAACTTTGGCCGTTCGTCCCCTAGATGCGGGCGTCGATTCTTTTTTTCTTACAGAAGATCGCGTTTACGAGTCCATCTTCCCCCCAGGTCCGATGGCTTTTTTCTAAGCAAGGCCCGCCCCCACGAAAGGCGGCTGTCCCCCTCGCCCAGTTCGAAAGGCCTGCGTCAGTTCGGTCCCCCCCCAGGGATTTCACGAAAACCACATGCAAAGGATAAGTTCGCAAACCCCTCCCGTCCTCCCGATTACGGTTCTTCCCAACTCCTCGTCCCTCCCCCGCGGAGCCTAAGGCCTGTACCACGACGCTCACCACAGACCCACCGCCAGCAGCCCCCCCTTCTTTTCCCTTTTGAGAGCTCTCTTGTAGGTGAGGGCGGGTATTGGCGTTGCGTGGAGTCAGTTTTTCCCTCCTTCTTCTTTTTTTTTTTGAGCTGGATCCAGAGGAGTTACGACAGAATCGGTGACCCTTTTCTTGTCGACCTTCCCTGGCCTTATTGTGTGCGATCCTTTGAGGTCTTTTTTTCTTCCCGGTCATCTCGTGACGTGCTTTTTGTCGAAGCAGGGGCACTTCGCGCCTGGGAGGCGGGCGACGTTGTGTTCTTCAATCTTTCTTGCCCCTGGACCTGGAGATGAGGAAAACGGCGGGAGTTGCGACGCCGTCAATTCCCTCCTCCCTTGAACTCGGAAGAATACCTCGCAGACGAGAGAACATGCCGATCCCTTTTAATCCTTTTCATTGCGCTTCCGGTGGCTGCCGCTTGTTCGTACGAATCCACCTCCCCCATCGTTCACCCCGACCTCAAGCCCCCCCCCCCCCCTTTGGCTCAATTTCGTCGGCCTGAGCAACCGGCTCGCTGCCAGCAAACCTTCCTTTCCCTCGAATTCCTTCATGTCCACCTCTCCTCTGCCGCGGACGCCTTTTTTGTATGTATTTGGCAATTTGCTTTTGACTATTCGGCTCCTTCCGCGACAATTTTCCCCCTTTTTCGGACGTCAATCCCCCCAACGTGCGAGAGATCTTTTCAGCTCTTTTTTACTCTTCACGGCCTTCCTCGGCCTCGAGACGTCCAGTTGAGTCCCTAGTCGGCGTAATGATTGCGGTCGATTCCTCGTTTTTTTTTCGACTATCCTTGAGTAGTAGGCTTTAAACGTAGGCATTTTTTTTTTGGTCTTAGGTAGAAGGCCTTTCAACCCATTGAACTTCTGCACTTTTTCGGTGAACCCTTTTTCCCCCGTTCCCAGAGCCGCGCGAGAGCATCACGCTCGGCGGTGATTTCTTAAACTGACGGATTGCTTTTTCCTCTCAGCCACTGTTCCCCAAGTCCCTCCCCTCCTAGTCCCTAGAAGTCTCGAAGATGATTCGTGGTGAAGTAGCCTTTTTTTTTTCGGTCCTCCGTAGACTGTCACTTACGCCTGGATCGAGACCCGGGTTTGATTTGTACCTAACCTTCCGTATACCTGTAGGCGGACAGTATCGTAAGATTTCCTGTTCTTTTATCCCCTTTCTGTGTCTCAAGGAGTTGTCGTTCGACTAGAGGACTGAGCGCCCCTTTTCTGTCAACCTCCTCCACCTCCTTTAAGAAGTCTCCCAAACGGTTCCTCTTGCCAAAGGAGACTTTTTTTATACTCTTTCCTTTTCCCCCGCTGCCTCGTGCCTGAACGTGAGTGACGGATCGCCGTCGGGCGCGCCCCATTTTCTATCCTCAATTGAAGCAAGGTGATTATCTCTTTCTCTTTTCTCCCCTTTAGATGAATTGTGACTTATTACGCACGCCTGTCCGCGATTTTCCGACCTTACCCCGATCCAGTCGCGGATATTGCTTCTTTTTTTTAGGCCCCCAGTCTTTTTGTACTCGCAACCTTTTCCCCACCCTGTGTCAAGGCTTTAAGAAGTGGCGCCGCTTCTTTTTGAGTCCCCCCCCCCCCTTTTTTTTTGCAATCATTCTGAGCGTACGAAGAATTTCGTCTATCGGACACGGTGTCCCAGCCGGGTCGATCCCTTTTCTCATCCCCCCCTCTTTTCTAGATCTCGTCGGACTCGACGGCGTCTTCATTTCGATGTTGTAATTCTTCCTCCCCTCGCGTCCTTTGCCCCTTCCCCCCGCCCATAAGCGGAGCCCCTTCCCCCTTCACCCCTCCTTCATGATGTCTCCCGGTGGGTCTTCCCCTGATGGACGGGAAGTCCCTTCTACGGGGGGATGGTACTCCGATGCCCCCCCCCCATAGCCGACTTCTCGCGTTTGAGTGAAAGAGCCCCCCTTTTAGATCCCCTTGAGCCCCGGCAATCGGATTCGGTCGTCTCCCTCCTTCCCCCGTTAGGGAGGGCGCGCACGTTTTATCCCTTGTCTCGCCCCCGCTCACGTTCAGGACTTTCCGGTTTTCTTCACCTTCCCCCCAATTTTCTTTTGTGGAAAATCCGAACGTAGTGTCGAGTCACGGCTTCTTCTTTTCCGCTCTTTTCGTTTCCCCTCTTCTCGGACTCTTCTTCTCCTAAGCCCACTGCTTTTGCGCGCTACTCTTCCGTCGTCTTCCCCCTGGATGCATTTTTTTTTTTTTTTCCGTGAAGAGGTGAAAGGCCTACAGGTGGAAGGATTTACTTCTTCCAGATTTTTCCCTCAGTCAGGCTCTGAGCAGTTTTTTGTCACCATTCCGCAGAAGTCCACGCACTTACCTCAATTGGAATACCTATGATGAAGATGACCCTTACTCCCCCCCGATCGCCGAACGACTTTCCCCTACCCTTAAATCCTGATTTCCCTTGCAGTCTTGCGAAGGAAAGGCCTTGATTTCTTTGAGTGACTCTTCTCAGTGTTGACCGAAAGACGGTGTGCTACCGACTTTCAGCCCGCAAGTGACTAGGAGCAGGCGGAGTTAACCGATGTCTTTCTCTTCCCCCTTCCCTGCAGTCTTTTTCTCCTCCTTTAATACCCTCGAACTATAGTTCGAACTCGAACGCCGATTCGCTAGATCAGCCGACTTTGACGCCTCCTATGCTTTCCCCTTTCGATTCTCCGCGGGCTAGGAGCTTCCAAGAGATGAGCACTTTCCTTCCTGATTTTTTTTAAGTTTTTTACATTGGCCCTGCGGCGCCCTTCCTCAGCTTCGGTCTTCCCCTAATTAACAGAGTCCAACGTCGCGTCAAGCGGACCCTTTTCCTTTTTTACCCCATCCAGGAGCTCGTTCGAGTTGCAGTCTAGTGATGTTGGCATCCGTGAGGACGTATTGCCTTTTCCCTTCCTTCGCGTCTTTGGGGCGGTCGGGGTTGATATTTTGTGTTTCCTTAGGTGGCCAGTAAGCAATCAATAGCGGCCAAGGCTCGACCGCGAATGCGGGGGGCCTGTTCCTTCCTCCCTTTCCCCCCCCAGCTTTTGCGTATTTTCGTCGTCCAAAAGAGAATGCTTTCCGCTTTTTTTTTCTTCCTATGTAGTTACCGCAGATTCGCTTTCACCTTTCCACCCCCCCTTTCCCCATCTGGCTCCTTCCTCCCAAACCTTCCGATAAAATCCTTCTTGAGAAGAAGGCCGGCGACGTTGGACCTTTTTAGTACTTTTTTATATACGATCCACCACAGGCCAAGTCACCTGACAATAGTCCACCCACGGACCGTTAAACTCACCGGTGCACTCTTTCGGACTTCCGATAACAGATTTCCGCAGGACGTCTTAGCGGCGTTCCAAACCACGCAGAATGTCCCCCTCCCCTCCCTCTTTTTTCCCCTCTTTCATAATCATCCGTTGTTGGTTGAGGAGGATAGGTCGTCTTTCTTTCGGGTTTTTTAGGCTGCTCCGAAGGTGGGAACGGCCTTTCTCGAGTTCTTTCTTCTTTTTATTTTTCTGTTTAGAGCGTTCGCGAAGAGGTGAAGACCTTTCCTTTGTTTCCCCTTCCCCCTTTCTTGTAAGATGAAGGTGCGGAGGCGTGTGCTTCGGCGCTTTCCCGAACCTATTCCTTCCTTTTTTTTTTTTTTTGGTTTTGTGCGTGTCTCGGGGCGACGTGAGGGGGAAGGGGGAAGCGCGTTTCCCATACCGGGGCCTGGATGCGGGGAAACGAGTTCGGGAAGTACTCGGGGAGCGTCTCACTGTCGCTCTTTGCTCGGGTTCCGACCTACTGTAGACGTACAGCAGATCCCCCTTAGGCTCCCCTTCCCTTTTTTCCAAAACTACCTCCCCCCCTCCCCATTCGCACATTGTCTCCTCCCAGTACGTTGTCTTCCTTATGGCTGAAGTACGAATCCACTCCCCCCCTCGTTCACCCTTCACCCTTTTTTTATTCACCGGTAATTAACAGAGTAAAGGGCAGTAAGGCCCTAACCCTTTTCTCCCCCCTTTCAACCCTTTCTCCTTCTTTTTTTTTTTTGCAAGCGATTCCTGGTGAATGTAGCCTCAGCAGATTTGCGACGGTTGTACCTCTTAGGCAAGTTGCTTAGCGTTGCGTGCCCCCCGGTGAGCGAGGGACATGTTAAAAGGCGGACGGAACTTTTAATTTACCTTTTCTTTCAGCTCTTTTCGCGTAGACGCAGAGCCCTCCCCTCTCCGCTCGCGCCCTTCCTCTACCCCCTCTTGCCAGTTTCCGAGGCTGGACGAGCGCACGCAGCTTTCGAGTGGCGGAAATCTTTCGTTATTCTTACTTTTTTCTGAGGAGCCTCGTTTCCCTCGGTAGAAGCGGAGGTGAAACCGCCTCGATATGAATGCGGTGCCGCGGATGTTACCCCCCCCTTCTTCTTCCCTCGGCTTTCTGTGAGAGAGAACCTCAGATAGACGTAACCTGATTAATTTACTTCCTCACTTTTTTCCCCGATCGAGAGCTGCCTCGAGCTGACGGCGAACTCAAGGCCGTCAATTGCAATTACTCTTAGTCGTTCTGTGAAGTGGGAAGTCCGGGCAGGCGTCCTTTCTCCTTGTCTCAGGAGTAGAGGGTCTTGGCTTGTTACCAGTCCGTCCCCCCTGTAGTTTCAGATGCGAATGCATCTGCGACACCCTTTCCCTCACTTTCCCCTCTATTTTTTTTCTTTCGGTCCTCGAGCCGGCGTCGAGTTGACGCTCGCAGGAAATTCCTAAATCCTCTAGTCTCCTGACGTCCACGGCTAGTGGATAAGTGGAAGCCAAGATGCCTTCCTTTCCCCCCTCTCTTCGATCCAGAAGTCGGGCGCGACCCTCGTGGCCCACGTCTTTCCCCTAATCGGTCAAGTGCCTGCCGCCTCTTCTTTATAGGAAACGATGACTGGTCCCCATGGCGCTCTTTTTTCCCATTATGGATCTTAACCAGGTAAAAAGGCGTTGGCTTTTTCCCTAATTTCCTGACCACTTCATCATGGTCCTTCTTGAATGCTAATTAGGGAGCGCCTTCGACTCCCCTTGCTTATGCTCGTCCTCCTCCCTTTCTGAGAACTTATTGGACGGTCGAGACTTCTATTTCCTTTCGAAGTTTTTTTTTCGTGATCTATCTCGGCTAGACGGCCACGATAGTGTCCTGGATTTTTTTCCCCGGCGGCCGTCCCTTCGCAGAAAGCTTCCGCCGCTGGCTTAAGGCGCTACCCTCCCTCCTGCGGGCCCCGAACCGCCTTTAGACCTGATGACGTCGGGTTCATTTCCCCTTTTTCAGTCGCGCAACGGGGTTGAATCTCCCGCCCCTGCGACCTTCTCGGTGTTGTCCGTTTCCTCCTTTTTTTTCTATCCAGGCGTCAAGCAGGTCACGGGAATAAGTTTCTACCTTCGATCCTCACTTCCCGCGGGATTACAAGTTCGTGACCTTCCCTCTTTTCTCATTTTTTCCAAGCTCACGTTCAGGCACTGAAGGACAGCTTTCCTTTTCTACCCTGAGATGCCGTGGACAACGTCTGATCGGCGTCACTGCGTCTGTCGCAGGCCTTCCCTCCCCCCGGACTTTCGTCTGCCTAAGCACCAAAAATTCCGTTTTTTTCTAAACCCCTCTTTTTTTCATCAGGCAGATTGCAGGCGAAGATGACGACTGTGGTCCCTCCCCAGACGCGAAGGGATGTACTTCCCCTCCCCTTCCGCCGCTACCAGAGTGAGGAAGTGATATGAGTCACCCCCCGAGAAGATAGTGGATTTTAATTTTTCTACCCTTTTTCCTCATCGCTGCATAATTTGCAAGCCGGCCCTGCGTCGAGATTAGCGCACGATTTGTCTTTTTTCACGCCCCCGTATTCGGTTGCTCATTGTGCGGAACCGTCGCCCTTCGCCCTCTTTTTTTAAGTCCTTTTTTGGCGAAAAGGATCGGGCACCCGCAAAGTGAGAAGGCGCAGGTTCCACTTCCTGGCCTTTTTCCTCAAGGGCACCTTGAAGTCATCCGCACAAGATCGTCCTCTTCCTCTGCGTTCGATTAGTCATGACGGCAGGCCTACTTGACGCAGATGACTCCTCGTAGTTTGAAGAGGCTCTTTTTCTGAATAAGCTCGACCTTGTAGGCCCTCCAGTTTCACGGCAGAGATCACCCCTCCCTTCCCATCCGTTCCCCTCGCTCCTTTTAGGGAATTGGCAGACAATTAACGTAAACATTCGAGTCCGATTTCCTCTTCACGTTGCTTTCCCGAAAGTAGAGCTACCGTGATGGCAGTGAGATCCCGGTGATAGACTTCTTTTTCTAGAGGGTCCCTTCCCTTTCCGTCTGAGCGTTGCTTGAACCGCGTGTTGCAGAGGGTCTTTTCACGAGTGTATTCTTTCTTCGTACGCATCCCTCCCTAGCTTTTTTCCTTCCTTACGGGACCTTCTACGGGTTTGTTATGGTGGGCAGGCATCGGCCTGTCCTAGGCATGCTTCCCTTTTGTTACTCAACCCCGATATGACGGCGCAGATGCCCGGCTGTCCCGCAGACGTTTCCCGCAGTTCAAGTTCCAAGCTGTCTTTTTCCCATGACCCCCCCGTCGCCCGCCATCAACGCCGGCAAGCCCAGCGTCTCTTTTCTGCCTTTTTTGAGTGGCCGCTTCCTCTCGACTCACAAAAAAAAGGGCCGCCTCACGGAACCCTCGCCCAAAGGATCGTTCGCCAACCCTCTTCCTTTTCACTCTTTCCCGACCTCAGAACGCCCTGGAGACTACGGCGTTCCATGCGGCCACGACGCTTCCAAACCCCCCCCGCCTCCAGAAAATCCCGATCCTCAATAAGAACGGGGTTACTTCTAGAGAGAGAGGAGGGTTCTTTTGAGGGGCCTCCTTCTGCGTGCATTTTTTTTAAGCCCCTGATTCAGACTCTTTCTGCGTCGGAGTCGGGAGAGGCATTTCCTCCCCTTGAACTTTTCCCTCCTTTGGCGTGGATTTTTCTTCGTAATTATTGCCGATGCCTGTGCGGAGCTGGTTTGTGTGTAGAACGGCAATCTCGGATCCCTTCTCTTTTAGAAGCTCTTTCCTTAACTACGGCGTGAGGTGGGATCCTTTTTATTTATTTCTCCCCCCAGATTTGACCTTGGGTACATTTAAACCTGAGTTTACTATGCGGGTCGCCCAGCCTTCTTTTTTAGTACGTCGAGACCGGCGGTGGGGTTGGAACCGAAGCCCCCCCCTTTTTTTATAAGAGATCTAATTTTCATTTTAGATGAATGCCAAACCCCCCCCTAAACCCCCCCTTAGCCAAGATAAGCCGTACGGCTGGGCTCCCTCCTTTAGCCCCCCCCCCCTAACTTTTTCCCCCCCGTCCAAAGCCCCCCTCCCCTTTTGGGGCTCCTCATCTAGGACTGGACAAGTGCTCCCCTTTTGCTCCATTCACCCTTTTCTTTCCCAATGCCATAACTAGCGAATGAAAGCGCCCGAGATCCACGGAGTTCCCCCCCATTGACTGCCGGGAATCTGGAAGGTTTTCGGTAATTGCGTTTTTGGACAATTGCCCCTTTTTTTATTCCCCGGATCTCGCGGCCAAATGCGTAGACGACTTGCAACGGCTGGACTCGACTTTTCGAGCGAGAAACGAGCCGAGACCCCCTTTGCGATTTCTAGCGAGTAATATTCGGTGCCGGATTTTCACTGAAGGCCCTGATCCTACCCCCCATTTAGTCAGTTAGAGGGCAGACGAAATTGAGTCGTCCCCTTCACCTCTGATGGCCGAAAGCTTCCCTAGTTCAGAGGAGGTCCTCAGTTTTCCTATAAATTTTGCGGGCAGCGCGGTGATCCACCCCCCCCTACTCTCTCCGCTAGAGCACGATTCAAGTCCCCTTTTCTAGAACCGTACGTTTTCCCTTTTCTTCTCTACTCCTCCAAACTAGGTCGACGATCGCGACTCCAGCTCTTTCTTAGAAGAAGGTGAGGCCTTCTCGCTTGGTTTAGTTGTCATGTACCCGCGTCATGCAGTCGCAGAAGGTCACTTCCTAGACGTTTTTTTTGGTTCTTGGCTTGGCCAGCCTCCTCTACCTTGTTAGGATGGCCCCGAGTCATGATGCAGATTCACCACGTCTTTGCCCCCCCTGTAGCGAAAAGGCTTGCGGGCCGCTTCGTCGATGGCGCATTCTTCCAGCTTCACTGAGAAAGCCGCCGTGTACGACGCTGTCCCCTTTTATCAGTGGATAAGCTGGAAGGTGGGCCCCGCTTTCCTGTGCCTGAACGTTGACCCCTCTCCTTTTTTTTTTTTGAACCAATCGTGCGTTTCCGCTCCTTCCCTCAGCCCTTTTTTAAAACTTGTAGTACGAAGAGCGTTGCTTTGACTCGCACCGTGACTTGGTTCATCTTTCATGGTCGTTAAGCAGTACACGATTTTCAGTCGCTTTTCTTTAACTTTGGAACAGGCCGGGTTGTTACGCCCCCCCCCCTCATTTTTTTTCATTGGAGAACCAGAAGTAAGTAGAAAAAGTTCCCCTGTCCTGAGATTATCTTTCGGATCATCGTGCTGTGCCCCTTTCTCTGTAGCGACGAAGCCGATAGTAGAACTTTAATCTCTTTACGATAGTGACCAGATTCTATCCCCATACCGTTCTTTTTTCGATTTTTCCCCCCCGACGGCAAAGTAAGCTGTTTCTCCTCGGTCTTGAGTAGTAGCCTTCAATGGCCTCCGATCGTTTAGAACCGCCGCATATCCACTTTTTTTGAGAAAATTTTTTAACTTCCCGTCTTCACTGAAACGGTTTTTCTGGTTCAGCACTGATTGGCCTTTTCTTCCATTTCTTTCCTTTCCTTTGGGGGAATGTCCTACCCAAATAGCGTCTCTTTTACCCCCCTTAGCTTTGAAATTTTTCTCTTCGGATTCCAGAAGGTCACGTGTTCCTCTTTTTTCTCTTTTCGTAACGAGCAAGTTTGAAGCCTTGCTTCCCAATTAGGAAGCGGGACTCTCTGTGGTTCCCTAGCCCTTTTGTACCCGCCCACGTTCAGGAACGGGGCGACTAGAGTGTCCCCTTTTGCTGATCAAGCTGGGTCTGCTTGGAAACCAGAGGACCGTTGTCCCCTTGAGATATATGTCGAAGTTTTGAGAGTCCTTGATCCTTCCTTCGTAGACCGAGACAACTAAGTTCGTGAACCCCTGCCTTCCCCCCGACTTTTTTCGACAGACAAGATGAAGGAGAAGGTGACGAAGGTCCCTTTATACGTCTCAGAGCGGTTTCCCCCCCCCCAAACGCCGTAAAGATTGCGGAAGTAATCTTGTGGTATAATTCATATCGAATCGTCACCCTCCATTCGCAATCGCAGCATCTTATGATGCACTTGCGTTCAGCTCCTTGGTGGGTCGTCCCTCTCAGAGCTTCCAGAGTCTTAGGTGCTAACGCAGGTCATGAGATGCGTTTATCTCGCGCGCGACCGGCTTTCTTTTTTCCCTTTCAGGCTCAGCACAGGATCACGGCCACTCCCCAGTCTTTCCTTTCAGGATGTCTGCGGGTCAACGCGCATACCTCTTCCCTCTGCGTCTTTCCTCTATCGATTGAAGGACTACGCTCAAAACTTTACCCTCCATCCCCTCCTTGCGTCCTCCTCATCCAGCACACGTACATGAACTCGGCCTATCTTCCTAAGATGATTTCCTTGCGAGTAGAGGATTAGAGTTTCTATCCCCCCCCCCTCTACCGTCCATTGAGACCTAAGTACTGACAAGCCCCTTGACCAAGTTTTTGGCAAGACTGCCCCCCGGTCCCTAGTTTTCCCTCGACGCCAAAATTGATAAATTCGAGTAACCCTTCTCCTTTTCTAGGTCCCTTTTTCCTTCGAAATTCGCCTGCTAGTGACGTGAAGTACTCTTTTCCCCGGCCCGGGAAGGTCCGAAGAGGGTAAAAGTACAGTGCCCGTTAGCGTCTTCCTTTTTTTTTCTCCTTTTTGTTTGTCGTGGAAGAGGGGAGATGTTAGCCCCATAGCTCCCACTGATGATAAGCATTGCGACTTTTTTTGGGTTTGCCTTCTTTAAGTCCGCCTGTTCGTCAATAGAGTATGTAAGGGCCCAAGTCTCGCGTAGTTCCCCTGACCTTTACCTGAGTCAGCGGACCCTCTCTTTAAGCTTTTTACAGCGATTTTTTTCCCTCCCATGCCCCGTCCAGGTGCACAATGGCAAGATTAAAGCACCCGCCTCTTCCCACCGGACCTACGACTTGGAGAAGGGAGAGTCCCCTGTCGTCCCCCTTTCCGGTTTCACTCCCTCTCCTCTCTACCAAAGGACGAAGAAACTGCAGGCCCCAAAAAGAGGCCCCCCCTTTTTGTTTCCCTTTACCACTCCCCGGTAGTGCCTCTGTAGGAAAGCTAGGAATCCCCCCGACGACTTTTATGAAGAAGGCCTTGCCACATGAGGCCCGAAGAACCGACCCTTCAGCAACTCCGACAAGCCGAATATATCTTTCTATTGTGTTGTGAGAGCCTGTGATTCCCTTCCCTTTTTTTGTTTTTTGTTTGGGGTGGTTGTTGTGGGTTTTGGGTTTCTTGGTGTTGGTGGGTTGTGTGGCGGTTGGTGGGGGTGGTTGGTTGTGGGTGTCTTGGGTGTCCCTTCTCCCGTTTGTGGGTGTTTTTTTTTTTTTTTTTTTTTTTTTTTTTTTTTTTTTTTTTTTTTTTTTTTTTTTTTTTTTTTTTTTTTTTTTTTTTTTTTTTTTTTTTTTTTTTTCTTTTCTTTGTTTTTCCCTTTTTTAGTTCCTCTTTTTCAAAGGCCGGTAGGAGTCCCGTCGGGAGCCCTAGCCCTTCCCTCTTTTTTAGGAACTTTGAGTTGGAGAACGGGAATTGTTTCTTTATTTTTTTTTTTTTATGGTGTTGCGTCTGGAGAGGACCGCCCGCAATCTCGTCGCCGCGTTTCTTCATTTTTGGCCCTTTGGTGGAAGGCGGGAGCGGCGCGCTTTTTCAATTTTTTTTTATGCTTAACGCGATTCCTGGGACCAGACAGGGGCAGCGGCTTCCCTGTCCCTTTCAGTCAACCTCGCAACTACGGGGGCCGTAAAGCCGCCTCCGGACTGACTCCAAAAGTAAGCACCCACAGCATATGGGATCACTTATGTCCTTTGCTTTCTTTCCCCACCCGAACTCGTTCACAAAGAGAACCCCCCCCGGTCTATCTTTTTTTTTTTTTCAAACTCACTGGCCAGGTACTTGCCAGTCAATGGCGTTTTGGCCTATCCGCCCCCTGCCCATTTCCTGCACTTTTTTTGGCGACATGTCGCCTTGCCTTGCCGATCCTTATCTTTTATCGGTTAAGTGCGGTTCGACCTTCTGCGCCCTTCCTGCCAATGTTGCACAGCGGCCGAAGCTGAAAATTTTTCGCTTTTTAGACTTTTAGAGAGCGTGGAACGCCCGACCGCCGCCCGACCCCTTCCCCTATTATTAGTCCTCTTAAGAAGTTGCGTTGTATTCCCCCCGAAAGCGGTGAGTGGAGACGACTGCGTAGTACCCCATCTCTTCCCCCTTTTGCTTCTCGATGAAAGAGTAATTCCTTCACCGACTGACGTCAAGATGAACTTTTCGGGTGATCTGCTCTCTTGAGAAAAAGGATGATCGCAATTCGGAGAGCGAAAAGTTTTTTTACTCTGATCAGGGAGCCACCGGCGTCTTGCCCTCGCCACCTCCGCGAAGGATTCATCCATTCGTTCTTCAGCAGATGCGCAGATTCTTCCTTTTGTAGGACTGTCCACGAGGCCGGCGCTGCCCAAAGTAGTTTTCATCCCTCCTGCTCGATGCGCGCCTGGTGGAGCCCCTCCTTTTTCTACTAGGCGGCAACGTACTTCAAGATATGAATTGTTCACCCCTTTCTAGTTTTCCTTTCAGTACGCTAGGAGTGGTGATTGCGAGAAACTCCAAGGAGCGACCTCTGATCCACCCCGCGGAAAGGCTACCATCTCTTTTAAGAAGGTAATATGGTAAAACGGAGCCAAGTGGATCTTGATCTCCATAGGCCAACCGTCGAACCCAAAGGGACGATTGATCGACCCCCGTCGGTGAGCCTCACCCTTTTCTCTTCCCCCCAGAACCAAGAACTCTGGCCACCGTTCTTCCCGACGATCGCTGTGTGTTCGTCTTGGAACAGATGGAAGCATAGTTACATTGGACGTAAAGACGCCCCAAACCGCGTTCTAGGATATTGGACCCCCCGGCCCAGGAAGGGCGCCCCTCCAGCTCACATCATAACAAAGCAATCCCCCGTCTCCAGGCTAAGCAGTTCCAGATTACCCCGGTTCTTTTAATTAGGACCTGAGAGCGCATTCCTTGACAGTAGAAGCCGCTCGTTCCCATAGAACTTTTGTTACGTCAGAGAAGGGTTATCTCATCCAACTCTTCTTGTTTTGAGACCTTCCCTCCCCTCCTCCTCCCCTACCTCCTCAATCGCCGCAGTACTTCACGAAGAGTAGGAGAAGCATTTCCGAGCAGAAGCTGTCCCCCGGAGGCTAACAGCGATTTAAGCGCTCCCCCTTAACCGTTCAAATGAAACCTGAGTCTTTTCCATCGTAACGGCGTAACCATCCAAGAATCTTTGCTTTAGTGTAATACAATCCTATCACTTCAGTAGTATAGGTGGGATTTACCCGTCCCTTTGAATCGTTCTTTTTCGGTAACCGTGAATCCCGGCTAGACAGCTTCTTCATAAAGAGCAAAGTTGTCGGCCCGCTTTTTCCCTTTTAGTTAGCGGGACGCGCACTTTTTGCCTGCGCCCGGTCTACGTCACAGTCCAGGAACGGTCGCATTCAGTCCAATGATCCAATGGAAGATCTAACCCGATGCCCCGTCGTGGAGGCGAACGGAGGTTTGCGCTCTGCTATCGCGTATACTTTTTTTAGTCTTCCCTAAGCCACAAATCCGGGGTTCCTCCCGAAATACTTTTCTTCTATGTCATGACGCGCAGCGAAGAGGTTTCCCTCCTCGATTTCTTTCACTAAGAAAAGACATCGACCTCTCCCTGGATAAAGTGGAATAGCTTTCTTCACCTTGCTCCGTATAGTTCCACGCATGCCAAGCTAGATATGAGAATCTTGATGCCTCTTCTGTACTTTGTCTCCCGCAAGCTACCTAAAGCTCCTTCTCGACTCCTGACCTCCGTCAAAGGACAGGAGATAAGTTCTATAAGAGATATCGGTCGGTGTCGAACCTTTCGCCCTTCTTCTTCACCCGCAAGCCAGTGCAGCCTTCTAACACCTGCCGTCCCTTTCTAGGACCCCCCCGAAGGCGACTCTGGCCTCATACCCCAGACTTTTTCACCGCCGCTTGCGTGGCATTCCGCAGTAATCTGTACGATTTTCGATTTTCCTTTGTCCGAAACTCTCTCGGGTCGCGCCTTTTTTAGCCTTTTTTTTCAATGCCTCAGTGCACTCTATGCTTTCAAGCAGTATTTTTTTTTGTTCGGCCGCTTGAAAATTTCCGCGTTGCACGTCTCGTTGCTCTGCAGAATTGTGCCTGCATTCCCCACCCTCCCCCAACTTCCGACGGAATCAGGCTTGAAAGGACTGACCTTATTTCTCCCCTCTTTATTCCCCAATGTTGCTGCGATACTTTTCTCAGTCCGAAGTCCACTAGGCTTGACCTGGCTCTGAAAAGAGGGAGTTAGCTTTCTTTTCGAACCTCTTTTAGTGGGTGTATCGTCAAGGCCTCCCCCCTTAGCGCAGATCTTTGATGATGCCCCTCTCATGCTTTTTTTTATGGGGAAGGATAGTCTTTTATTCCTCGCCTTCTTTTTTTAGTTCGAGTATCAACACGAAGCCTGACGTTGAGAGCCCGATTGTATTTTCACCCCCTCCTGACTTCTCTCTTGACTCCCCCCTGGTGACACCCTGATGGAAGACCTATTCCAAAAGTAGAATCCCTCCTGTCTCCTCAGCGGAGAAAGGCCGTGAGTATGATTAAAGGTCCCCTCCCCTATTTCCCCCCCCAGGCAGCCCTGCATCGCACATCCTTAACCACCTTCTAAGTTAGAAAACGCCCTTGTCTTCCCCGGTTTTTACGCCTCCAAATCTACCTGAAATCAGCCAAAGCCTCTTCTCCCTTCCCTTTAAACTTCTTCACGCAGCCGCACAGAAAAATCTTCCAGAAGGACACTTCTACTACCGGAAGATAGAGAGGCGCGGGAGGTGTGTCTTTTGACTTCTTTTCTTCTGTTCCTCCGATGGGAGGCTTTTTCAGGCGTAGATTCTAGTTCAAGCCTTTAATCTCAGTGTGCGAAGGATCCTTGCCCCCTTTTTGTGAGCTTTTCAGGTGAGCTGTTTGCTTTTCTTTTCTAATTAGATTCTCACGTTAATTGATAGTCCGGGGGGAGCCGTGGAGGAGGCTTCCTGGTAAGAGGCCAAGATTTGCACTTTGGGTCCCCCTGCGCTTCTTTTTTTCTTATGGGACCGACAGCTGGGCCGCTTCCGATTAGTCCCTTTAGGCTTTGGAACTTGACGCCACTAGGGGAAGACCCGTCCTTACTCCCATCCGATGTCCAATTACCCAACCCCCCCCTTTCTTGCAGACGGACGTACGATGGTCTTCTTCTTGAGTTTTACCCCCCCTACTCGTTAACCACCTGAACAGCGCCCTATCTCTATGACTGTTTCCCGAGTAAATTGTCCTTCCCTTTTTCTTTTCATCCCCCAACTGCCCCATCAAACAGTTAGTTCAAGCACTGTCTTCACTCGTTCAATGTCTCCTTTTCACCGTGCCTATGCCGCGGCGCGACTGTCCTCGTTTACTTTACCCCTTTGCGAGTCACGCTGCAGGAGTGAGAGCGGGACCTTTTGCACTTTGCGACAATCCCCGTCCCCGGCGCTTTTCAGAAGCATTCGAGCGCCGTTCCTCCCGCTCGCGGACCTCGGAGTATTGTGAGCTTTACCGTCCCTTGCGGCGGATTCGAATTTTTTGCAAGATGGTCCGGAGTTTTTCTGCTTCATGTCGGCATGCATGCTAAGATTCACGGTTCTCATTCCTTAACTCGCCTGAGCACTTCTGATCTTTCGTCCTTTTCTATTTTTCTCCCTTTAGGAGCCTGTCTCGCGAGCGAATTTACTTCGAAGCCTTTTTTGCTTCAGGAACAGACCTGCGGGTGAGATCGGACATAGTGCCCCCCCGATCTCTTTCCCATACCTCTGTGATTCCAGACTCGATCGCCCCCATGATTAGAGTTGCTTTTTTAATTTTTTCTTTGCTTCGTTAGACGAAGAGTAAATTAAGACTTAGCAGCCTTGCGTCTTTCTGGACTGATACCCCCTCCCCGAGTACTAGGCGGACCCCGTATTAGTAAGATGATTCTCACCGCGTCCCCCCCCGGTTAGTAGGGCAACAACATCAGGGCCCCCCCCCCGTTTGTCTCCTGAGCGCAGATAGCGACCTCCTTCTGTTTATTTCCGTTCCCCCAGTCTAAATTGACGTGATGCAGAGACCCGGACGGTCCCCCTTTCAGGGCTCAGTGGATCCAGTATGAGACGTTTCCCCCTCTGTCGCCGTTGACGTGAGTTGACCGAACTAAGTCGTTCCGAACCCCGTCCCCCGCCTCCCGCCACTGAATCCCCGGATGCTAACCTCCTTTTCTCCGCGACCTCTTTTCTGATCAATTAGGTCCCGTGCATTCTGTCGCTCGATGCCCGCGCTTTTTGCCCTTTCTTTCCTCCCACTCAGTCTTTGCTTTTTCAAGGATTACTTGCCCCCCCCCACCCTTCCCGCTTTTTACCGCACTAAGCAAGGGACTTTAATTTTAACCTTCCTCTTCGGCTTTTTTAAGCCAGTGGCAGACGTCTCGTTGGTCTTCTGTGAATTCGTTGTGCGCAGATCGTAATTCGAAGAGACTTCTTAATAGTCTCGTTGCCGTGATAAGGGTC
>Ga0179591_1382088_pt1 | contig 20865 bp, 21 predicted proteins | sample CZOMad2_1_08_16f_FD_182891 | JGI IMG/M metagenome (GOLD analysis project Ga0179591, IMG submission 182891) | Vadose zone soil fungal communities from Angelo Coast Range Reserve, California, USA - CZOMad2_1_08_16fungal (PacBio error correction) | ecosystem: Environmental > Terrestrial > Soil >... | reverse complement strand
GGCTCTTGTCCGTAAGGACTTCGGTGTTCCTTTTTTTTTTTTTCCGATGCGTCTTCCTCTCTCACCTAGTTAAATCCGTGTGACCGACCCTTCCATGGGCTGCTCACCCTTGTAACGCAAACTTTTTCTTAAAGAAATGACCGAGGTTTTGAAAGACCTGTCGTTTCTCTTTCTCCCGCCGGTGTTCTGCATTGTGCGTATGGCCCTGGTTGTGAACTTTCTTCAAAAGCCAGTGAGACACGAACTGCTCCAACTGGAAGCCCCCCTTCACCCCTCAGTCTTTTCCCTCGTTCCCGGACTCTTCCCAAGGCCGGCGCCTGACCCTCTTAATTTTCAGGTCGCTCTCAAGTACCTCCTTCAGCCACGACATCCGAGCCAGCGTGACTTGGGTTTTTCCTTTTCAAAACGCAAAGCCTGCAAGCTCGACGGCGCCCTCCCCAGCCCCTCCCCTTTCTAGCGATTCCTTGTGCAGGCACGTTCCTAATCGCCCCTTTCTAATCACTCCTTGCTTCTACTGTTCTTCAATAGTGTTACTTGCGTTCAGTCCCTCCAGCACCAGCCTTTGTGTAGTCCCTTTGCCCCCGTTTTGTCGACCAATCTCCCTCCGTAGAGGCGGATTCGGCCCATCACCCGGTGGTAGTCACTCTCCCGCGTTTCCCCAGTCGAGTGACCCATTTGTGCCTAGTTCCCCCTGGCTTGTAGATCTCCCCCCCGACGGCCCTGCGACAGTTTACTTGTTTATCGGCCCGGCTACGCCTCAAACAATGAAGGTCGAGCTTCATATTATCTGCCCATCCGCCAACGATCCCTCAAGACTTCGCCTGTGTGTCTTTTCAAATTTTTCCTTCCTTTAGGTACTCCCGTCCGTCCAATTATCGATTATTCCTTGCCCGCAGTCACTGCTCTTTTTCCCGTGTAAGTTAAAGTGAATTTTCCCCTGAAGCAGATGCCGTCTCCCCTACCGGCTCGTCCAGGGAACCCCCATCGCCTTCACGCAACTTCCTGGGATATTGCAACTCTACAGCCCACCCTTGAAGAATTGTTATTCCCTCTCCGGTAGACATTCCCTTTCTCCATAGCGTTCTCTGTACGGTCCCATTCATCCCTGTGAAATTTTTTTCGTATTTTACTTGGGGTGTTTCTTTCTTATATTCAACCATTGCCCCCTTTAGACCCCTCTTCGAGTAGGCGCAGTTTCGGGCACACCCATGCGGGTCCCAATGTCATCTTTGTTTTCCAGAGGACGTATTTATTCCGTCAAGAACGTTTCATCCGAGAACCTCTGATTCAGACGGTTGGTTCGGAAGATGACCGGTTGTGGGGCTTCAATTTACCCTTTTTTCCACCCGTCTTTGTGGCGCTCTCCCCAGCACTAATAGTCGTTTGTCGGTTGAGATTCGAGTGGCATTTTTTTTTTGTGTCTTCAAAGCACTTGCCTTAGCTAGGTTTCTTCCAGTACCCACTCAACGTCCAAGCTACTTGGGTTTTATAGATGAAAGTGTCTCTCTGCTCAGCAGCGCTTTTCGGTTATCGTTGGGTTTTTCCCCTATTGTTTTTCTTTTTAGAAGCAGGTTTTTCTCCAGTTCACCGCCTTCCTCCCGATCTCGGGATTCTTGGAAAACCTCTTGCGCGGCTAGCACTTTCTTTTGACCAACGATCACTACAGCTAAAATTTCCTTTCTTGAGGTCCGATGCGATGTCCCAAGACCTCGGACGCTTTCTGTTCACCGGTTGATTCTTTTTTCGACAGGCTTTCACCGGGCTCATTACACGCCGCGAACTGTTGAGTCGTTCTACGACCCCCCTTTCCCTTTTTCAAAATAATGGCCCCTCAAAGCTCCCCACCCAGACCCATTCCCTGCACGCACCCCTTCCACCCAGGTTCTTTTTCTTACGGTTTCCTCAGTCTTCCTATTCTACACTTCCGTAGTCTATATTAGCCCTTTCTTAAGGATAATTTGTATAATTTTCCTATCCCCTTTTGTTGTTGCTAGATAAAACGGTGGTGCTCTCGACGTTTGCACTTTCTCATCCGCCAGGCAAGTTTCAGCGCTCCTTTCTTGAGTCCCTGTTAATTAAACTCCACCCACTTTGGTTTTTTGATGTTTTTTCTTTCCCCGTCATGTTCGGTTTTTTACGTTTTTTGACTTGGGTTTCAACCCGATCGTTTTTTTGCCGGTGATTGATGTGGTCGTTTTGGCGTTCCATGTTTAGGGTCGCCCCCAGACCCAGATAGTAAGTCCTCCCCTCATCAACGCACTTCCCGGAGGCACCGCCAGTAGGTTGGAGTTGTTCATCGCACATGCCTGACTTTACAAAGTATTTTTTTTGTCTTAGAACGACCCTTTCTTTCCCATAATCTACCTTTTCCTCCTTGCGGACTGCCTTTAGTCAAACCCCGTGCTGGCTTTTCTGTGAGGCCTAAACGCTTTCTTCCTCCCTTTATTTAACCCCGAAGAGCCGCCAGCGGATCCGTTTTCCCCAGATCGCAACCTCCCCTTTTGCGCTTGTTGATGTTCTTCCCTACCACCCTTTAAATTTGTAACGCCCCTGCCACACTCCAACCTATTCTGACCACCCTTTCAGCCATTGAACCTGCTGCATTCTGCTCACTTCACGCCGCAAACCCCTTTCTAGTTTTTAAATCTTTGTGAATGTCCTCCTGGCCCACCAATTTTCCTTGTGAGACCCGCCCTTAGTATAGAACGTCCCGTTCCGTTTCCCCTTGAATCTGTCCCTCATTCTACCGGATTATTCTCCCGTGTTCCCCCCTACTTCTTTTCCATGACGTTAGAAATAAATGGTCCCTTTTTTTTCTGCAATTGATAACCCCTGCGTTTTGATCCCCCAACCACTGTTCTCACTTCTTCGCCCCCTTTAAAGGTCTGACCTCCACGGAATCGCACGTTTTTTTCGACCTGAAGGTATGAAGCCGGAGCGGCTCAATAAGACATCCCTTCTTTTGGACTTTTCTCTGCGGTGTTTTTGTTTTTCCTCTGGTCTTTCCCCCTGCCGCGACCCTTTCGTTTGATGGCGAGACCACGTTCACCGTTTTTTTAAATTAACCGATCCCTTGTATGGCTTTTGAGCTCCCCCCCCCCCTCGAAGGAGTTCTGATTTACTGCCACGGGCCTGGTGGACATCTCTCGACCCCAGGAGGAAGCCTCGATGTTGTCCTGAGGCTCGTGATGCCTATGACACATTTTGTGCTGTCGCCCCCTTCCCTCTCCCAACGGAACCTGATCTCCACCCTGCGATTTTGAGCCCCGCCCCACACGACCTTGGGGCAACCTGGCGATTTTCCCCCTTTTCCGTCTAAGCCTTTTCCCCCCTGTTGGCCCTCCGACGCCGACGCGCTTTTTTTGACAGCTTTCGTTTGACCGTGTCCCCAGGTAGAATGTATGATGGATCCTAGTCCCCTTTTCCGCTCTTTCCCCGACACCCTTAGTCCCTTCAATCCCTCTCTTCCAGACCCCGGCCCTTTGACTTTTGGCCACCTTGCAAATTGGCCTCGCTTCCCTATGGAAGATTTTCCGTAAGCTTTCCTTTTTCCCCGAATTCTTTCCGGTGATCCGCAATCCCCCAAATGTTTCAAGCTTGCCGGAATGTCGGTTCTTCTGTGAAGGTCTGATCGAGCATGAGCCCCCGCTTGCCGGAGCCGGCTGCGAGTTTTCGAGTTTGAATGGCATTTTGCTAATAGGTGCCCCTCTAGTCTGTCTTTTTTCTTTGCCCACGTGTTTGACCCTTCGGCGGGGTTGCGAAAAGCTCCCCACCATTGATTGCCGAAAGTTATCCCACGGTCTCCCTTCACCTAACGACAGGTCTTTCCCTCCCCCCTTAAGCGCGAGACTCTTTGTTTTTTCTTTTGCGTTCAATAGCACTACCTTATCGTCAGAGATTTCCTGTTCCCCGGATCCATCGTCCTCTCCCGATTCCGCCAACGACTTTTGTGAGCCGTCTCCTTACTGAGGCCCAATTAGCCTATATATATCTTTCCTTAATCCAGTTGTTTTGTTGATCTCTCAGGCTTTTTGCTCTAACGTCGCGCCCTTCCTCCCTTGTGGAGGCCCTTGACGGTCTTCCTTTCTTTTCACGAGCTCCCGATTTCCCTCTTAGACCCCCCCACCCCTGTAATTGGGATGATCCTTACTACCGGGCCGCCGCCCCCCCAGATTGCTTCGCGTGAGCCGCGGGCATCCCACTGTCGTGTTGTGAAACTCCCTTTTTTTTAGCTTGAGACGCCCCCCGGGTGAACTCCCCACACTCCTTCCCCCTTTTTTGTCTCCCGACCTGCCCGCTGCTCTTTACCCCTAATGAAAGACACCCTTTCATCAGACTTTTTCCTTGCTATACAAGCCAGGACACGTGCGCTAATCCCCCCTCCTCAACTCCATTACGTTGAAGCGTTCACATTTTTTTTTGTCTTGCTTTATCACGTCGCCGGAGTTTCGGACCACTCTTCCTCCCCTTAAACACGACTTAACCTCTTCTCCGAAGAGGCGCCGTGTCAGGCCCCCAACCATTCTGAACTTCCCCCCCCCAAAGTGAAGTCCTGTTTTTATTGAAGCCTTTTTTCGACGGTAATGTTTGACTTCCCCAGACCCGATTTTCTCACCATTGTCCCACCGGTTGTGTAGCCAATCGTCAATCTTGGAGTTTGATGCGGCCCATCCCTGGGGGTTTGTATGCCAGCGTTCTAGGTCCTTTTTCCGTCTCTGTTCAGATGCCCCTGGTCTTTCCCCTTTAGACCACCTCCCCCCCGGACCGTCTTTTGGCGATAAGGTTCACTTTGGTCTCTTTCAACTAGTCCTACCCCAAAAGACTGAGTTTTCCTTCCTTTAGGGCTGACTCCTCGTTTTCAATCACCCGCCTCCTCCCCCCTTTATCCGGTTTTTTTCGGCCCGTCTGTCCAATTCATCCTTGACCCTTTTCCCGCAAATGACCGGCCGGATGCGCTCCTCCCTGACCCCCCGCAAGGATTCCTTTTCTTCTTTAAAGTTTCAAGTTTTTTAGTTGATACCAGTTACCCCCCCTTCGGCAGTATGACCGCCCCCCCTTCCGTGGTGATAGGCCCCCCTGCTCATGATGACACTCTCCCCCTTCCGTTCGGCGATGATCTGCAGTCCTAGACCATTACGTCCGATTAATTTCTTTCATGACTAATTCAAGACTTCACCAGAATGGTTTATACTCGGCCAACCCTCCAAGGTTCGGCCCCCTTGTCTTCTTGCGCCTTGTAGGCTCACCATCTTTGGGAAACGTTATTTGTTCATGAGGGGGAAGGATGCTTTCTCATTAGATGAACCGACTCCCTTTCAGTTTTTTTTCCTATGAACACATTGGGCCGGCCAGGTCAACCGTACCCAGTGTTGGCGTGGGCTACAGGATTGGACGTTCTCCCCCCCTGACGGGTGCCTTCATATTGATTTTGCCTTAGTCCCAAAGTCGCACGTACGCTAGGGTGTTAAACGACAAATTCACGTTTTTCCTCGTCCCTTTGCAACCATTTTCTCTTTCCCGCCGCAGCGATTGCTTTTGATTAGGCGTTTAAGTCTTCTGATCAGGTGTCCTTTTCGAAACATTTTTTGTCCTAAGCCTTCAGCGTTCCTCCCCCTTTGAATTCTTTTGTCAACACATCCAGGTTGCGCTGCGTCTCATGTTATGACAACCTATAAACCCTTTCCTGACAGCTCGAGAGAACTCCATCTTTCTGGCCCGAGTCTTTTTCTACGATTAATGTCTTTCTTCCCCTGCTCATACGATCTAACCAGAGTGCTGAGACAGTCCCCATGACGGTCCACAACCTGGATCCTCTCTTTCCCACCCCCCTCCCGAAACCCCAAGACACCTACTTCCCGACACCCCTTCCCCCCCCCCTGTTGCTTTGTCTAGAGCATGCATTTAGTGACCGATTTTCTTTCCCCTGAGAATCTTTCCTTCCGTCCTCCCTTGCCAGAAAGGGCCCGTGTAATGCCACCAGGGTCTCTCGTTTTCCTCTCCCCGTTTGGGTTTTCACCCAGGTTTTCTCTTCTCCGTTCCCCTTTCTGCCTTCCTCAAGATCGAAGCCTCCATCGTCCCTTATTGCTGTTCAAGATGTTTACTCTACACGACCCTATGTTTTGACTGTTTCTGCCTCCTTCCTTGGGTTTTCCGTTTTTGCTGCCCCACATTTTAGTGATTTTTTTCGGTGGGCCGGTCATGGTTGAACTTTCGCCTCGCCCCTCATTTACGCGATCATTTGGTGAATCCCGTCCCCCTCACTTTTACCAGCAGACTATTTCCCCTTCGGGGTTGGCGGGAACTCATCTCTCTATGACACCGTCCGTTAAAGCTTTCATTTTGCTACTAAAGTATTTATTAATATCCACTCTTATGTGTTTCCCCCTCCCCTTAAAGTCTCCTTTGTCTTTTCCTACCATTTACCGGGCTCAAACCTTTTCTTCGGGATGGTTTGGCTTATTTAGACAGAACCCATCCCCCCCCCCCCCGCAGCTTGTCCCCTTCCTTCACCGGATTCCGTGTTCCACCCTCCCCCTCAAACTCCTCTTCAATTCTCCGTCATTCTTTTCGAAAATCGACATTTTATTTTTTCGTCCCCATCCAAATTATTGACCCTCCCCACGTCTGCTTGCGGACCACGGACCTCCGATGCAAGCTTCTTTTCCACCGTCTCCTTTGTTCCCTCGTAGTTTTGACCGCGGACCAATTCATTTTCCTGTATGAAACCATCTCAGGAGTTCCAATTTTCTCACAGTCCCCTCTTGTATAACGGACCTTTGAAGTTTGTCCCAACTCACTTTTTCGACCACTGCATTTTACGAGTTCATTTTAGCCTAACCACAATGTGTCTCCCTATCCCGGACTTTTTCCGTGCCCCCCAGGTCTTTCCCATGATGCCCTGATAAAAGATTTTGTAGACGGTTTCTTCCCTATTCCGCCTCTCACCCTGACCCGTCAGATGTCATCCTGATTTTCCCTCTCACCTGCCGGGGGTCTGCCGGATGATGGGTTCTGCCTCTTGCTTCCGATGCCTAGTCTCCCAGCGAACCACCCGTTTTTGTTCGACGGAACCGAAAGAAGGCTCTTGTCCCTTTCAGTGGCTGCTTTCTCCCCCCTCCCGTCTCTTTGGACAGCGGCGCTACCACCTCCCCTCTGACTGTCACGTTTTGCTTCGGAGAGGCGACGGAAGAGAAGTCTCGTCACCGGCATGTGTCTTATTCCTCACCGATCCCCCCCCGTGAACCTGATCGCACCTCCCGTATGTCTATTTTTGCCAAACACCCTTTGAGGAGCTGAAGGCAGAGAGCACCCCTTCCTTTTGAGAACGACCAAGCTGTGAATCCTGAATCGCCGCTTCGTCTCTCTCTTCGACCACAAGTTTTGGCCCTTCGACCACCTTCCTGTTTTTTCCTTACCCACCTCCTCGTCACCCACGTCCCTACGAAGCCTTTAACCACTGGCTTCTCTATTCATATTCTGCTCCGTGCTTTTGGATTCTGCGTCGCGCTTGTCCCCCCCATGGGTTTACCCCGCCGAGGTTGTTTTGGTTTCCACATAACACCAATGGCACCATGAATTCTTGAGTGCCTTTCTGATCAGCGACTTAGCCCCCTGACGCGGGTTCCCTTCCATCTTTCCCCTCTTCCCGTCCCAAACTTTCTCCATCGGGACGTGGGGCTCCGTGAAGACTTGAGAACTGGCCTGGCTCCAGGTTTTTTTCCATCTCTTTTTTGTGTTTCAACCGTTAACCCCCTTTTTTTTTCCCCGACACTCCACCCTTTCTGGTTTCGCCAAACCGTCCACTTAACTTCCTTCCAGCGTTGAGCCTTCGTTCCGTTTGTTTCCGACTGTAGTTAGCCCAATTCCATGTTTCCTTTCTCGATGAGTCTCGGTGCACCGGCAAGTCCGATGCCCTCCACCACGCTTCCTTTCTTCTTTTTTATCCGAGCAACAGCGCTCTGATTGATCTCTTTTTCCTCCTCACTTTGTTAGATCTCTTACTCTCTGTCTAGGGCTCTTCACTTTGGGTACTCAGTTTTGGCGTAATTTTTCCTATACTCAGCTACTTACCCCTCTCTACGCCGCTGGCCTGACGATCCCCCCTGGAATTTTTGCTCATTCCTCCTGCGAACTGCCCCCACTTTTTTTTGCCAGAACGAAGTCCGACTGGACAATCGGGAATCCCGGTCTTTTCGTTTTTTTTCTTTGAACGGGTGTTCGCTGAAACTTGGAGGGTACCTCCACCCTTTTTCCTTTCAACTTTCGACCATACCGAAAGCCCCCCTCCTTCATCTCCCTTCTCCCATGCCCCATAACCTCGGTCTCTACTTTCCTTCCCCTCGCCCCTTCCGTCCTTATTTGGCAGTCGATAAAAGTTGCAGTTAGACCGTACTCTCCTCTTGTTGTTTCTTCCTTCTTTTTTTCCCCGCAGCCGCCTTCCTTTTCCCCTGGAGACTTCGGTCTGACAGGCTCGGACCGTCCTCCATCAGTTTGACTTGAGCTCGAGGAATATGAAGGATCAAAGTGCATTTTTTTTGGACCCGTTGTGGTGGTCCTTTGATGCTGAGCCCGCTCCCCCATTTTTTTCCGCCATGACCCCCTTGGGTCGCCAATAGTCATATTCCTTCCCTGATCTGGACACACCCTTACCCTTGGGTTCCAGTTCATCGATTGTTGATTGTCTGGAGAGGTTGTTTTTCTGTCGACCCCCCATCTCCCACATCGGCGTTTGTCCCTCTTTTCCAAGTTTCAGTTTTTTTCTTCCTGGTTATAAGTAGTTTTTTTCATGTCCATCCTCTGATATTCCTCCCGCCATTCTCCCCAAGCTCCTCCGATCGTTTCCTTGTGTTAGCTTTCGAGGTCCAGGCTCCTTCCTACCTAAGCCCTCGGCTCGATCTTAAGCGGATCCGGTGCCCTTCCTCACGGCGTACTGTCTGCCGCAAAGCCAAAGCACCCCTTTCTTTCGCGGCAGAACTCCTTCCTTCTCCAGCGGACCAACCTCTTCGAGGCCTACATTTTCCGGTTTCATCAAGACCTCTAATAGAACGGGATCTTTCCTGTCTGCAGCCGACCTTGCTATGTACTTTTCCAGCTCATTGACTCCTTTTGAACGCCTTTGTCCAGTTTTTTCGAATCCGGGGTCCTTTTTTTTGAATCCTCTAAACCATTTTACCCCCCCATCGGCGAGGAGGCTGCATGGTAGTCTCCCCCTTTGAAACGTATTAGCCGAACGCAACGCCCTTTTTAGTCCTCGAAATCCTTCTGCCCGACAGGTACAGTTTTTCTCCCGAAGCTTACCCGTTCTACTCCTCGAAATTGGTTGCCGATACAGACCTTTCCAATCAGATTTTCCCCTTCTGTCCGGCGACATTCGCGTGAGTCTTTTCTGTCTTTCAAGCCTTTGTAGCTTTCTTAACCGCCCCTTCCTGCAGGCTTTCTGTTTTCGATATGTTTCCACCCTGATCCGCGTGCGGCCTCTAGTAGTTGGTGATCGTTTTCTTGGCTGCTATCGGGTAAGGTCTCCACCGCCAGGTTGTTTCCTTCGCATAAGTAGGGTTTGATTTTTTCCACTCTCTGTGCTCTTCTGTTCGACTCGACTTGATGACCCCTATCAAGAACTTTTGACCCCCTGTCTGGACTTTAGCGTAAACCACCCCACGGCTTCGTTCCCCGGTTCTGTCATGTCGACTTCCTTCACCCTGCCCTATAGCCGACTTGCAGTTGGCTTTCCGACGCACCCCTCAGTTCTCCAGATATTTTTTCCCCACCCTCGCACCCAACCCTTGAATCATCCCCCCTTTTAATATGTTTGAGTCTCTAGGTCCTCCCCTAATCTCTTTCAGGCCTGCCCGAATTTCTTCGACCCGCGTCCCTACTACCTTGCCGGTCCTCCCCCCAGTTATTATCTCTTCTTGTTGTTCTGTTTTTTGCGATGCGGACTTTCTTTCCATGTCCTCTCGTGCTCAGACTCTCCTCCTCGCGACCTTCTTTCCATTCTGATCTTTCTTGTCATACTCCCCCCCCCTCATTTGAAGGTTTAATAGGTTTGTCTTGTGTTTTTGTCAAACTCTTGTTTCCATTTTTTTATGGTTACCTAATTTCCCTTTTTACCGCACTCGATCGTATATTCCCCCCCCTGTGGATCTCCTCCCCTTCGAACGCCCGAACCTTCCGCCTCGTGGTCCCGCTCTCCAATGCCAGACGTTTTTTAAAGCTTTCCATCCTTTTCTCCAGTCTCGCCTCGCACACCTTTTTTTTGGTTGCCCCACCTAATTCCCGTCTCGATGCCTGTGGTCAGGCCCCCTGGAGGTTTGGCTTTGTCGGCCTTCCTCTGTTAGAAGCCTTGGTCCAACCCGTCATAGACCTTTTGCCGCATGTACAGATTGAACCTTCCATTGCACTTCTCCCGTTTCCCTTGTTTGTCTCCGACCCTATCTACCTTCCATTTTTTTGTACGTCCCCTTGCCCATCAAAATCGTAGCTTCTTTTTGGCCCTACAAATGATTTCTTCTGGCAAACGATCCCCCCCCAAAACTTTTGTACGATTCGGTTCCGTGACAAGGACCCATTCCCCATGCTTGAATTTGAGACACAAGCCTTGCCCATACTGAGAACTGCTTTTCCGGCACGCCCCCCCCCATGTACGTCCCGTTCAAGTCTGACGTTTGAACCACCTCTTTTCGCTAAACCCCTTCTACTCCACTCTTTTTCAAGTTTTAAATTGCACACATCGCTCCCCCCCTTGCCTGGCTTTCGTTCCCCTTTCGTTGAACCCCTGACTTCCCTCTGTTTTTTTTCGTTTTACCCGACTCCTGAAAACCCAAGCTTAATAATTTCTGTCCCCCCTCCCCCCCCTGCGGTGCTTCTTTCCTTTGATGTTGTTCCGTCTGCTTCCTTTAGCCGGATGTATTCTACCTCTCCTAGTCTTGCTGTCTTTTGAACCGTATGACTTTTCCCAGGATTTATCTTTCTTTGCGCATCATCTCTTAGTGTTTTCGGGCATTTCCCCCATGTTCCTTCCGATTCACCGCGAAGCGACCACTATGATTTTCCCTCTTTTGATCGCGTGATCGAGGTCTTCCGCCTATCCTCTGGAGCTCTGAGTATCCCCCTCTTGATTGACTTTCTTTCTTCAGGCCGACAATTTGTTGCGAAATCCCTGCCCACCTGGCGTGTCTCTGACCGTCACCGGCTATCATTTCGACTGTAAATCTGCGATACGCACATACGTGTTTCCCCCCCCTGACCCTTTTGGCCCTTTTTTCTTTTACGATTTGGCCACGGCGAATACCATGCTTTGTTCTGCGGGCCGTTATTTTCCCCCCTGCCGTTTTCCGACCACCCGGAGTCCCTTCCCCCCAGAGATTGAAGCAGCACTTCCTTCTAATTTCCTGATATTGTAGGCGTGCTGGCGGTTGTGATCTGAGGGCCGGTCCCAGCCCTCCTCCCCAGTCTGTTGACGGTTTCTCCCCCCCCAAAACCAATGTCCCTCTTTCTCCGTCATGTACGTGGCTTCTCTTTTGATCGCGCTGCGCTTGACTAGGTGTTGGGTCACGACGGTGAATGGCTTTTTCAAGTGCGATTTGCACGAGCATTTTGTAGTTTAGGGTTTCCAATTTTGAACTGATCTTTTGTTCCCCGAAACAGTCACCCCATAAATTTTGGTCCCTCCCTCAACCGCGACCACCCGTTCGTTTTCTCACGTACCCGGCCAGTTCTTCCCAGCCATCTGAGCCTTTTTCAGTGGTTTTGTACCTAAAGACTTTTTTATCCGCTTTCCCTTTCGGGTGACCTCCTGCTGCCTTCTTCCCTTTCGCTCCCAACTTAGTCCGATGACCATGAGAGTTCCGCGAGTCTATCGTCTGATTGCAAGAGCCCAGCTTTCCGTCTATACCCTTTTCCCGTGGAGTCGCTCGCTGTTTATAAACTTTCCCTCTGCCTTATAGGTGGTGCGTACCTCCCCCTGGCCTCTTTTCGAGTCCTGATCCGGCTTTCAGCGACTCGTCCCCCAAATCCTCTGGTGACCATCTTCTAATATCACCCTAATGGGCTGCTCATGACGAAGACAAGTCCTTTTTTGTCAGCAAGAATAGGAGACTGTCGTTCGTTCCAGTTGATCCCCGAACGGGTGTCTGACGTTACCCCTGTTCACCACATGGATTTTGATTTCCCCCCCCGCATTCCCACCCTTTTTGGGCGCCCTGACCGCACAGCCGGCTATTCGCAAAATTCGACCCGGCGATTCCCGGCCCTTGGCAAACGGGTGCCTGACCATCCGTCACATTGGATTGGTCGCGATCAGACCCTCCTTTTTCCCAACCCAGCCCACGACTTCTGCCCCGTTTTCAATTTTTTTTATGCTTCACCCTTTAGGAGGAAAACTGAGAGTCCTTCCCCCTTACAGCCGGGCATTTTTAGCACGTCGAAATAATGCCTTCCAAGTCATTGACTTCTGCTTCTCGGCTTTCACTTTTCAATCGTGATCGAGGAAAAAGGAGGTGTCCCTTTCCCCCCTGGTGTCGCACTTTCCTCCCTTTTGGAGTTCCCCCCCCCCCCTTGGCCCCCAATTGCACGTTTGTTTATGCGCAGTTTGTCCTATAATCTCCGTGTTTTTTCGTCGGATAAGAGGGTTTTTAGGTGATATGGTCGAAGGATTCGGTTGGACCTTCAGGTTTTTTCGTGCCCGTCGTCTCCTCTTCCCAACATGCAGGTATCTCCGTCTCATCTCGGGCAGCTTCCGCTTTTTCCTACTCAGATCCCTTTCCAGGAGTGTCCAGGACCTTCCGCACCATTTCGGCGCGGTTCTTTCGTCCTCCATTTCTCCCTCCGTTGATCGGTGACCGTGTCAAACGTTGTCCCAGTGTCGCCAGCCAGCGCGGACCCAACTCAGGCGTCACCAGTTTTCGACGTTTTCCTCCCAGGTAGGCATGACACTTTAGAACTTCCCTTTTCGGCGATGTCTTTCTCTTGTTCGACAGCCCCCTGCGAGTCCGGTTGCAGCTCCTTTTTTTTGAAGACCTTTGGCGTCTTTGCCCCCCTTTTGTTCAGCAGAAGTTGTTTCTTTTTGAGAGCGATCGGCCATCTTCTAGGGTAATTGTCGGCCCTAAATGTTGTTTCCCCCCGTTCTAATTTGATCCTTTCTCCCGCTGATTACTGATGCGCCCATTCTCCCTCGCCCGCATTCTTTTCCTACGGTTCAGGTTCACCGGCCTGGCCCGGTCGACCCCCCCCCCTATATTGGTTGGCCGTTTTGCCCTGTCCCCGCCCCTTGCCTCCTGAGTGTTACTTCGTTAAACTACGTGTCCTTTATTGTGAGGTCTCCCCATCCCCGGGGCTAGTCGACCAAGACCCTCCCCCCACCTCTCGCCTTTCCTTATTTTTCGATGTTTAAAAAAGTTCTGGCGTCCCTACTCGATTTTTATCGTTTGGATGATCATCTTTGCGCACCTGCCCCTTCCCCTCGTTTTGACCCGTCCTATCCCCCTGCGTCGAGGGAAGTTACTGTTGAACTCCGTGATGCGAGTCGTCCCAGCCTTTGCCATTATCAATAAATGCAAATCGGGCCGCGATGCCCCCCCTCCAAACGCTGCCCCGAGTTCTTTCCCCCTGTTGATAATTTCTCCGGTTCACCGGCTCCTCCATCTCGCCTTCAGTAGGACGCCTACCATGTGACCGTTACTCACCAATGTCTCTCTTTCCCGCTGACACCACCGTCAATGCACGGAGCCCTCCCCACCCTTTTTCTTGCCTGACGCGTTCGCCAGATCGATGAGCAGCGAATGTTTCCTTCCGAATGTATTAGCCTTCGTCTTTTTCGACATCTAATCGATCTTCTTTTCTCCTTGTTTTTTTTTCTCTATTAAAAGTGTTGCTCGTGCCGGGCACTTTTCCCGGAAGACGTCCTTCGACATCAAGTCCGACCTTCCATACGTCGATGCGCAGTTTTGTTTCATCGGATTTCTCCACGACAACCTTGATGTGGTGTAGGTTTTCCTTTTCCTCAGTTCGGTGGTTTTCTCTTTTGTAAACTAGCGGGTGATGTTCTACCATCCCGTTCCCCCCTTTTCCGCTCGCCTTCTGTCGCGATGATTCTGAGCCAGGTGAAGCCTTTCCCCGTCAAATTATAGAAAAGCACACACTCTCTGGCCGCCAGGAGGTTTCGTTGGAACTTCACCCGCGCTCGCCCTTCAAGTTTTCTTTCTGTAATCCATGGATCTCTCCTCCTCCAATCGAACCAGCGCTTTGTGCCCACCTCCTTCCCCTCCCGGACTTGGAATGTGGTATTGCTCCCCCCCTGTGGTTGGGTTTTTTTTTGGTGGCCTGTTTTTTGACCCTGCCTTTCCCCCGATGATCACGCCGCCTGAAACCCCATCACCTAATCTCTTCCGCCGCAACCTGCTTGTTACGAACCCTGCATGCTCGGTCCCTTCCGTTTCCGCAGCACTGTACCCCCCTTTTTTCCCCACTTTCTTTGACGCCTTTACCCCTTACAACCTGCCTTCTTTTCGAACGCGTAAAGAATTCCCACCATCTCCCCCCCCACCCATAGTCAGAGGTATTTTGCGTCCGTTCCCCACCTTTTCAGGTCAGCCACCCTGACTCTATGCTTATGAGACCTTCCTTCTTATCCAAGTCTACGGTTTTCCCCCCGTAATGTTAGCCGACCTGACTTAAGCGCGTCCCCTGGTTAATGTTTCTAGTCTCTTTTCACCCACCCGGAGGTTTTAACCCCCAGTTGGTAAAAGGAAAATTTAGGAAATCTCTGCAACCGGACACGCCGAGCTCGCCCCGGAATGGACGAATCACCTCCCGACCCGAGTGTAATTAGGTTATCGGGTCCCGATCTTGGCGCGATTTGATGATGTTTTTCCCTCTTTTGTACGTCCGGATTTCGGCCTGTCGCTCTCCAGTAGGACAAGTCTGGTCCCAGATCAAGAGGATTTGGAAGCCAGAGCGAGTGAATTCTTCTTCTGGACAGCTCTTTCCCCCCCTGGCCTTACTCTTTTTATGTCGCGGTTGATCGCTTTCGAGGATGTCCTGCGATCTGCCTCTTTCTCTTTCTTGCGATTTTCTTTTTTGTTGCTGTAAATTTAGACATGACTCACTGGAGATTTTTCAGAACTCCCAGGGCCGCGCTTTCTCCTACTTGGCCCCGTCCCCTCTCCTCGGTTACACAGATGATTCTACGCCAGGGGTTCCCTGGTGAACGACATAGTCCCCCTCCCACCCATTTGTCAAGTTCGACACCATGTTGTTTGTCCCTGATGGCCGAAATCCCTTTGCCATCCAGTTTCCCCCAAAGGGAAATTCTCAAGAACCTGGCAGTTTTTCTGCACATATCCCGGCCCGATCAGCCCCCCGGCTTTTCTTTTTTTTTCTTTTCCTTGCACTTTTCTCAGAGGGGGTTCCCCCCCCTCCCCCCCCCACAAAACCCCCCCTCTTCCGATTCCTTTTTTCGGGCTGGGACGTTGCTGAGTGCTCGCGCCGGGAGCCCTTGCGTAAGGCGCCGGCTTGTTCCGTCCCATTGAACGATGTCGTTAGTTAAGGGCGGGGTTGGAAAGTTTAGGCATCACTTGGTGCCTTTTTCCCTGTCGGATTGTGTGCGAAACCGTTCACCCCGTGTTCTCCGAATTCTCCACCCTTCCGTTTCCCAACAACTGAAGTCTTTCCCTTTCCCGTATTAAGTGTGTGAGTTCTCCTTTCATTTGAGAAGCCCCCCAGGGTGACTTCGCCCTTTTTTTAACCAGCATGTTTATTCGGTGGCATAGTCTCTTACTCTCGGACATACGGACTCCTCTTGTTCCTCCCCCAAAGCTATTAGACTCTTTCTAGATCCCGATTTCTTGTACAATGTGAGAGATTATAGTTTTTTTCTCCCAAGGACAGATGGCCTTCCCCTTCTTCAGGTGGGATCGGCGCTTTTTCCGATGGTGAGCCTGGACCCTCTGTTCCCCGAGCTACAGGATTTTTTCCTTTCTTGACGATCAAAAGGCCTGGGAGAGGCCTCAGACGCGTTTTTCTTTGAAGAGGAAGCCAGGTCGTTCCTTACTTTGGACCCCGGGTTGTCTACGTGCGTTAGCGCCCCCGGGGTTCCCCTTCAAACCTTTCCCTTCCCCCCTGGAGCCACCAAACCCTCGTGAAACTCCTGACTTAACGCAAACTCAGCTCGCCCACGTAACGGCCTCGGCCTCTTTCCTACCCGCGTCAAGGGTCTTCACTGAGCGACTCAGCGCGACCGACATTCCGCTCCTCGAAAAACCCCAACCAACAAATTGTTGTAAAAGTACATAAGTCCCCTCCTTGGAAGCCGTCCCCCCTTCTGCAAGATCCCTACGGCCAGGCTCAATCCGGGCCAAGCTCGTTCCCTCTGACTTCCCCGTTCTTTACCATGTAATTCCTTAACTGCTCGAAGTTTTCGACATCTCAGGTCTGAGCTTAGGACCGCAGCACCAGCCTTTTTGTGTAGACCTTGACCACCCCTTTTTTCTCCCCCACTCTTCATACTTTTTCCTGAGATCGGCAACACAAAGGCTGTCCTACTCGATCGACCCCCGGCGTTTTTTTTTGCTCCCAGTTTGCATTGTGCTGGCTGGTTTTACCTCGCCCAGAGCTTGGCCCCCCCGATTTTCCTTTTACCGGTTTTTCTCGGCCCGTCATAAGACTCCCTCTGACGAGGACTCTGAAGCTAACGCGATAACCTGAAATACGATTTTCTCGTTGGTGGCCTGTTGTCCAAATAAGGCACTGGTACTCCCCTCTCCCCCCTGAACCCCCCGTCGTTTCGCTCCCATTTTGACGCAGGTTGAAATCCACCGCAACTCTCTTCGGCAAAATGCCCGGATTAGTTTCCCCAGCGGACCCCCAGCAGCCGGCAGAGGACCGCCACCGGCAGGGGTAGGTCCCAAGTCACTGCGACCCGAAACTTCCCTTTTTCCCGCGATGACTTGTAAAGTCGAACACTTTTGCGAGTTCCGTTTCCTTTTTTAATTCCCCTCCATTGAAGGCCTGGAACCAGTTTGCTTCACGCAAGGGGTTGCTCTGGTTCGACCCGGAACCGGCTTTGAACCACCTGGATTTGTTGTTCGCACCCTTCTTGCCCCCTCTCTTTGAGTAAAGCATTGACGTCTTCTCAAAAGCTGTATCAGATCGAAATCAGCCGACTGATTTGGCTCGGAAGAGTGTAATTGGGGCGCGGTTCCCTTTTTGAATAGATATTTCTTGGTTGGCGCGGTTGGCCCCCTGATCAGCACTTCTTTTAGGCTTTAGCGTTTTTTCCGGTCCCCACTATTAGTATTTTCTTCCTGTCAATCCACTCAGGGAGATAGGGTTTTTCCTTAAACTCAATCCGCGTTCTGCATGGGCGTTGGCATGGGGATCTCCGCTTTGTTCCCCTTTGCATTTTTTTCTCTTGGTATCTGGGGTTGCCTTCAGTTGATCAATCTCGGCCTCCCCCCTCCCAGGCCTCCAGTTTTTCCCCGGACCGCAAGTCCTTAGTTCAGCACCATATGTTCTTCTTAGATCCTTTTATTACACACCTATCAGACCCGTCTTTCAACTTGGGCAGACCCCTCATCTTCTTTTTCCCCACGACCCAAACCGAACTTTCTTTCGTTTCTTGACGTCCTCTCCTCAAAGGCTAACGATCACTCTTTGAGATGGCGAAAGTCCAGGCCGTTCCCCCACCCCACATCACGGCGCCGCTCTGTCAACCGACGAAACAACCCAAGTCTTCTATTCCGGGTCTTTGATGGGAGATCTGAGTTAATGCCCCCTTAATCGCTTCTTACGAATTCTCTGCCGGCGTCTTCTTGACCACCGGCCATCGGCACCCAACTGGTTATCTCTCTTTCCCTACTTTTGGAGGTTTCGCATGACGGATAAGTCAAGTCCCTCCTGTCGCCGCCTACTAGTTCGAATTCTTGTTCGCTTATCCTAGCCCCCCTAGTACCCTCGGTGTAGGACGTAGTTTTTGTTACGCTTTTTTTTGTTCCCCCACACAACGAAGCGCAGAAGGTGGGATTAGGTGGTCCCGTTTTTGCATTCTCCCTCCGGTGCAGCGTTTTGAATGAGCCCCAGACGGAGAAATCACGAACCGCACGGAGTACCTCCGGTTGTCTTGGACGCATCGCGCATGCAAAGGACTCCCCTTTTTTTGGTTATCTTTGAAACGATCCCACTAGACCCCTTTTGGTGACCATCTTCTGACTCTTATTCGCCTCCCCTTGAGGCCCAACTTTTCTTTTTTTTGGCTTCCGAGAATCCTTTTCCCCATAACCATTTTTGATTCCAGCCACGCCTTCTTCCTGTTTTCACTGCCACCTAACTACGGATGACCCTTTTTGGCCCCTCGTTTTCCCTCCCCACGCAATTTAGTTTGCATGAACCCCCCCCAATCCACTAGATGCACCCTTCTTTTGTTCCTGCACCCCTTATCCTTGCATGATTGTGATCAGGCAAATTCTCCCACCCCTATCGGGTTTCGGGCTCGGTGCCGTTTGTCACGTGCAGCCATGAACTTCCTCAGGCTTTCTGCGGACTCGCCCCGCTGGCGTTGCGGCACGTCCTCCCCTTTCCCCTTCAAGCTGGTTTCAAAGTAAGGTGAAAGCGCCTTATGGGCGTTCTGTTTGATAGCTACCGCCCGATCCCACCCTTCTGCGAAAAATGGCGCCATTCCTTCGTGAAACAATGTCGTCCCTTTCGACTGCAATAATAGCCGAAGGATATTCTGCATAGACTCCAAATGGGGGGTTCGACATCTCTCTTCCTTTTCCCCGCCGGTGGAGTTTCCCCTTTCCTTTGCCTTTTATGCGGGGTTCTTTCTTCAGGTCTTATCTGGTTGTGGAGTATCTTCTCTCCGGTCATTTTGGCTTTATGAGTCGCGCATCCGTCCCCCTGGTCATTGTTCTGGGGTGGAGCTTCCATGCCCTTCCCAAGAGTTCCCGTCCATATTTCTTTTAGTGATGTTGATAAGTGTCCCTCTATTATCGTCTCGAGCATTGTGCTGGATGATCGCGGCTCTCCCCCTGTACAAATGACGCAACCCTCCCGTATTGCTTACTAGCCAAAAGCGGGTTTCTCCCCTCTCATACCTTTACCAGACCTCTTCCGGCCCCATGAGCGCTATACGACCTTCCGGTCAATTGGGGCCTTTCTGAATCGCCTTTGATGATATGTACGATTGGCCTCCCAACTGTGTTAAATTTCCTCCCAGTTGCTGGACGACCCTGGAGTTACAAAAAGTCCCAACTCGACCTTAAAAGCATTCCGGCAGCTTTTCTGGACGGGGCATGCCATTCCGTCGCTCCTTCCCGGGTGTCTTCTTCCCTTTGCATGTGGTGTAAACTAGATTTTTTTTTTTTGGAAGTATATAGCACCCACACACGCTGCGCCGGTTTAAGTCGGGTTTTTACGTTTTCTTCTGAATGATCACTTTTTTCAGCGGTTCCCTTTCCTTTTTTCCCTCGGTGAACGAATGCCTCAGGCGGTGATTTTTTTCGAATAGGTGCCGATTTTTTCTTTTAGTTTCGACCATGAAACATTTTCCCGGTTTCGTGTGGCTTCACTCCATTTTTTGTAACGTTTCTCCCCCCCTCACCACCAGTTCCCCGTCCCCGAACTTACTCTCGTCGCTCGAGTAAGTTTCTACTGTGTGCATCGCATTCTCTTTAAGTAAAGGTCGAACTGTCACCTCTGCTGCTATCTCTTTGAATTTGTAGATGACTCCTGACATCGCCTTTGATACAAGCCTCCTCTTCGCCCCCCGTCATGAGTCCGCCTTCCTCACTCTCAGTTCCTTTCCATAAGGATAGTCGGGTCTACAGGTCCCCCGACGTACGCCCCGATTCCTTATTTCTTCCTCGGCTCTCTACTTCCGAGCGGAACTCTATCACTTCTATCCTAACTAACTGGCCCCTCCTCTCTCCAAAAATGGATTCATGGGCTTTCCGCGAAATTTTTATGGAAAGCGGGTGAACCTGTTCGTTTATTCCCCTTTGCTACCCGACAGGGTTTCGCCGTCTTTACTTGCCCACTGGAGGTTGCAAGTTTTTCCTCCACCCCCGATAATTTTCCACCCTTTTCTATTTGCCAGCTGTCACTTTTAGCCCTTGAAAGCCCCATCCTTTGACATCTTTCCCCCCGGATCTTCCAAGCCTGGCCTCCCGCTTCAGGTCTGCGCCCTCCTTCCTCCCCAAAGTACGCACACATTACGTCTCCATTTGACACTTGATCCAGCCAGCTTTTTTTTTTAACAGAGCCTCACCTACTGACGCGCCTTTCTCCAGCCGGGCTTGTCTCTCTAGGGCCTCCCCTTTCCCGCTTTACGTTCTGATTCTTTCTCTTATTAAGGTTTTCTCTTTTTTACGAGGAATCGATTGAGAAATTTCCTCCACAGTTTTTTTCCAATTTACACCTGTGTGTCGACAATAGTCTATTTCTTCTTGATCTTTCTGTTTACCAAGCCCACTTTTTTTTTTAGTCTCCTTTTCATAGTCGACTGTTTTATCACGATTGGGCTTGTTTTTCCCCATAGCAAAGAAGCTGTCTGGTTCACGGTTGTTCCTTTCCGGACGATCAGATTCAACATGCAGTAGCGACTCTATAATTCTTCCCTGCCTTCTTGGATCTGGCCCCTACACCGCAAACGTTGAGTATAGGTGTTCCACTCAGGAATGCCTTCCCCCCCCTGAATCCCCTGACCTTCTCGTGATGCGCCCTCCATGCCCTCTTTTTTTCAGGACCGTGCTGACCGTCCAGTGCTTTTTCCCCCTTTGCAACCAGCCTCTCTCCTTCTTAACGCGGCATTCCCTCCCCTCCTTGAGCAACCTAGGGTTCTTTCCCTGATGACTCATTAGTCCCCGTCTTGGG
>Ga0179591_1377630_pt1 | contig 20869 bp, 20 predicted proteins | sample CZOMad2_1_08_16f_FD_182891 | JGI IMG/M metagenome (GOLD analysis project Ga0179591, IMG submission 182891) | Vadose zone soil fungal communities from Angelo Coast Range Reserve, California, USA - CZOMad2_1_08_16fungal (PacBio error correction) | ecosystem: Environmental > Terrestrial > Soil >... | reverse complement strand
TCCCTTCTGTTTCAAGTTCCGCGACCCCCGTCCCTTCCCCTTGTATTTCCCCCCACGAAGATGTGAGGCCGTACCCTTTTTCTTCCTTTTCTCTTGCTTTTCGACCGCCCAATTACTCTAGGCCGGCAATCCAGTTTTGATTCCCTCCTCTGCATCAACGCCACATCCCCGAGAGTCTGTTTGATACCTTCCCAACCCACCAACTCAAATCGTCGTTCCATCTGTTCCGGTTGTTTCCGGGATTGCCTTGGCCATTCCTGGATTGTCCGTGCGAAGATCCACTCCGTTGTTTTTTTAGTGACCCCGGGAAGACACCCATCATTGTTGTAAGGTGGACTTGGAGAGGCTGGGTCTCAGGAATGCCGGCTCTTTGTTTCTTTCTTTTCCCTCTTCCCAGTTTGCGCAGTCTAGTCTTTCTGCCTCTTCCAACCTCGTCCGCGCCAGTTATTCCTCTTTTCCCGTACCTCCCCCAGTACAGATACCCCCGTGCCACGAACCAAGCATATTCTTCCCCGGAGAAACAGGGCCGCTTTTGAAACACGCGGGTCTCCTCCCTCGTCCTTCTAGGTTGTTCGAAAGCGCTGCGCTGTCTCCTATTTCGGTAGTCATGCTTTTGACCCTTTTCCGTGATGTTAGTCAGATCGGATTTATTTGACCCGGAATTCTCTTTCCGCCTCTGTCCAAAGTTTTCCGAGATCAGCAGGCCGCCCTGTTATGGAATGCCATCTGCCCCGGGTCCACCTGCTCCCCCCGGCGAGGTTCCGGTTTCTCTCCCAAGATCATTTTCGCAGAAAAACCCCCCCGCCCGGTTAGGATTTTCCCTCAGTTCATGCCGCTCGGGATCTGTTCACCATGGAGTAACCAAGCCGCTTGCGGTAGCGTTTCTGCTCAGTTCCAGTGTGGATTTCTCCCTACACAAGCCTTTCCCTTCTTTGTCGCTCTCGGGTGTACTCCCGTCCGCCTTGTAGCCCGGTTTCGGCCGTGGACTCGGCGTTTTTTTAGTTCAATCTCTATGTAAACCGAATTGTTCAGGCGTTTCCTAAAAAAACGGGGTCCCGCGTGTCTTTCTTTCCTTTTTTTTGTCTTCTGATCTTCCCCCCCTGCCTCGCCATCCCACGTATTTTTCTGGTGCAAATTCGATTCTGGGCCATCGTCCCTGACCCGTTTCGTGTAGTCTGTCGGGATGAAAAAGTACTCTTTTTGACCACTGTTCTTGCTGCCGCGCTCGAACACCTGGCAGCCTTAGTGTGAACCCCCTAAGTAGGTGGCCGAAGAAATTTTTGTCCAATTTTTCCCCTTTCCGTTGGTCGCTTACTTTTGATCGCAAGTCTTATGATACGACATCCTTCAATACGGTAGAAATGGTAGGCCTTTAGTTCCCCCTCAGCGTGTTTTCTAATCGTTACGTCGTCGCCGTACCCGAAAGAATCACCCCCCTTTTGGTTTTTTTCTGGATGCCCCCTGATCTCCGCCGCTCTCACCATCACTGCTCTTTCGGACCCTTTTATCTGTTTCGCTAGTGGTATGAAAAATGCGTGCCGGGGTAGATTTAGCAGATGTCTCCGATGGTTTTTCCCCCCCCCCTTCTGCTCGACACGTCCCGAAGAGATAACCGTCCGCCCGCTCTTCGTCCCCTATCCTTCATACAATGGTAGCACACGGAGCCGGTGCCCTGACCCTTGATTTCCCTTTCTTGTCCTTCGCCGCCGACCTGCAGCACTTATGTTCCCGTCGTCTTTCCGTTTGTCGTTCTCTTTTAGCCCCGGTTTCGCCGGATTTTCTTTCCGGAGTTGAGAGTTATTCCTATTTTGACCCCCCCCAACGCGCTTTTTCCCAGGCTTCCATTCATTAGTCCCCCCCCTCTTATATGCGTTCGGTTGCGCTACGTTCCCTCTAATCAGCAATTTAAGGATGCATTTGGAGCAGTGCACTTTTACGGTTTCCTCTGTTTCCCCCCTCTCTTTTCGCACCCCTTTACCCTCTTGACCTTATGGATGGAATACCCCCCCCTGTTTTCGTTGTATGAGTACCCTAGTCAATCCAATCCTTTCGATAATTTCCCAATGATTGTCCGTCTGGTACCTCCTTCCGAAGGTGTCATAGATCAGGCCGTCCTGGTGCGTTTTTTTAGCACCGGGGTTCCCCTTCTCTCTAAGCTTTTTTTGTCTACACATAAGCTTGCTTTTTTCTTGCGTAAGCTTCCCCCCCTCGCAACGACGAAGTTAGGCCACTTTTTCTTAATAGAAACTCCCCCTCGCGAGAAAACAGAGGTTAGTTATCATTAACCACGACAGCCCCCTCCAATAGGGTGGTCCGGAGTCATTCGTCTTTTCCTATAAACCCCTCGCGCCCTCAGAGTGGCTTGTTCAGGTACCAATTGCAGTATTCGTTCTTCGGAACTTTTCACGGCGTGCTTAAGGCTCCTGGTCAGAGCCCCCCCGACTATCAGCCCTTCTGCGCTCGGACAGGGCTCCAGAAGGGCTCCAAGAACATCACACTGAATGGTGTTTCCCTACGGCAAAACCTTTCCCTTCTTCTGTTCTTTTCGGCGGCCCCTCTTATTAAGGTATTCTTTAGTCCTTTTCGTCTATGATCCCACTTGTCACCTCCCCAAGCAACGAGTCCCAATTCCCGACGGCGCGATGATCGCCCTGCTTCTGCCTTCAAAGAATCACACGCCCGCATCGACCCAAGGTCCGCCGATAGACTGCAGAGACCAATTTCCCTGTGGCATTTTTTCTTTTGCAAGCTGATATTGTGCCTCTCTATCTTTTCCCCCCCCAATCCTCCGTTGTGTGTTTTCTCTATTTCCCCCCTTCTCTTTCGAGACCCTCATTCCCCCCCACTTACGACGGTTTTTTCTTTCAAATTGTTCGCGCCGTTTTCCTTGCTTTTTTTCTCCGGCTCATCGTGGTCTCTCATCGCCGACGGCTTCTGGTCTCGCCCGTTAGCTTCAGCTGGTCTAGCGCCGAAAATCAGTTCCTCTCCCGACCGCCCCCCCTTTCTCCTACCCCTTCCTCCAGTCTGCGATGTCCAATTTTTTTCTTTTTCCCACCATATCTTATTTGAAAGGGTATCTCAGTTGCTTTCGCCCTCCGGCCTCTGCCTACATTGCCCACCCACTTTCTATGGTTGGTAGATTCCCTCGCCCTCCCTACTTTTTTTTTTTTTCGCCAATTTGCGCTTTAACTGCAGTTTTCGGGCGGCCTGACATGGCTTTCTTCGGAGGGTTATATCCTCCAATTCACCGTGCTTTTCCCAGCCTGAGTGGTATTTGCGGTTTCTGGTTCCCCCCCCTTCTAAAATCAGACATAGTGATCGCCCTGATAGGGTTTTTTTGCTATCCCTTGAAGATAGTCTATTTCTTGGAGTCTTCCGGCAAGACTCTTTTTTATGATGCCATGAACTTTTGAGTATGTTTTGCGAGAAGCACCCGGGACTATTTTTTTTTTGTTTGTTTTTTTTTTAAAATTCGGCGTAATTTTTCCCATCGAGGCTAAAAATCAGTGATGTCCTATCTGAAATCTTATGTTAGGTCTCTTTGCCACGTTCTTTTTTTGATCCAGGCAACATCGTAATATTTTTTGGTTCTTTTTTCTGACCTGAGATTTGGTCCGTGATAAGCTCCTCATTACAGCCCAGGGCGGACAATCCCTTCTCGTTCCCCTCGGCCGCGGTGAGCTTTGTTGCCGGCGTTCTCAACCCCCCCCCCGGAAACTATATGATAGACATATGCTTCGCTTTTTTGCGGCCGCTGACACGATTTGTTTCAACAAGGCCTCCTTCCCGCTCCTACTCTGATTTCTCCCGACTTAAAATTCCTCTCCCTCCCCCCCGGCCTCCCCCCGGCCACCGTTCCCTAGTCACGGTGACCTTGGTGACTTTTCCCCTTGCGATCCCCATTTTACTCCTTTCATTTTCTCTCGTTAGCCCTGGAGCAGGGCTCTTTTTCGATTGGCTCAGACGAGCGCTAGCCGGCATTTCTCGTTTTTAGCCCTCGGTTCTAAGTCGTCAAGACGAGGGGCTAGTCTACAATCTTTCGATACCCACGTCCCGGATGGATTTTTTTTCAGCGAGGACACCCTATCGAACTCTTACCTCTGTCCTCCAGAGAAGTTTCTGGTGTGCTGAAACTGGATTGCGTTCCCCAGAAAACGCCCCCCCTTTGAATGTCTTCCCTTGTTTGACTCTCAAGGGCCTCCTTTTTCACTTCCCCCCCTCGTCACGCGAAGGCGCGACCCCCTTTAACCTCTCCCCTTCGGTCGAGCCATCTCCTGGCGCTCTGACGATCCATCCATGAAGCCTTCCAGGTGCCTCGGATTTATTACTTCAACTGTTTCAAGACGACTATGCAATTAGAGTTTTCCGTTCCATTGACCTGATGTGTCTCCCCCTAGAAGATTACGTGATCGGCCTTCCACTACGACCTTCAAACTTCCGTTCGGGAGGACCCAAGCCGAATCGCCCCCCCCTTTTTTCCACAGAAAATTTTAGATGGTCGCGCTTTCCTTTGATTTTTCCTCTTCCCTCTACGCCACCTTCCTAACCTACCCGGGGTTGCGGCAGCGCGTCTTGACACCAATTCGTTGTTCTCTAGTTATTGATTGACCTGCGTCGCCTTTGCGCCTTCGCCGGGCCAAGGATGAATCCTCGACTGCCCCTTTCTGACTACGTCCTTTTTTGTCTTCACGGGGCATGCCAAATGTCCCCCCAGCCACCCTCGAACCGCATTTTTTTTTCTTTCCGATGTGTTTGAGTTGTTTTCGTCTTCTTTTAAACTGACAGAACCTCCCTCCAAAACGGTTTCTCATGTCGGTTTCTTCCTGTCTTCTCTTTCTCGTCCTACCAGAAACCCGAGACGTGACTCGGGCTGCTCCCTTCCGGCATTCCGTCCCCCCATGCGCGGCCTTGGCGAGGCGACACTGCCGAGGTGGCCTCATCAGGGGCACCTGTAAACTCTCGGTCGCCTAAGAATTGTAATTTTTTTTTGCATCGGCATTAAATCTAACTGCATGGCTGAGACGCTGAAAAAAGCCGGCGAGAGGGTTCCCAGGTTCCAGTCAGCATAACCGTTTCGATAATGGATACCCTCCTTAGTTGGTAGGGTCTTTGACAAGCCTCCGGGTTTCTTTCGCTGATAGCATCCGTCCTCGGAGTTGGAAGGAGGTTGGTCCTCTTGCTTCTGACTTGCGTGCTGATGGATAGAGCCGACCTTACAGGTCGCCTCAGGACAAGCTTCGAGGCAATCCTCACACCACAAGCGTAATGTCTTTTCCCGGTTTCCCCCGCCCTCACCCTTTGGTTATTTATGCGACACGTCCCATCCAGGAAGGCGGCCTTTTCGCTCCTCAACAGCCTCCCGAATGAGAGGCCTACCCCCGAGGCTAGTCGGTCCCCTTACTCTCAATTTTTGGTGAGGCTACGAAAGTGCTCAGCGCTGATGTCCCTGGCCGGTCGAACCTTTGAAGGTCTGAGCAATCCCCCTCTGAAGAGGGCTCGAAATTTTCGTCAAATTACGATTTGAACCCAGGCTTTTTTCTTTCCTTCGTTGCGTCAACCCCTTTACTGACATCTTCCTCTATCTCTTTCTCCTCCTCCCCCGTTGTTTTTTTATCCGTTGTCTGTCAAGGGCGCAACCGAGATTGAACGAATGGTCCCTACCCCTCCTATGGTTGGCGAAACGCGCTCCCTACTCACTTCGATTTCTGGCTCAACCTTGCCGTTTTTCCTTCAGCAGAGCCTTGAGCATTTTTTCTCCATCAAAGCCAATCATCGCTTAGTGGACGACCCACATAAAATCTCGTCCCAGTCTTACTTCTTTTTTTTTTTGAAGCGGAATTTCCTTCCCAGTCATGGATGGTCGTTTGTTCCAGACTCGCGTGCTGGGAAAAACGGGACCTACCCTACTTTTTTTCATATTGGTGGTTGTCGGTATGGCGCGGAATCGTTCCTGGTTGATCGGTCGCGGCTCTCATCCCTTCAGCCTTTCTCTAGGGTCGAGCTTACCCCACCCGTCGCCCCCCCCTTATCAGTTTTTCGCCCTCCCCCACTTCTCGCATGCCAAATTATCTTCCCACCGAGTACAAGTTCGCCCCACCGTTAGGCTGAACACTCTTCACTCACGTTCTTCGATTTGTTCTAGCGAATGGAGCATATTGATTTCCTATTTCGTCCCCGGGTTTTCTCCAGGCTCCCCTTCTGGCGCGACTCTTCTTTCTTGCCGTTCCCTTCATTCTCGACCTATGCCAACGGGTTTGACGCTTGGCCTGCCATTGTTCGGCAACTGTTTTGTCCGACAGGAACACTTCCGGGAGGTTTCCCCTTTCGACTATCCTGACGGTTTCCGCCCTTCCCCTCCCGGTGCGGTGTTCTGTCCGTTTCATGCCTCCCCTGGAAGCGCCCCGTCTCCTTTGTACCCCCCCAATCCCGATTTCGAGACCTTTGTTTTTGCTGGTTTTTTTTTTTTTTTTCACCGTTGTCAGACCAAAGTCCCGGGGACTCGTCGCTATGTTTCATCGTCCCGGCGCGTAGGCGTGTGACTCAGGACCAAGGGAAGATTTTGCTCAATACCCCCCCCGCCCCCCCCTTTTTCCCCTTGTCAGCACGATGCCCCTAAAAAAACCGGTTGTCATTCGTGCCCTTCTTCGTCGATCGAATCCGGGACCAAATGACTTTCGGCGCTTCCGCTTTTCAACTTGCGAGGCTTCTGGCCAATTTCCTCCGCTGCTTCCTGTGTACGTCCTCTTCCGCGCACCGGATCGTCCTTCGACCACTTTCACCTGGGTCCCTCTGCCGCCATGCCAGTTAGTAGTGCCCCATATTTAGGTTCGCCTTCAAATCTGGCCATGCCTATCGGCCAAATTGCAGTTTTCGCCGTAGAGCGCAGGCTTTTTCGTTACCATTCCCAGGCTAAATGTTTGAACTTATCCTGGAGTTTTTAATGTGATCATTCGGAACGTCGCGCCACACCCGGCAGACTACCCTTTCGGTATTTCGTTAAGCCGTAGTATTGCCAACCTCTCGTCTGTTTTTCCCCTCGGTTCCGTTTGCGATAGTTTCACCGCTTTCCCTCCTCGTGGGCGGGGGTTATCTTTATTTCTTTGTATCAGAGACATCGTGCTCGCCTTCATCCACTTTCAGAGTATAACACTGATATATCTGAATCGTCCTTTTCCTTCCTTTCTCCATCGGAGTAGAGAACCCCCCCCGGGGCGGCCTCCCTTCTCTTCTTCTCCTAAACTTGGTATGAGAATAATAACAGAAGCAATAGGTTCCCTTCTTCTATTACGAGGGTTTTTCTCCGCAAGTGCTTTTTTCTTCGTCTTTTAGCGCCTTTGAGCGTCGTCATGATTCATTTTCTCCACCCTTCCCCGACTTTCTCCCCCTCCCCAGCGCGTCGGCATCAGCGATATAATGACGGTTTTTGCGATCCCCCTTCCCAGCCTCACTCGGCCGGCTGCCCGGACGGCATGCTGGCGCCGTGCCCCCCGGTAACGTCGTTCTCTGAGCCATCCACCGCAGCCGTCGCAAAAAATTTTGCTTGCCTTTTACATCCTTTTTGCGGCGCCCTCCCCTTGTGTCACTTTTTGATAAAGGAACATCCCTTTCCAGTTTTCCTCCTATGCATCCCTAGTGACTGCACCTGGTACCTAAGTTTAATTTCTTGCCCCCCCTTCCCCGGCGGGTCCTGCGTCGCGCACAAAAGCATGTCCCCCGCGCGACTTTCTTCTCCCCAGCACCAGGATGACTTCTCGGCCAAAACTAGAGGTTCCCGTGCTTTTTCCGACCATCCCGATATACGAGCAAGATTTCTTTTCGTATACTGACCCCCGACACCTACGGCGTTGCCGCCGTCATTTAGGCGATTAAACCCGCCGCCGAGACTCCGTCTTTCCATTTTCCCCGAACATACACCCCGAATCAGAGAAATTGTGAGTTTTCACGGATTTTTTTCAGGAGTCAGGTCAGAGCCACGACGATTCCCTGCTGATGCCGCTCCTGACATGATCAGACCAACCCGAGATTTTCAATTCCCCGATCATGGTGTTTGTTCAATACCCCCCGGCCCCACTCCTTCGTTCCTGGGGTCCCGGAGTCCGAGTTGCCGTATTTTTTCTTTTCGCGACCTAAGCCGGACCTGTTTGAAAAGTTTTTCCAACCTCCCCCAATTCTCCTTCGGCGACTAGAAAAGAGTCGTCTCGAGCCCCCTCCCCAACTCCCTCAAACTTCTCCCCTCTAGCATTGACGAGGAAACCCCGTTCTCAGGGGGGATGTCTGATTGTTGAAACGATCGTCTGCGTTGGAATCTTCCATTTTTTTTTTTTTTTTTTTTATCTACCCATTCCGCATCGGGCGAGACCTTTTTCTCATCACCACACCTTTGCCTTTTTCCCATTCCCTCTCGCAGCAGTTTCGTGTTTGGTTGGTATGAGGAGCGCGCTCCTGACCAGCGTGGCGACTCCCTCCGCCGGCGTCGTTAGTTCGGTTTTCTCTTGCGCTTTGCATGATCGCTGAGAGACCTTCCCCCGACGACGGATACCTTTTCCCCACTGCCTTGGTGGCATACCTACCGAAAGTATCGAGCTGGGCCCAAGGTTTTGCCGGTTGGGTCCTTTCCCCCCACCCAACATTACCTAATTTTCCCTTTTCCTTTTTTGTGTCGCTGTCGTTCGCGTATTCCCTCCATTCGATGGTGGGCCCGCTAACCGCTATAAGGTTGTTCCGGGCCCCAATATTGCGATTTACTGCTTTTTGATGGCGTCCCCTTTATGGTCGATGCTAGGATGCGTTGGAGAGAGAACTGACTCGGCTGCCAAGAAGCTTTTTTCGAGCGTCTGTCGGTTTCATGCTTCCAAGCCGCCCTTTCCGTGCTTGATTCGTGGCTGTAGGATAAGCACCTATTAAGGTCTTTGCCTTAGCGTTTTTTTTCCCTCCTCGTCCCTCCTGATAATTCGTTCTCTTTTAGGACCACTGCTGTTGAGAGCTCCCGTAAAAGGGGCCTCCGTACGCCTGCAGTCTGACCCCGGGGATTTTTCACCCCATCAGAGGCTTTGTGCGGAACACGATGTTTTCTCATGGACCACGGCGAAAGAGTGTGTATTCAACCTAAGTAATAGTCGATGATTTCCTCCCGATTTCTGTGTGGCATTGACTCTTCGACCGAAGTAAAGAACTGTCTGAGAACCAGCCACCTTCGTATTTGTTTCTCTTGTATGCGGTTGCTTAGCTAGGAGCACCGGAAACGCCTCATTTTCTGCTTTCTTCCCTTTCCGGAAGCTATTTTACGTCAGAGTCAGATTTCTCACCCAGGCCGTCCATGACGCGAATCTCACCCCGACTTGAGGTCCGTTTTATTCGCACCTTTGTCTATCCTCTCACAACGGCACTCCCCTGAACAGACTCTTAAACCCCGGATCTGAGTCGGTTAAGCAGATACCTTTGCAGGCTTTGTGGGTTCAAGGCGCGACGGCTTTATTCTCCTTTCCTTCCCGTTCACTGATGTGAATTTCCGCCCTTCCTGATGACGATTTTTTTTCTCTCTTTTTCGCTCTTTCGGTGATGAATTCTGAGAACGAGGGGCTCGTTTCCCCCATCCATCGAACCCCCCCCGACAACTAGGCGTTTTTTCCATAGAGGGAAAGATCCTCGCAGATAGAAAGCGCAGTTCTGGTTGTGCCTTAGGTGCGCGCTGCATTCATGCATTTCGCAACCTTAAATTTTTTGGTCGTTTTGCGAGAACGACCATATCCACCCCTCCTGCGAAGTGCTCTGCCCGGTCGCCCGCTTTTTCCGAGGTAGAGCAGAGCCATGTTGCCAGGACCCCGTTTCCCTTTTTTTGCTTGCGGCATTTTCCCGATTCGGCAAACGATAGTTTTCGAATTTGCGTTACTGAGCGCGCGCCACTTGAAGTTTGGTCGAGCATTTCCGGTGCCTCGGCCCCCTCGACGACCCGGAACTGTTTGGCGATTTCCCCCAGTCCTTACATCACATTCCCCTCATAAGGGGGATTTTTTTGCTGTCCTTTGTTGGATTTTCTACAGCTAAGCCTCACGTGCCGTTAAAATGACCCGGTTTTGTCTCTATAGATTACCCACATTTGAGGGGACTTTTTTTGACGTATTGCGCGGATCGAGAGCATGTCGTCTTTCGCCCCTTTTTCCCTCAAGGAGGAGACCAGGAGCAAACCGATATCGAAGAAATTCCCTTTTTCACCGGATTTTTTCTTAAGTGTTAATGCCCATCCGAAGAACCAAGCGCTAAGCCCTCGGCTTTTTCAGACTTGTGACCTTTGGCTCTGTTAACGACCGCCGGATGTGCCCTGACGAACCAAGCCATGGCTTTTATTTCTTTCTACAGTAACGCGGTATTACTTACTTTAGAGGAACGCCCCGCTCCTCGTTCTTCCTGCGTGGCCGTGGCTCCTCATCGGCATTTCGAATGGGCCTGTGATAGGAGACGTGGCCCGCTTCCTGCCTCTCAGGTTCCACTTGCATCCCGCGCTTCGCCCGCCATCACACCTGTTGCGCCGGTACGTTTTTCCTCGTCTCACTATCAAGAATTCTCTCCATGCGTCCGACAACTGCCAGCAGGGAGTGTACCCTTTTTCCCATCCTCCCTTTGCCCGACTTGATCTCTCGTGGCTTTCGTGGCATTACTCGGTGAAGTGTGCGTGAGCTTATGACGCCGGCCCTTCCCTGTACTCCCTTTTTCCTCTTCGCCCTACGAGGGACTGGCTCTGTCTTCCCTCGACGACCGCGTGTTAACTCCTCACGCCTTTCCCGCTCCCGCCCCCTGCACAACCTCCACCCCTGCTCAGTTTTCTGATTTCCTTTTTCCCCGCCACCCCCTCTTTATTCTGCTCACGATCTTCAAGGGACCCCGCATCCTCTCCCCCAAGAACACCCGCGAGCCCAATTGAGCGGGTCTAGTCCCTTTCTCTTAATGCGTGACTGCTTCCCTTCTAAGCGTTGTTTCGATCCTTCGGCAGTGTCTGTCGCAATAAACCCCCTACGGAGGAGCGAAATTTCTGCACCCTTTTTCTTGCCCCTACCAGGCAGTGTATATCCGTTCTCCCTGACATTTCAGACCCAGGAACTCCGCCCCCCTTTGTTTTTTTGCTCGATGCCCGATCTTTAAGGGAGACCCGAAACCTCTTCCTCCTGTTATGCCCTCACCGAATGGATGGCCGCCCCCTTCGCTCCCCAGTCCCCCCTATTTATTACCATCCAAAGACGTGGAACGGCACAGAGTTCTCACTTTCTGTCAACCCCCGTCAAAATACGAGAGTCCTGTTGCTAACTCACTCCCCTAGTATTTTCCGTTAATTATTTGTTTTTCTTTTTTTCTGCTTTTTAATTATTGTCTTGCGACCCCTAACATCCGTTGAGGTTCTTTCCACCCTTGTTCCATCTTGCAATCCCAGTGGGGTGAGGAGGGATTTAGCTCCCGAGAGTTCGTAGGTCTTTCTCTCTTTCCGTCGTAGGGGCGCGATATTTCCCCCGAGCCCCTTTATTTCCGTCGAGAAAGAGCCCTTTTTTACCCTTTCCTCTGCAACGTCCCTCCAAGACATAACTCCCTTCGGTCCTTCTTTGTCCCTGGTCACTCCCCTCTTAGGCTGATTTGTTTCTATGTCCCCTCGCTCAGACTCTGCTCGATTTTCCTCGGTTTCTTCGATTAGTACCCGGGCCACCCCTTTGGCCGTCGATTGGTCCGGGACCCGCAACCCTTGTCGCCCCGATAAGACTTCCGCCATTTGTTGTTTAATGCCTTTCTCTGTCGCCGGCCCCCTTTCCTGGCTAGTTTTAGCGAGACATTCCCCAAGACGTTTTCCTGTAATTACAGAAAAGACCACCCTTTTGCGGGAGTTTTCCCCTCTGCCGCCGGAGGTCAGCGCTTTGCAACTGCTCCAAGACAGCTCTTTGATAGTTCGCTGTTTGGGTGGGACTGCACCTTTGCCTCCAACCTCGGGACTTCGTCGTCCGGTGTTGTTGTATTATAGTCCGCGGCTACGCAGGGTCGGACTTTGGCTCAGGCGCTTGCGATGCCGCGCACCCCTCCCCGTCGAACCCAAACAGAAATTATGCGAGGCATGAAAAACATGGTCCGGCGTAGGCCGATTTCCCTACCTCCCTCCACTTTCCCTTTCCCCCTCCCCAGTCTTTCTTGCAATGGCGAGGAGAAGTTTTAGCAAGAGGTTCCTGTCGTCGTTTTTTGATTTAGCCCCACCGTTTCACTGCGCCGCCCAGATCGAACCCCATTGCCTCTGTCGTGAACCCATTGATACCTTAGTGCCCGTTTCCCTCCCCCCCATACGGTCCGCGTCGGCCAAACATCCGGTTTCGCCTTCTCTCTCCTTCTCTGTCTCCCTTCGTAATCCCCGTTAAAAGTTGTGAGGACTATTTTTTTTGCCTGGGTCCTGTCGAACAGTATCCCATGGGCCCCATTCCTCCATTCAACCCATTTACGTTTGCCTGGATGTCAGACATCACTCCTCCCCCCACGCTATAGTTCCCCCCACTCTGTTGAACTCTAGATGGCCTTTTTTGGTATCGGTATATTGAGACGAGCACTTTTTCTTGCTAGACCCAATCAAGCAGTACTTCTTTGAAGATCACATATTCATCCATATGAGCGAGAAATGGTCTCGGTCTAGCAGCCTCAGCATTGCCCCCCTTCTCAACATTTATAGGCCGGCCCTCTGTAACTCCACCCTTCTTGCCGGCTCCTGTTTGTCTGTATCGCATGTGATCACCGCTTTTTCTGGCTTCAGCGTCGGTCCTCGGATTTTCCTTGTTTTCTCCCACCATCGTTGCCCCAGGATGACCCCCCCTCGAGAGCATTCTTTTGCGATTTACGGCAACCCGTCGGCGTATGAACGTTCCGTTTGATTTTCTTCCCTTTCTGCCCGTGTAGTTTTTTGAGACAATGCACTTCCTTTTCGCAACCACACATATTACGTTGGATGGTTCCCAAGGCAGAATTTTAAAGCTCCCCCCATCAGCGGTCCTCTCAATTTCAGCCTATTTTGAGCTTTCCCCCTCTCGAAGGTGAGAAGATCTGCCCTTTTTTTGCACGGATAGCCACCCATGCGAGACGAGACCCGCCGCCAGCCGGCCATTTCACGCCGAGCCGGCCACTTTTTTTGAAGCCGACCAGTCCTCCGCTTTCCCTTCTCCCTGCGTGGTCATGAAAGACAGCCGCCGACCGGTTGTGCCGAGTCATGCGGCGATAACCTTCACCCCTTGCCCCGACAACCCTTCACGTCGCGCCTATTGGCTGCCGGAAATTTTTCTTTCTTTCGTTTTTGGTTCCGGTCAGTTCTCCCAAACAAGGGGGACTTTTGTGCCTTTCAAAGGCTCCAGTCCCAGCGAAGAAGCCACCCTTTTTCCTCCTTTTGTTGTCCCTCCCGGAAACCTTTTTACCCAAGAGGACCTTAGGTCCCTCCGCGTGTTTCCGTTATTCGTCCCCCCTCTTGTCCGCCGAGTACAGTTTGTACGACATACACCGACCGATAGTCACGCTTCGTGCAGGATCCCTCAAGCAACGCGCACGCCCCTTGCTCGTCGCCTTGACGCTCAACAGGTAATTTGTTGGACATGAGAAGTCGGCCCATTTATTTTTGCATCTCTCTCTTTAATACTCCCCGTTGGGTTTTTTTCTCTCTTGCCACCTCATCGGGTCGCTCTTCTATTCCACCATTAGAAGGTTCTTTTTTCACGCTCTCTCCGTATGGCTTCGTTGCGTCGGCCGGCATCCTCGTTCAGACCCTCTTCTTCGTGATTGTCCCGTTTCAGTCGTGACGATTTGACTAGCTGCGCGAATAGTATTACTGCCACTCCTTATTCTCCCCCTACCTCCTTCGCGCTTACGGTTTTCCGGGTATTGACCCCCCTCGTGATTGTTCTTCGCTTTTTGCTGAGCCGTAAAACTTCTTTTTTTTTTTTTTTTTCACTCTTTGGCAAGACACATTTCTCGGTCGTGGCGCTTAAAGACTCACTCCCCCTCACGCCGTTCGGTCTCCAAATACTTGCGTTGACTGCGTTTCCGGAACCCAGGCCTGAGGGCTTCTTTGTTTATCGCCGCAAATGAAGATGGCCAACGACTATTTTCTTCTCTATTGTATTTTTAATGATCCATTTTCATCAGCTAGTGTGGTATTCTAAGCACCTTCGTAGTAGTTTGCCCGATTTACAGGCGATCCTCCCCCATTGTGGTATTCAATATAGCCACCCACCATGATTTATTAGCTACCCAGCCTTTAGTGCCTGATCCCTTCCGCACATTATTATTGAGTACCTTTTGATTACAATAATTTTTATATTAGTCGGTCCTCAGCGCCCAAGGACTACTCGATGTGATTCCCTCATTCTTAGTTGGTTTCTACATAGCCGGTGGGCCTTGCTCGTTCCAGCCACTTGATGCTCCAACAGGCATTCCCAGTACGTTCAGCGGATGATTTCTTCCTTTCCTTAGTCCCCCCCTTCCAAAGATATATTCCAAACCGTTTTTTAAGATATGCTCAACGCGGTCGATTACAAGGCCTATGAGCCGCCCGACTGGATCGCTCGACGTGCGCATTTCTATCCCGGACCGTGCCCCGGACGTAACAGTAGAAATTTCTGCTGTTCTGACTTCTCGTCCCTTTCCGGCGCGGTCCCCCTTCCCTCGGCGCACAGAGCCTGGCTCCCGCTCAATTTCTGAAATCTGTCCTCGTCTCGTGTCATACGTTAGGTTCTCCCCGGTTGCTGACGTAGAGAAGTTGCCTTTCCAATCTGTAGACCAGATTTATGAGCGGACAACCTTTTCCCGAATCTCCGTTCGACGTATTGCTGGTGAAAAGAGGAGTCGTCGCCGCAAGTAAATTTTTTTCCTTTTCTGCCCGGTTTCTGTCCTTGCAGTCCTCATCTACCCCCCAGAGGAGCACGTCGACCCCAGAACTGAGACGAGGGTCGATCAGGAGCCTTCCGCTCTCCCCCCTCGCACCTCCCAGTGGGATTTTTGGCCTCCTTCTTCTGAACATACTTGTTACCGGACGCTTTTGCTTCCCATGTTATTACGGTTTTTTCGAGCGATCCTGTGAAGATCCTACGACGACCAGGAACGTCCTCTTCGATTCCCCTTTCTTCCATCGCCCCCCTTGCCCCGAAGTGGACTATTTCATGACGTGTAGTCCGACGCTACCTTCCGGGCCCACCTTACCCCGATGTTGTTTTTTCTCTCCGTATTACCATTCCGTGTTGAGCCGAGTTATTTCTAGTGCTCGCCTCCGCAACTTCTTAGAAGCCCCGGAAGATTTTCCCCCCCCGAGGCCCCTCTCTCCCCGTTTCTTTTCTTCAAGTTTAGTCCAAAATCGACCCGCAACCACCGATTTCGGATTTACGGCTTGGCGCTCCTAGGAAGTACCCTCCGCACCTGAGTTTCATGAGGCTACCCACCCCTTTCTTCTTCCGTTTCTGCGCGATCCCAAATAGTGGAAAGTGGACGGGCGAATCTGATTCCAACATGCTTTCGGATCGCTCACTTTTTCCCTCGGTCGGCCTCGATTCCGGGTCCCCCCCTCCCTCACCTGAGTCTTTCCACTGTTGCGCGGGTACGTCTCCCTGAATGCCGAGAAATCGAAGTCATCTGTCATGCGCTTAGATCTGACTTTTTTGACCCCTGCTTTCACATCGAAATAAATTTTGCTTTCCCCTCGGCCTTGGCTGGCCCGTTGCAGAAGCGGTTGGGCCGCGACTCCGGGCCGAGGTGCTTTGCCTACGCTCCTGCGTATGGTGCGAAGTGCAGAATCCGCGGAGAAATCTCCACTCTTTTTTTTCCCTGCCCCTTGCCACCCTCCCCCGGCGCGGCAAATTTTTTGGCCCGGTGTTCCCTCGCTATTCCCACAATCTAAATCCATTGCCCCTTTAGTGGCTTAAAAGATCTCCTACGCGATTTGTGTCCTCGGGGCCCCGGGACGCTTTTTATAGTGGGAGCAAAATCCTTTGTACTTTTTGTCCTTTTGAGGTGCTTTTGAGTCAGAAATTTCCTCGAGCCAGTCAAATATCCTTCGTGGAGCCCTTTCTGCCACTCGGTGGAGGGATAACAGGAGTGTTTCCTCTAGTGAGGCATTCCCCCCTCTTTCATCCTACTCCGTTGTTGGTGGTGGCTCGTATCCTATGTGTATAAAGTCAGCAACTTCCCCACGACCCACGATCTGATGTCAAATTGACGCGCGAAGTAGATTTTTTTCTCCCCCGGCAAGTTTCTATGCAGTTTGGCTTCGATTACCCTAAAAATTAAGAGTCGGAAGTTTTTCCGTTCCACCTTGCACTGAAAATTTGGCCCGCTCCTCTTTCTGAGAGGGTTTATTTTAGAGGTATGGATTTTGCCTATAAACCATCGTTGTGGTACTCTTCCCACGGTTTCTCCTGGTCCTCGCGGTTTGACTTGCGGGGTGGGGTTATGATGGTGGAGACCGAGACTTAGACCAGTGAGCAGTCTCTTTTAGGGCGCCTTTACCCCTTTTGTCCCCTCCCGTCTCTTTTTTCCGTGAGGCCTTTTTCCCGCAAACCGTAAGAGAACGGCTTCCCAAGATCGACCGTTTTGAAAAGCGGCGCATAGGGAGTTATCTTTTTCTAGCCTCCCCTGTTTTCTCAGTTCATGCCTCTCTTATATTTGTTCTTACGATGATACCACTCCTCCCCCCAATTTAGCGTGGAATCTATATTCCGACTAGGGGCCACGGTCTCCGATAAGAAGTTCCGCATTACTTCCTTCTGTCGTCGCCCCGGCAACTCTATCTGAGTGGTTGTGCTTTGGCCCTTTTCTCAAAAGGACAGGTGAGGGGTTTCTCCCTTTTATTTAAATCGCCTTCCATGACCCTTTTTTTTTTCTTTCCCCCGAGTACAACTACTTTATTGGTCTTTTTTCCGCTTTTGAGGTGGTTTCACTTGGTGTCTTTCCCCCTTGCCGACCCTCGGGACCGTTTCAAAGTACTAGGTGGGTCTTCAGTCCTTCGGTCTTTGAGAAGGCTGACGCCCTCCCTCCTGCGCAACCGAGGGGTGGAAATTCCGCTGCCCCCCTAAACCAAAAACCGGGTCAGTTGGAGGCCCCCCTTCTCTCCCTGAGGTAGAATCAGTTCCACTGATTACTTATTGACCTTGGCGATGGACTGCGCTGGCCATCGCCTATGACTTTCCGGGTCGTAGAGGCGCGGCCACCGTACTCGACAATTAACTGGCCCGAGAGAACCCTCCAAGCTAGTGTTCCCCACCTATAGGTGCCGAAATCGTCTTTCCCATGCCCCCCCGTCAAAACGACGGAGGTCGTTTTCGAAGAAAAGGATGTAATTAATCAGCCCCGGTAGTCCTTCTCTTTTTCTCTTGTTGTAAGGTTTATTCCGGCTTTTCTACCCCAACCCCCTTCCGACGAACCCAACCCTACGGGTTCCTTGATTTAGCGCATGTCCCCCCACCCCATAGGTTCGACTTTTTCCCTCTCCTGCAATTAATCGTGAAGTTTGGCTCGAGCAGATTAGAGACCGTTCTCCGAATCACTAAGCCTTTTTTTTGGGGTGTGTCTCTTTCCTGAGATAGATTTACTCTCCATCTTTTCTTTCTGCTTTCTTTCGTCCTTAGCGAGACATCGCCGGCTTTCCCACCGCCGACGCACAAAAGTGGGGTGTTAGCTCCTAAAGGTGCTCCCAGATTCTTGCCTATCTTTTTGGCTAGTCGAATGTCCTTTTTGATTCCAAAATCCCGTAAGACCCCTGGACGGTCATTTTTAGCGCTCTCTGATGCCGTTTGAGCAAATTTCCACAACTCCTCCCCCACGGCCGGCTAACGGCCGTATGCATTTGGAGCCCGCCGATTGCCCAGAGAGAAACATCCGTTTTTTTTCCTACTCAAGCTCCGCTTTGTGAATACCATCCCCTCCCTTCTGCTCGTTGATGATGTTAATGCGCACATCATCGGTCCGATCAGCTGTAAGGTCACGACGTCCGTCGATTCATGCCCCTTCCCGGGGAGGGCCGTAGAGGAAAGGCCTGTATTTACCTCTTATTCAAGCGCCGATGTCGGCCGGTAGCCCTGACCAACCGGTTGCTGAGTCCCCCTTAACAGATAGATTTGACGCGGCCCCCGCGTGCAACCCTCCTCCCTACCGGCGTTTGCCCGAGTAATGTCAGTAACCGCCGATTTCCTGGAAGACCGACTTTTTTTCCCAAGTTCCCCCTCTTTTTCCGGTCCACCTTCTTATGCCGTTCTCCCCCCGAGAGATCTTGCTTCTGCAAAGGCTCAGTCATTAGTCCCCCGGTAAGCCGACGGGTTTCTCCCGGCCACCTTACCGCGACTGTCGGATGTCGTGCTTTTCTTGTGCCCTCGCTGACTGATTCTCCTGCGGAACGGCACTCAACGTTACCATCCCTCTTTCCCCTCTTATCGCCACGTCTGAAGTTAAGCAGCAACCCAAGCATGCAAAGGTTCTTTGCTGCGAAGGTTGTTATTATAAGGAGAGTTTTCGATGCGTCTGGGTCCATCTATTCCAATATAGTTTTTTTTGTTTGATATTCCCCCCCCGCCCTTTCGTCCATTAATTCAAAAACTACGACGGTTTCATGCAATGCAAAATCCTTTGTTTATGATTTGGCTTTTCACAGTGATTCATCGCGTTCCATCTATCCTTCAGTGATTGGTATCTTTTCCCTTTCTTAGTGCTTATATTTTTCGCTTTTTTAAAGAAAGCAAGAGGTGTCCTCATCCTTCCCCCGACAAGTAGGATTGACAGCTTTTTTTTTGTGCCTTGAAAACATATTTTTGTGAACTTTATAGATTAGGAATTTAAGGTTACAACCCGGTGAAGCCAATATCGTTTTGTTGATGCCGAGCATTCCGAAGAAGTTTACTTTGTCCCTCACCCCTTCCTGTTACTTTGTTTTCGCAGCAAATGCCTTCTTGTGCTAGGGATTCATAGACGCATGCCTCGGAGAAATCGTGGTTTTTAGCTGGCTGTCGTTTTATTCCCTCAACGCCGCCTATAGATATAGCTGGCCGGATTACTAGGTGCTTGTATTAGTATGGCAGGAAAGTGCCCCATCCTTCGGCGGTTTCTTTTATAATGCCGTGAACTTATGGGCCTTCAGCACCAAGACTGGCTTAATATTCTCAACGTACGGGTTCGAGACGTTTCAATACGGAGGATGATCGTCCCTGCGATGTCGGCCCATTGTCACGGCGCGCCCGCTTGTTCAAGTGAGACGATTACGGTTATGTGCGACCGCCCTCCCCGATTTCAGACATCCGTCCGTCCCTGAAGTGTTTGAACGTAGTTCCAAGGAACGGTTCGCTAACCCCTTCCCCGAGTTGTTAGGACGCTTCCCCCTTTTTTGCAACCCTTTGAAATTCAGACACGACCGAGATAGCGAGAATCACTGAGAATCTCCCCATGACAGGCCAAGACCTCAGTTAACGAGCCTGGTAAGTTTAGAGCAAAGTGGAAGGTGAGAACGCATGAGACCGGCTGGCCCGATATTTTGAATGACCGACAGAGGCTGCCTCTCCGGGGGAACTGAGAGACGAGCATCGTCTTCCCCATATCTACCACGTATCGTGCCCCCCCACGACGATTGACCGCTGTTCGAGCCCTTCTGAGTGTTCTACTCGTTCGTGAAGACCCCCGTAATTTTTTTTCCGTTGACGGGTTTAGTGCATCTCCCCTCAACATGTCTAGACCGCTCTGCAGAGCCCCCTAGACCCCTCTTTTCTCCTTCAGGCTCGTTTAGAGCCCACGTTGGCCGATCATGGGCGCGATTGGCCCTACGAATTGTTTAGACGCTTCCATTTAGCTCGCCTTTTTGGTTCGTTCCACTTTCCAAGGTTACGAAGGAAGAAGACGGCTCCCCACTCAGGCCCGCCTGAAGAAGAAGTTGATGTCCTCGGAATTCTTCCATCTTCTCTCCACCTTTTTCTCCACCATGTTAGGAACGCGAGACTGGGAGGGCTGGTCGACTAGATGTTCCCGCCAGGCCGCCCCCCGCTTTACCGGCTGAGCCGTTTCGATTACACGATCTTGACTTCCAAGTCACGTTTGTTTCACGTGAAGCGCCAACTAGACCCGCAGCCCGTGACTGGTCGCATCTCTTTTGTTATTTTAGATTTTGAGGCGACGATAAGAAACTCGAGAGTAGTTTATCTGGAACCCGTCTTCTCCCTTACTCTACCTCCCCTTCTCCAGATTCTTTTCCTTCCTGTGACCTTTTCGAACATTGAAGGGGAGTTTGGACACGTGGCCGATTCAGGGAGCTTCTGGTTCACCTGGCGAGCTTTTTTTCCTCCCAGACTTTTTTGTTTTCCTCCATCTACTCTTCCCCTGACTGATTCAGAGCCTACGCTTTGAAAAGAAAGAGGTTAGTGCTGTCAGTGACCGTTGGCGACTGATTCATGTTTTTCCTTCCCGTTTCTTTCCCTCCGTGTGCGTTGTCTTGTTGCCGCGGCATACGCCTGGGAAGAGGTGGAATCGGAGACCTTACGAGAATGCCTCGCTTTTCGCACTCCCTCATCCCCCTCGTTTCCCCCCCGTCCCCTCTTCCGCCCTCCCCCTCCCCCTCCCCCCGGCGAGATGGTTTTCATTCCTTCACCGGCTGGGATTTTCCTGAAATCCTCTGCAAATCGTCCAATTCCCACTGATCCCCCTTTTTTTCTCCTATTTATATTCTTTTTCCCAAGGACTCTCTTCCTTTTTCGTGTTACTGCAAGGATCGGATTGCCCGGGAAGCCGTCTCCCCTTTTAGGGTTTGAAGCAAGTCAACGAAGGATTCGCCTCCATTTCTTATCTTCGGTCTTCTTCCCTACCTTCGTTATCGCCCCACGTTTCTTCACCTTTACTTCACTCCGGC
>Ga0179591_1278369_pt1 | contig 20872 bp, 24 predicted proteins | sample CZOMad2_1_08_16f_FD_182891 | JGI IMG/M metagenome (GOLD analysis project Ga0179591, IMG submission 182891) | Vadose zone soil fungal communities from Angelo Coast Range Reserve, California, USA - CZOMad2_1_08_16fungal (PacBio error correction) | ecosystem: Environmental > Terrestrial > Soil >... | reverse complement strand
GTGCCTTACCTAAGAGTGGTGTCCTCCTATCCTCTTTCTCACTCCTGCGTTTCCCTTTCCGGCTGGGCGTGTTGGTGCGTTTTGTTGCATGAACGCCGGGTGTTGTTGAGTTCGCGACAGGCGTCTTGAGTTTCCCCGTTCCGTTTGAGTTCCACAACCCTGTGTCCTCCCTTGAGAGTTTTCTGTACCTAGAACGAAGGCGCTTTTTCTTGTCGAAAACAAACGCCGGAGATCGTTGTGTTGGTTTTTAATTCGTGGACGTTGCTTTGTTTTACTTCCCCTCCTCTTTCTCCTGCCAATTCCTTGTAACGCGTTCCCCCCCAAAGTCTGGCCCCCAGATGATGAGCAGTTTTTATCTCATAGACCACTGCAATCCGGGTTTTTTTGATCTCCCCCCAATCCTACTTGCTTGACCCAAAACCCTGCTCTCTTTGTCAATGTGGGGTTTTTGTTCTGGGGAAACGGAAGCTTTATCTTCTTTCCCCCTTTCTGGGTTAAAAAAATGTCGGCGGCGAAGCCCCCAAACCCCTCTCCCTTCCTACGAAATGGGTTTCCCCCTTCCTTTTTACCGTTGCGTTTTTGCGTTGGAGGGCCCGTTCCAACCTTGGAGTGATTCTTTCCGAGGGTGTTTGTCGCTTTGGTGACAAACCTCCTTTCTTTTTTGACGGGGAAATTCCCACACTTCCCTCCAACAATCCGGTTTTTTTTGAATCCTTAATAAGGTGATTCCGGCGTCCCCTGGAGGGACAACCCAGCGGTTCTTTTCCCTTTGGGCGTTTCCATTTAGTTTACCCGCCTGTGCCCCCCTTTTTTTTTTCCGGTCCGGTCAAGCGGTTTTGGTTTCACCTCAACTGGCGCCTAGTTTGTTCGAGCTGTGTCAGTTTTTTTTTTACTACGTTTTTACCCCCCAGCGTTTTTCAGTTTCTGCTGAGATAAACTCATAGTAATTTTCCCTTTACACAAGTCCCTCCGCCGTTTATTGTTTACTCCTTTTCCCATTCGTCCTGTTTTGTCAATTTTTTGTTTTGTTAGTACCCTCCTGAGACCTTCTTGTTTCTTGGTTTGTGTAGTTGTGTCTTTTTTGGTTGGGAATTTGTACCTTAGGTACTTTACCGTCACCCTGATGCCCTTCCCTCCTTTACCTCCCGGGAATCTTGAATAACGCTTTTCCTGTTCGTTTTAATGACCCCCCTTTCTGTGTTCTTTGTTCACCCATTCCTGATTATTCGCGGTGGATTCGCCGTGCAATCTCTCTTTATCCCGTTGTTTGTTTTTTTTCTCTGAGAGTGGGACGATTTTCCACCGAGATGAATGGTTGGTCATTTTCCCCCCACAGAGATCCTTCGCCCATTCGCAGTCGATCACCTTTTGTTTGCCTCCTTTTCCCCTCCTTGAGCTCTGCATGGCGTTTGCTGTCAGTAATTTACCCTCCCTTCATTCTTTCCAGTGAAACGACTTCAAAACTGCGGTCTCGTCTCTTTGGCGGGACCATTCCCCCCCCTCTCTTGTGAGTCGCCTCCGGACCGTCGGGCAGAGCTGCGCTTTCACCTTTTTTTATTATTCTTTTTTTTCTCCTTCCTCCCGATTGGCCATGGTTTTTTTTAAGAACGAGCCCGCTCCCCGCGTTCTTTCCTTTCTCCTTGCCCACCCCTGTTTTCCGTCCTTTGGTCATCCGTGAAGTTCCCCAATCCCCCCCCTTCCCCGCGAGCCGACCCTGCTTAAGGACACGTTCTCCCTATTCACGTTTCCTTTTTCGGTCCTTTTGTGTCTTGGTGTATCTTTTCCTTTCCCCAAACTTCTAATGCTTTTTGTAAAAAGGGACCCGCTTCCCCTCCTTCCCTTTTTTTGTTTTTTTGCTCCGCGCCGACTAACCTCAATACGTCCGTTCGGCCCCCGGTTTTGAGATTTCAACCTTTTTTAACCTCTTCCCCTCGCTCCCGTTACAATGATCCCCCCGAAAAGGCGAGCGGTTTTGTTGGTCAGCACTTCGTTTTCTGTTGTCTTTGGATCTCCTGATTGTGGCCATGAGCATTGCGACATGCTTTCTTTCGATTCCCTTGTCAGCCTCTTTTTTGCCCTGCGAAGCTTTGACCCCCCCCTTGTCTTGCCTTGTCTCCCCCAAACAATGTTCCCACACCGATCCTTTTTTTTTCCCACACAAGCCCCGCGCCTTGTGGCGACGCCCCCTTTAAAGTATCGTCCCCTTTTCCTCATTTCCCCTTTTTTTTTTTTTTTTTTTACCCGTAAAGCCTTTTCACTCCAGACGAATGTAGGGCGTGTGACCACCTTTTGTTTTAGGCCCGCCCCACGCCTCGAGTTCCCCCGACATGCGCAAGTTTTAGCAATCTTCGTGGGCCTCACCCCCCTTTTTTTTGGTCATTCAGCATGAGCCACCAATTTCTCTCCCTCATTGACACTTTTCCCCTTGGTGACGCTATTCAGGAACCTGCCGCACCCCCGAGATAAAACCTACATATTTCTTTCGCTCATGGCCCTTGTCCCCCTAGGGCCGGTTCGTTCTTTTGACCTTTTGACCCCTGAACCCCCCCGTTCTCCCCTGTGGGTTTTTTGCCTTCCCGTGTTCGAAAAGGCTGCCGGTGCCCCGCTCCTCCTCCAGAGTTTAGGTTTTCTTCCGTTTAATCGATTACACCTTTCCGCACCCTTGCTCAGTTTTGGAATACGCTCTTGTTTTCCCTTTCCCCATTGGCCACAACTGTCCATGCTTCCCTTTTCGTTTGTTGGAATCTTGTATGGGACCTTCGGTTTCTTTGGCGTCTTTTGAGGCTTCAGTTATTTGCGGGTAGGCATTTGCCTTTCCGTCCTTTTTTGTTGGCAGGCTACACCATTCCCCGGACGCACGTTTTGTTCCTCCAAATGGGGCGTTTTTCAGGCTCCAGCTCCCCTCCCAGGCTGCATCATCCCCCTTCGAGAGATCCCCCGTTTCGCGGTTTTTTACCATGGGCTGCGCAGTTTCTTCAGCGGCCCCCTCAGGCTTTTTCCATTCCTATTTTCTGGTTGAAAACCCGTCGGAAAGGGGTGCCTTTTTACCGCCCACTTCGGTTCCCCCTGGAATCCCGCCGGGTTCCCCTGTCCACGACCTTCCTAGTATTCCCCCCCACCGGGCATTTATTCTTAGTTTACTGCAAGAAACTGCCTTTTCTCGCCCGTACAGGACGGTGGAGTGTTTTTTTTACCCCGAACACGCTCCCACGCCTGACCACCCCATAGTTTCCTCACTTCCAACCCACGGCGTTTTTTTTTTTGCCCCTATCGACTTTCCTGCGGTTTGTGCCTTGCTTTAACCATCTTCTTGGCGGCTTTTTCCCTCTCGTTTTCGTGGCAAGAGACCATCCCCGCCCTTTGGGGACAGACCAACTCCCTCCCCGGTTTTTTCCCGCAGTGACGGAATCTTGCTCGTGAGTTGTTTTTGGCGTTTGTCAAGGCGAAATTCCTAGTTTAAAATGGCCTTGTCCGGCAGTGACAGATGCCTTTCCTATATATTGTATACCCTTTTTTTTTTGTTTTGATTTTTTATGCTATTGTTCTTCTTCCCGTGAAGCGTGACTTTTCGATTTTTCCCCTGATGATCACCTCCCTCGTTTTGTCGTCGATGCCCCAGGGTGTATCTTTTGGCTATGACCAGACCCTGTTTTTTTTGGTTCGTCGCTTCCTGCTCGAGCCCCCCTGACCTCCGACTGAGTTTCCACAGCATTTCTCCCCTCCCCGCAGGGAACTCCGTGAATCGGCTTCGTCCTTTGGACTTTTCGGAACTACGGTCGGAGGGTCCTTTTTTTCAAGCAGGTGGACACGTCGCCAGGGCCCGGTTTCCATTGCGATACAAGTTTTTTTCGTTGGCGCCTTGAACCCTCCCTCCCTATCACCCCGCCCCTTTTCGTTATTCTATACTTTCCCCCCCCCGGTGCCACTGGCGAGTTCGTTCTCCCCTAAGCTTGGCACCGGTTTTCCGGTCCGACTTTGTTCTCCTTTCCCCCTCCCTCTTTGCTTTTAATGTGTGTTCTTTTCAAGTCATTTTCCCCCCGTGCGAGATCGTTCCTCGCCCTTATGATCTCCACTGAGTGGCCGAACTTTTTTCCCACGTCTCATGCACCCCAATTTTTTTATTCCTTACTCTGTATAAATGAAGGGGTTTTTTTTTTTTTGTCGGACATTTTGATTGTCCCTTAATTCCTTTCTGCTTTTGGTTGTCTTAGCCCTTCCCTTCCCTGGTTTGGGGCCGCAAAATTTCTCCCCCAATTACACTCCTCGCCATGGCCAAACCTTCCCTGAAGCCCCGTTCCCAGAAGCTGTTTAGCAATGCCCAAATCCAGAGACCTGCCGCTGGTCTAAGTGTTTTTCGGTGTCCGATTATGAAACCATGAGCCTCACAGACCCCGCCCCCTTTCATGGCGAGTGTTTTCTTTCTGAAAATGGTCCCCCGATCGTTTTGACCAACCCCCACTGTGACTCGTTCCAACATCTCCGCTTGTTCGTGGTCCTTTGCGGTTGCTGGCCCCATCCCCCTGAACTTTTCTACCTCTTAGAGAGTCTAGGTCCGGGGGTCTTCTTTTTTTTCCTTTCCCTCGAACCTTCCCCTTCCTAATTCAGGATGGGCCCCGAGTCGGACGCCTCCGCCTTTTCATTCTTTTGTTTTCCCTACCTTATCTCGGTTCCGGTTCCGGCTTTCAGGCACCTTCATATAGTCCGTGCCTCTTTTCCAGTCTCCACTAAAGTGGCGAGCTTTTCTCTTTACCTACCTTGTTACCTGTTTTTCTTCTTGATTTCCTTTGAGATTCTGCCTCCTGGGGTCTTTTTTTGGAAGTCCTTCGAAGGTTCGTCGCGACCTTCGCGGTTAACCCTGCACCCGTTGGATGACCCCAAAGTCGATTTGAAGTTTTTGGTTCTTTCTGGACTTTGATTCGCCCCCCCCCCTTTTGTTTCGCTTTCCCTGTTGGTCCTAAGATTCGGATTGGTGTGTCGTGGTTTGGCAACTCGCATTCCAGTTTGGCCGTGGTTTTCGTTTTCGATCTTTTTTATCCCACCTCTGGAAATGGTAAGACCTTTTTCCTTTCTCCCGGAGAAGTCCCTTTGATATCTCCCCCCCCTTTCTTTGGTCCTACTTTTTTCCCCGAAATCTCAAGTGCTGACCCCTTTGATGGATAGTTTTTTCCATGTGATGGGGAGTAGGACATTGACTGGGCGCTCTTTCTGACTTCCAGAGTAAGTTGGCTTCCCCAATGTGAGTGTTCGAGTCCCACCTTTTGAGACCGGTTTCCCTACGTCCCCCTGTTGACTCGTGCGAGTCTTCCCCTTGCAACCTTGGATTTTCTTGAGAGTAGGTCGGTTGTATTTTTTTTGGACACCAAGTTTTAATTATTTTCCTGTCATGAAATCCCCAACACTTTTTTTGGAAGCTCGAATAATGGCCCTACGTTTTCCAGTTCTTTTTTTTTAGTTTGTAAAAACCCGTTTTTCTTTTTTTAGTGGTCTTTTCCCCTGATCTGGTAGATTTTTTCGGTCCGGTTTTTCTTTTTTCCAATTTTTTTTCATGGCCAACTGCGGTCCGCTGAGTTGGTTTTCTTGTGTTGTTGGTTTAGTTTCTTTCTAATATGTTTGATTCCCCCCCCGGGACTCGTTGTGACCCCTCTCGGTGGGGCCCCTTGGGTCGGCCCTCATCCTTTCAGGTCACCAGCCTCAAGAGTCCGAAGAGGAGGTGTTTTTTCCCTGGGATTGCTCTTCACAGACTGATTTGGTTCTACCGCTGTTTTATCTTTTTTTTAAGGTTTGAGGTAGGTTTCAGTTTTTTTTTTTTTTTTTGGGGTTTTTTTTTTTTTTTTTTTTTTTGGGGGTTGGGTCCGTTTTTGCATTTGATTTTCCCCATTTTTTCCCTTCCGTGTACCGCAACGCCCTTTTCATCGCGCACGATTTACCGGATTCTTTTTTTTTTTCTACCTCCCTGCTATTATGTTGACCTCTTTTTTGGGTTAGAGCTTCGTTTTTTGCATTTCTCTTGGCGTGGGCTTTTCGTCCCCTTTTGCACTCAGTCTTTTTCTCCTCCGTTTGTTTTTTTGTTTTTTTTCCTCTAAATTGAGACAGGATTTCCCCCCAAAGCCATGTTCAGTTTTCCCCACCTCCAAGTCATCCCTATCCTCTTTTCACTGTTTTTTTCCATGCCTCAATCTGCAGGCTTCTAGTGCCCCGGTAACGACGTCCCCGAATCCTTTTCCTTCCCCTCCCCTGAACTGTTTCAACCACTTGAAGAAGGGAGAGGCCCCCCTTCTGGATAGTCCCACCTTCCCCTTATCTTTGAGAGCCCCCCCATTTTTTTTCAATTTTTCCTAACTCTGCGCTTTTTCCCCCCCTTTTTTTCTTCTCGCTCGATGGTCCTGCGATGTTTGTAAGAAACAGACCACAACCCCAAAAACACCCCCCCCCCCCCCCCCACCTATTTGTAGCTCCGTGACCCCCCCAACACGCCCTCCCCTCGTGTAGTGGAGGGAAACGTTTTTTTGTCCCTTCCTCGGCACCGTCCCAACATCGCCTTTCCCAAGTATTGTCCCCCCCCCCCCCACCTCTTTTTTCCAAGTCAGACCCATCTTAACGAAATTCCCTATTTGAAACGCCCCGTTGCGTTTTTTCTTTGGAGTCCGTTACAATAATTTCTTGGTGTCACCCCTCCTCACCCCCCTCTTCCCCCCGTCTGTTGTGTCCTTCTTTTCCCCCCCCCCCAGAGGAACATTTTTCCCCCCCTTGGTGGACATGTTTTTTGGCCCTTTTTTTTTATTGGTTTGCACTTCGCCCTCACATTTCCTTTATTCCTCTCCCTTCCAGCGTTTCCCTCCCGATAAAGGACACAGTTCCAAGATTACGTTTCCCCTCTGAGTTTTGTCGATGCCTGTTTCTCGGTCGATGTAGTTTCTTATTTCGGATCCCCACGCTCTTGGTCCTCGTACCGTCTTTCCCCCTCTTTTTTGTTCCCTGAAAACACGAATTGTGTCGAGTTTCCCACCCCACGCCAACAAAATATCTCCTCTTTTTTCCCCCCCACTTGCGAATCATGGGCTGAATCCATCCTCCCCCCTTCCCCCTCAAATAGTCCCGAGGTTTTTTGAAAAAGCGAGCCCGGCCTTTTTTTTTGGTTCTTTCGTGCCTCCCACCCTCGGGGCCTTCATTCCCACCTTTTTTCAGAAGGTCCTCCCCCAATGGCGTTTTCACCTTTCCCTCTCTCTTTTCAAGGGAGGCATAAGGCCATGCGCAGCATTCGCGCCTGGGGACATCCAACAGGTCCGGGCCTGAGTTTCTCCCCCAAGCCGGAAAACCCCCTCTTCTCATTTTATAGAGGGATGTTGGCCTTCTAGATAAGTGTACCCCCGTTTCTCAAGAGCTCCCTTTGTCCGTACGAGGACGTGACCCCCGACCGCGCCCTCTGACTTCTTCATTATAAGAGCCGGAAGGGCCGGGCCCTTACGGTTACGTCCCTGGACATCAGTAGGTTCGATCGTTTATCTACTCCCGAGTTTACCCGCGTGCCCCATATTTTTTCTTCCTTATCTTTTTGTTCGACACTTAAGTCACACTTTTTTTTCCACAGCGGTTTGTGGGCCTCCGTTTTGCTTTTTTTGTCTGGACCACTTTTTCTCCATTTCCCTAAGGTAAGTTGACCGCTGCCCGTTGTCTGTGTCCTTTCCTTGAGGGCCCTTTCCCATCCCCCGGAGTTTTACCCAATCCGTTCATACTCTTTGTCCCATCAAAAGGTAGGAAGACCTTCTACCCCAAAAGCTGGTTGTCCCCCGAGGTGTTCCGTATGGCGCGTGCCCTGATCCCTTTAGCCCCTATAGATCATTCCCAGGCGCTCCCTCTTCTACCTGGTGCGACCCCCAAGCCTCGATTACCAATTTCTCCCGCTTAGTGTCCCCACTTTACATCCCCTCGGCGGACCCGGATATTGTCCCCCTTCTTTGGAACCCTCTCGGTGTTTTCCCTTCTCTTTTCCCCTCCTCCAGCTCTTTCCACAAGTGTCTCCGTAGTTTACCTTTTCCCCCCCCATGCGCCTTTATCAGCCCCCGTGAATGTTCCTTTTTTTTAGTTTAAGTTTCGCGCCCCGCTCCCCTCCTTGCCAGGAGTTCTTGCACGTGAACCCCCTTTCCCCCAAAATTTTGCGTAAGCCGATCGTCTTTGACCCCTGCGGCGTCAGTTTTTTTTAACCCCGCCCGCGGCGGCTCTGATCGTCGGCATTTTTCCCCCCCTACCTTTTTCTCCCGGTTGGTTGCGTCAGAATGAAACTGAAGGGTTTTGCACGTCACCCCTCGTTGAGGTGCGTGAGACCAATCTTTCTTTACCCCCCTGGCCCCCCGTGGAAGGAAACTTTCCTCCCCCTCTCATGTTTTTTTTGTGAGGAGATCTGCTATGACTGGCACGGTTTTCACACCCTACTCGTTCCCAGCTTAACAATTATCCCCAAACGTTCTTCCTCCCGGCGGAGGTTTCCCTTTCGGGTTTTGAGTGTGCTCCACACCCCATGAGAGTTTTTTCAGAGATAGACCATTGAAGGCCGCACTTTTAGTCATTTTTCCAAATGTGCTTACCAGGGGCCCCTTCACTCGCTATTTACGTGGGATTTTGTTTTCGTTCGGTTTCACTTTCCCTCTTCCAGGAGTTGGACGTTCTTTATCCTGGGCTCCCCTCCTTGTCCCTTCCATCCCACCTCCTCACCCGTTCCCCACTTGGTGAGTACCTTGTGTTTCCGTCGATCCGGAAGGCCCCTTTCTTTCGGCACCGGGATCCTTTTGTTTCGCGTGCACCATTATTTGTGGGGTCCATAGCGTCTCCTTAGTTTTCCACCCTTTTTTTTTTTTTTTTTTGGTGATAGTAGGAGTTGTTTTGCCCCCCCGTTTTTTTTTTTTTTACAAGCTGTTCTCCCTGTGGAAGTTTCACGCGCTTCTTTTCCCTTTTTTTTCAGAGATTCGGTTACCCTCCCTGAGAAGAGCGCCCCCCCTTTTGATGCGACATCGCTGACACTTGGCTCCAGGATTTTTCATGGTGTCGCCCTCTTCTCCCCTTGTAATAGTTGAAATTCGTTAGGTTGGAGTGGGCGTTCCCTTTTCATTTGATTGGCCGAAATTCATTCCTTTTTGGTGGTTCGCCTGCACTTTACGTTCCTCCCCCCCCTTGCGGAATACCCCCCCCGCCCCCAAGTAAAACTGGTTCGACCCCCCCCGCCCCTTTTTTTTTCTCGTAAAGCGTTTCCCCCGGGCCACTCTCCCCCACCCAAAGACCCCCCTCTGCAATGACGAGTTGGAAGTTCCCCCGTCCTTTCCTACGATCTTTAAAAAAACACCCTTGATGCGTGCCAAAAACAGTGCGGGAGTTTGGCTGTTTTCCGTTTTTGGTTCTTTCCCGGTTCAAATGTGCACGATAGATTAATGCAATTATCCCCCCCTAATGATTGTAGGCTTTCGAGGGGTGTCAAAGGGGGCTTTCGTTTTGACCCCGGTTCTATTTGGCAATGCAGGGTGGGATCTTCTAGTTTCCTTTTTTTTCCCCTACTCCCGCAAGGAAGGGGCATTGTGCCAGGAGTTAGCTGTTTTGGCCCTGCCTTCCAGGGTGTTTTCCGGCCGGCTTTTTTCTAACACCCCCCTCACCTGGCCATTTCCCCCCTTGCCGTGGCAGAGGTTCCCCCAGCCTCAGCGGACCTTTCAAACCACGAAAAGAAAAACCTAACCCCTTGAAATTTTATCCCTCATGCCTCGGTGATGTTTTTTTTGTTGATACTACGTTTCACTGTGGTTTTATCCCCTCGATAGGAGTGGCACACGCCCCCCCCTGAGGAGGTTCTTTTTTTTTTTTCGTCAAGGCACCCTCCGACCGGTTTTTCCCGCGACCTGCGTTCCCGTTAACCGGTTGTCATTGAAAGTCCAACCATCGTCGATTCTTGGTTTTCGTTCTCTGTGTTTGGCAGGAGACAATCCTACGAGGAGGACTTTTTAAACTGTCCTGATCCTTTTTTTTCTGTTGGTGGCAACTCCCCTTGTATTTCCCCTTTGTGTGCCTAAGCTCCCCTCTCTTGCCAAACAATGCTTCTTTACGATGTTACCCCCTCTCTTTTTTCAAGAGCATTTTTTTGCCACTATTGACCCCTGAACTCCGTGTCTCTTTTTCCCGCCCCCCTTTCTCCGTTTTCGGACCCCAAAAGATGTCCTTTTGGGGCAAGGTCGGATTTTTTTTCCCCAATTTGCAGTTGTGTCATTCTGTACGCTTTCCTCTTAACTTGAGCGGCGAGACCCCTCTCCCTCCGACCCTGCCGTGAAGCGTTGCGGCGTGACCTTTTTTCCCGATTTTTCTTGATGGGCGTGGGTCCGAGGTTTTGGAACACCAGGATTCTCCTTCCTTCTTTGGACAAGTCCTTTTCCATAAAAGACCGTGGTCTCCCCCTACTTGAACGGGTCGTCTTTGCTTCTCCTGTCAACCGTTTCGTTTTTTTTCGGGTGTGGAGTTTTTTTCCGATCTTTCGTATTTTTGGGACCGGCGGGAGTGGTTTGAAGACTTTGACAAAGTGAGTTTTTTTGCGCCTTTTTTTTTCTCTGGAGATACATTACTGTTCTTTACCCCCAGTCTTTGCAAAGCCGCGCGTTCCGACACTCTTTCCTTTGAAAGAGGTCGGCGTCCTCATGGGATTGTTTTTCATTTTTTTCATTCTAGACGGCTTACTTTGATTTTTTGGTCTATCCTTTTGTCTCGTTTCAGCCGGGCAGGTTTGATTTTTTCTTCCTTGTCCCTGATTGATTTCTTAAAGGTGTTTACTCCACCCCCTTTCCATTTCATCGCTTTTTTTTTTTGCACGCTGAAGCGGCCTCTTGATGTCCTCAGATGCTGCTTCTGTGTTCCAGTCTTTTTTTCATTCTCCTTTTTTGGCATCGGTCCCCTGCCCCCACTAGATCTATTTTAATCCACTCCTTTTTTTTTGCCTTTTAGATTTGCGGACGATCCCACGCGATAATTTCCGCTTTTTCATTTTTTCCCAGAACTTTTCATATTCATTAGCTTTTCTCCATCTCCTCTTAATTAAGGAGATGCCTCGCTTGGCGGTCGCCCTACCCTCCCCACATCACCCGGTTCTTTTTCACGACCACCTCCCCTGGCCCGCCTTCTCGCCTCCTGTAGGACATCAAATCTCTATTTCCTGACATAACTTCCCCCCCCCCGGTTGAGAAAGTGTGATTTTACCTCATTTCGCGGGCCGCCCCTTTTTTCGATTTTCCCCTTAAACCCAGTTTTCGGTCCTTTCCGCTCAACACCCCCCCCCTCCTCCATACGAGCGGTTTCTCCCCCAAGCTGACCTTCTCGGACCTGAAATAAGAGTTTCCGATTCCCCCAACGTCAAGATGTTTTTTAAAGCCCTTTTGCCTTTTTGTTACCTGGTCTTCTATTTCTCCCCCCTTTGGCGGCGTTTTCTAATTACGTTTCACTTTCACCCATTCCGTGTGGTTTTTCCCCCCCCCCGCTTGGTTGGACCCCGCTCCCCTACTTTTGTCTTCTAAAATGCCGATTTTTTGACCAGTACTCCCCTGTGGTGTCTTATTCGGATTATAGGGTTCTAGCGTCCATAAGCTCGTTTAATCTTCCCGTGTCTCCCCTTAAGGGTCCACCTCTCTCGGTTGTGTTTTACTTGACTTCCTCTTTTGTTAGAAGCTGCGGTCGATGATCTCATTAATGATATATGTCGAGTTGGTTATACGTACCCCTTCTTCCAGATTTGGCGTTTAGCCTTTTCATTTTTGGAACCAACCACGCCCGGGTCCTTCCCGTCTTTTTCCCACCCACTCCGATATCCCCCCTCGTTTTCGACCCCACCTCTCCACTTCTTTGGTCTGCGGAAAGTCACAGGACGACGATCCCCCTCCCGAAATCGGCCCGATTTGTTTTTCCCCGTAAGATCGGTAACGGTTCTGGTTTTTCGCTCACCACGTTCGAGGTTTTTTCAACGTCCCCACCCCCCCACAGCTCTCTTCCTCAAGGTTTGGTTTTTTAACTCCTATCGAGTTTGCCCACCACTTCAGGTATTGACTCACAGCGCCCCGCATTCTGCGTGACCCTTTTCTTTCCCTGCCTTGAGTCCTGCTGTCAGTTTGAAAACTTTTTTTTTGGCCGTCCAACGAGCTTCATTTTGATGGGTTTACTTATGCCTGCCCCGAGAATCCTCGTGCCCCTTTGCCGAGTGAGTCCTCCCCCCCCTTCTTTTCTAGACCGCCTTTCTTTTTTAAATTGCCGTGTTTTTTGCCGTGCTTTGACCCCTTCCCTCACCACCCCCTCCGTAGTCGAATTTTCCCCCTTTCCTCCCAGATAGGAAACCCTTCCGATTCAACCCTCGGGGCCAGGTTTGGTCACTCGCTTTAAACTCTAACGTTTTCTTCCCCCCCTTTCCAGAAGTCCTGGTGATGTTGTTTTTTGCCCTTTTTTTTTTTTTTGCCCCCCCCCCGCTTCGCGTCCGATTCGTTGCCCGGAGTGGTGCTTCTTTTGGTGAATGTCTTCCTCACTAAGGTTCACACCTTCTTTTTTTCCTGTAATTTCCCGGGGCCAACCCAAACCCCTTCTGGGGCTCGGTCCTCCCGCTCGATTTTTCGTGAACTCTTCCTCCTTATAGGAGATTTTGCATGTAAGTCGCCAAGTTGGGCTCTTCGATTCAGGTGAGCGCCGCTGTCCGGCGGACCCTGCACTCCCTCCCCTTTCTTGCTCGCGTGAACTTTTTTTTTTCAACGTCTCCCTTTCTTGTCCTTCTAATAATAGTCGACGTTTTTTTTTGAACACAACTTTTTGGTCCCCCTGTTCCACCGTCTTGACCCCTTTGCCTTTTCACAAGTTCTTTTTTTCGCGGTCGCAAATCTCCCCCGTAGGATCCAGCACTTTAAAATGGTGGGTCTCGTGACGTTCCCTGGTGCTTCCCTTGCACCGCTGGGGGTTGTTTTTTGGTTGGGGCGGCGTTATTCCAACTTCCCCCCCCACGGAGACATGCCGTCTCTGATTTAATGGTACGCTTGGAAACCTTGCTATTTTCCTTGTTGTTCTAGCGTATCGTCGGCATTCGCACCACTCTGTTGGGTTTGATGTGAAGACTCCCCCCTTTCCGCATACGAACTGCGATAGAGGGCTGTCATTTGTTCCCCTGGACAAATAAGTTTATGTAACCTTCTTGGCTGGGACTGAACTTAGCCTCTATACTTTTTAATACCTCCGACTTTTGTTTTTTTTTTGTTTCCCTTCTGACTTGATTCCTTTATTCCGGACGTTTCAGGTGACTTACGGATTTCCTCCCTCCCGGCTCCCCGCGGCTCTTTAGAGAGGTCCGCTTGCCCCTTTCCTTTTTTTACCTTCTTTCTACAACTTTTGGACGATAGATTCCTTCCTCTTAGACGTGACACGCACGCGCGAGCAAGATGTTCACGATTACGCCGTCAGTTTTCCCCCCCTTCCTAGGTTAGCAGTTTTTTGGGGGTCTTTTTCTCATACACGCCCGCCGGGAGTTTGTCCCCTCTTGTTTTACCGGTATTTTTTCGGTTTGCCTCGTTGTGAGACGGCTCGTTTGATTGCAAAAAACACCCACCCCGACTTCCTCCCCTTGAACTTCTCCCGTGTTGAAAAAGTGACAGTTTTTTTTTTCTGTTCCTTTTCGCTCAAGGTGTGCACTTCTCCAGTTCAGATTCGTTGAAGTTAAAAGTTTCTTGCCCGTATCTCTACTTTTTTTTTGGAATGGTCTGGTACTGAGAATGTGCTGGAGTCCCCCCCCCCTGGATGCTTGACCAGAAGAAACTGGACTTCCCTTCCCATGAACGCGCTGGAAGCAGCTTTTGCGAGCGTGTCCCGCTCTATGTCTTTCTGCCCCGTTGTCCCATTCTTCCTGTTAGCATCCCCCAGTTCCGGAGTGTTTTTTTTTCGCCTGCAAGTTTCCTTTCCTGTCCCTGCAATGCCTCCCGCCATCCCCAAATTGGAGAGAACCTCCAACGGACTGGACAATTTTTTAAAAGGCGTGTCCTTTAGTCTGGTCCCAGCAATACCATCAGCGGAACCTTGCCGTCTGGATTTTTTACCCTAAGGGAAGATCTTTCCCCCCCCCCCCCCCCCCCCGTGAGCGAAAAAATTTTGTCATTCTTCAGCTTGCTGCTGTGGTTACGAATAATTGTTTCCCCTTCTTCTAGGTGTCGAGCCAACTGACCCCCGTGGGTCTTAGGTTCTTTCTTTGCTGGGCGTTGTCCCCTCAGTATTGTTATTTCCAGGAGGTTTGTCTTTTCTTTTTTTTTTCGTCCTCTTTGGAGGGGTCCTAGGTAGTCTGCCCCACCCATCCCCCTTCTTCCTTCTGTAGTGTTGCCTTGGCTTTGTCGGAGGTTTTTAGGACCCCCCCTGAAACTCGAGTCTTCGTTTCAGGGGATGTTTGTAAGACCCTCGGGAAGTGCCACGTAAAGGGTGTGGTTGCAGTTACCCCATCGTATTCCCGCGCTTTTACTAAACTTTCCGTTTTCTGGGACTACGATTCTTTCTTTTTAATAACTTAGATTCTTCGATGGAGGGTGTTTGTGAAGGGCCCTCTTGTGGTTCCCCAGACCATTCTGTGCGCCCGTCCTTCGGACTTTCAAAAACCTCTCTGGCCGTTCTTTCACTGTTTTCTTTTTCCACCCTGAGGAGAGGCTGGTGTCCCCTTCCAACGAGGGACGGTTTGTGGTTGCGGTTGTCCACTAGGACCTTTCCTGGTGGTCCGGCGCACAAGTATTGCAAAACCCTTTTTTTCTCTTCCCCCAGGACCCAGTCTTCGTCCAAGGACTGATGTTTCCTGTTCATACCACTCTCCCCTCCCCCTAATGGCGATCTCACACAGTAGAATCTTAGTGCTGACCCCCCAAAGTCTCGTGCACTTTTTTTCTGTCTTCCCCTGGGATTCCAAAACTCCGGATGGTTGTTGCTTTTTTTCGTTGGTACACACTGTGCCGGCGGTCCGGCTCCCCAAACTTTGAATCCTTCCTCTATGTTCTTTTCCTTTTCTTCTGGCGAGATTCCGGAAAGGAATTGGCCATGTGTTAGGAGGAGGGGCTTTGCCCCTTTTTTTGGCTTTTTTGCACACCCAAGGAATTTTGACTGAAAGTGACATTCCATTCCAAGGGGTCCCTGACCTGGTCGAACATACGGACCCGGTTAAGTTAATGATCGCCTCTGTCCAAATTCGTGGCCGTCTTTTTTATTTTCCCCCTTGCTGACTGGGGACGGACCCTGGCAGGGCGGCGTGTTGGAGACTAAAGAGTTTGGACTTTTCTTAGGGTGCGTTTTTTTTGGATCCGTCTTCCTCTTTACAACACAGGTCTGCCGCCCTTTTACATCTTGCGACTCAAGTGGGAATGTTCCCCAATCCCAGTGTCGTTCATTTTGACCGCGGTTTCCCGTTGGCTTTAATAGGACTTTGGATTTGGTTTAAAGCTCTTTTTCTGAGACTTGGGCTTTTTTGAGGTAGTTTGGAGGGCGGTGACTCTTGTTATTTCGTTTACGCGTTTTACCGGCCCCCACCCTGGGAATGCCGCTTTTCCCGCGGGCCATTGTTCAGTACCCCTCGAATGCACACTCTTCGTCTTTGTTCACCTGCTACCATTCTTGCCTGTTCGCGTGGTTCATCAATTTCTTCTCCTTTCCTCCTCCCTTTTCTGTTGTGCTATCGCTTTTTGCTTTGTCCGACCTTCATCCACATGCGAATTTCAGCTGAAACAATTTTTTCCATTCTCTCGGTTCTGATTCCCCCGTTGCCGTCAATTTGGCCAGGCTGATGCATGCTTGCTTTACTACCTGCCATATCTTAAAAGACCCCTCTGACACCCTTACCCGTCCGTGTCCGGAGTTTTTTCGCGGACGGCCCACCTCTCTATGAGGCAACCCCGGTTCCCCCGCGTTCCTTCGCTTCGTCCTCCCCCCCCCCTCGTAGCGCGCTTGATGATGTCCCCCTCCCCCTTGGTTTGGTAACCCATCGTAGATATTTTTACAAAAACTCGCTCTGTTTTCCCTCCCACGCTTACCCGATTTTCAGGACCCCCTCACACTAGCCAACCCTCCCAACGTTTTTTTTCCGCAGCATGCGGGTTTTGGTGTGGTCGGTCCTCCCCCCCCCATATCTATCGGGCTTGGTTTAATGGGCCGTTCCCCCTTTTTTTCCCCACTTCATTATTGGTGTCCACATCTTCACCTTTTTTTCTCCCTCCTCCCCCCCTGTCGGTGCCTTATTCCCGTCGGCAGTGAAAAGAAAAACGCCACTTTTCTTCGATCTGTTTCTTCCTCCAAATTTTACTCCCCTCCTTTTTTCGATAAGATTTCATTAAAGAAAATGTCCCCCCCCCTATTTCGGTGTTTTTGTACCCGCACTTCGTTTTTCCTCTCTTCCTAGGTCTATTATTCGTGCCTCCCTTGCTCTCTAGAGGACTTGGGTATATTTTTTTACCCAGTATCAGATTTTCAAGTTCGTAGCTTCGCTAAAAACCAACGTCCATTTTCCTGCCGAGTTCAACCCCCGACCCCCCCCCCCTCTTATTCGTTTCTCCACAAGGACGAGCTACTGGGGATCCTCCCCCCCCAGTTACCTTTTCGCCGTTGCCCTTTAAAGAGCCTCTTTTTTTTCACATTCAACTACCCCTGGTTTCAAGCTCGGCCTTTTTACAGTGCCCCCCCCTTCGACGGCATTTCCACGCCCAACTCCAGAGTTTTTTTGAAGCTCCCCCCCCAGTGGAGTTCCACTTCAGATTGAGCAACCCCTTTTTTTTCCCCTTTCGTCATCATGTTTCGCATTTCTCGGATTGGGATCGGCACTGCCGGTGACTCGCTTGTCCGAACCCCCTCCTTGTTTGCCCCCCTACGTGCCCCCTTCCTTGTGTCCCCGCCCTGATATAACGCCTTCCTGCTGGGGAGTACTCCGGCCCCGACGGAACGCGTCAAAATTAGCGCTGTCATTTCGACGGGTACGTGAAAAGGCTTGCGGTCACCCGAGCCGAAGATCCCTCTTTATGTTTCTCATTACCGTCATCGCTCCGTTTTCCCCTTTAACTTGGAGCCCCATTATAAACATCCCTCCCCCCTTCGCTTTTTGGTTTTTCGTATAATTGGAACCATGGGCAGCGTCCATTTCCCCCTCTGGCTTTTGGCAATCTTTGTTTTCCAGCTTTTTGCAGATTAAGATCTTTGGCCTTGGGGTCTTGCCTTTGTGAGGTCGGCCATTTTGCGTCCCCTTCTTTTCAGGCGAACCAATCCGACTGTAATTCGGTTCCCCCCCCCCCCCTGGGTTTCCTCGAAAGGTCAGACAGATAAGGCCCAACCGTCGTGTGAATGATAATCCTCGTTTGCCTCCTAGAGTTTTCTGTCTTCTGTCAATCAGGTGCGGCCTACCAGGCTTAAAAATTTCATATTTTTTTTTTTCCTAGCTATAGCCTTGTCCCGGGAAAACCTCCCCCCCCACCCTACTTCCTCCACCAGACCGCTACCCGCCCGCCTCCCCCACACATTCTTTCCCGCCCCCCCCTCCACCCTCCCTCCTCCTTCCCCACCCCTTCCTACCCCCCTCGCCCCTTACCACCTGCACCCCCCCCCCCCCTCGCCCCCCTCCCACACTACCTCTCTTCACCCCACCTCCCTCCTTCCTCACCCTCACTTACTTCCCCCCACCCCTCCCACCCCCATCTCACTCTCCCCCCCCCCACCAACCCCACCAAAGCCAACACTCTCGAACTTCACCTCTACACCCTCCTCTCTACCCACCAACCCCCCCTCCCCCCTCCCCCCCCGCCTTTTTCCCCTCCCCCCCCTCCCTTCCCCCCTTCCGATCCCTAACAACCCCACCCCTGCTCGCTTTCCCCTCCCCCCCCCCAACTTTACGGTCCCCACACCCCATCCATCCCATGCCCGCGTTTCCCCCCCCACCTCCCCCAATTCCGTCCCTCACCCTATTTCCCTCACCCCTCAACCTCCCCCCACCCCCCCCCCTGGACTAGCCTCCCACGCTTCCCCCCCTACCACCCCCCCCCGTCGACCCACCCTCCACCCAACCTCAACCACCCAACCATTCCTAAACACAACCCCATTCTCACCCCCCAAAACCCCCCCACAACCCCCCCCCCCCCTCAACCCCTACATCCCCCCCCCCTGCCACCCTCCCTCGCCCCTCCCCCCCCCCAGATCTTCTACCCCTCAACATGTTTCCCCCCCTCACTCCATTTCAACTCTCTCCCTCTTTCAACTCCCCACCATCTAACAACGCGTCTTCTACCCCCTTACCTCCCCCTAGCCCCCCTTTAATTCTCTCCCATCCAACCCCCACTCCCCCCCCCTCGCTTCCCCCCATCCTTCTTTTGCCCCCCCTCTCCCCACCTTCCCCAACCCCCCCCCCCTATTTACTCATTCCCCCACCCGCCCATTCCCCTTACTCTCCTATCCTCCCTCCTCCCCCCACCATTTCCCTCGCCTCCATCTCCCCCGTCCTCCCCTAGTCCTTCCATTCCCAACGAAAGCCGTTCTTTCCTTCCTAATGACCCACTTGTCTCAGCACTCGGCTTTTCCCTTGACCACGATTCCCCTCAAGCTTCTTAAAAAAATATCGTTCGTGTCGTCGCACCTTTTTTGTTTTACGTTGCACTGTACATGCCGGGAGGGTCCCTTTTCCCGGAACCCCATCGGCCCCTGGTGCGGCGGCTTCTGCCGAAAAATTCCCCAAAAAGTTCCCCCCCTCCGCCGTCTCGATTTGTTTTGGTCCTCTAACCCTATGCTCGCTGCAGATCTCTTTCCTCGGACTATTTTTCTCACCCTTTTTAGGGTGTGAGCACTTTTTACTGCACAATACTCATGTTTGCCGCCCTTTTTCTTCGACTTCCACCCCTGAGGCTCGTTGCGCGTCTTCTTCTCCTTCCTTCACTTGTAGAAACCCTTATTTCTCCAGTTTTTTGAGAGAATGCTCTTTTTCTTTTTTCCGTTGAAACGTTGACAAGTAACGTCTTTTGCTCCCCCGTCTCCACGCGCTTCATCCGGCTCTTGTTCCATTCGTTCGGGTGCTGTCTTCTCCACCAACTGTGCAGTTTCTGAGCATTTTTCGCTCTTTATAGCAGTCCGCCTTTTCTCTTTTTTCCCCAACTTTAGCGAAGGGAACCTCGATCGGTCGCACTTTTTTGTTGGTATTCCAATGGCACCCGCGGCTTTTTTTTTCGGCTGTTCCGCGTGACGGGATTGATTCCCGGTCATTTTTACCCCTTTTTGGACTCCCCCCAAAGTTTTTTCTCTTGGCTCGTGACACCCGGAATCCCCCTTGGGGTATTCGCTCGACCTGTTGTACCAACAGGGGCCCCCAGTATTTTTCGGGTCAGCATCCATTTGGTGCAATTACTAATGTACCTACGGAGTGGCGGTTTTCACCCCCGATCTTCACTGTTGGGGTCAACAAATGGGTGCTTGCGTTGCCTACCTGAGAATTTCCTTGTTCGTTTTCTCGAATCATGCCCGGTGTTTTTTTTTTTTTGATCCCTTGGCGAACGGATTCATGCCACCTGCTGGATTCTTCCGGCCGCGTTGCCCCTGAATGTCTCCGGCGGAGCTTTTGCTTTGGTCACCCCCCTACTTTTTTTCATTTCGTTGGTTTCGCATGCAAGTGTTGCTTGCCCCGCCCTACAACATGATGCCTTAAACCTTGCCTCGTCGAATTCCCGAAAGGTTTTCCCATTTTGTTTTTCCTAGCCCAAATTCCCGCTGGTCCCCTTTTCCCCGTGAAGTAACTGGGTTGGTTTTTCTTTGGAAAACCGTTAGTTACCGTACGCTTGTGTTTGAGAGTCTGATCTCCATGGTGCCGGTTTTTCCGATTCTTTTTTTACGTCCATCGAAACTACGTTTTTTTTAAGTAGCGTCTTTTCGTTCGCCCAGCCTTCTTTCGCCCAACCCTGCGCTTGGGCCCAGCTTGTCCCTTGTCGGGGGCTCTGGTTTTTTCGTCGGTTCCCTTCGATTACGTTTTTTTTGGGTGACCAGGCCGTTTTCCGGAGTCGAGATCCCTAGAGAGTATTCTCGTTTTTTTTAAGGCTTTGCTTTTTTCCTTTTTAACTGCTTCACCGGGTTTTTTTGCCTATGTCAGTTGGCGCAGTTGGTTGGGGATTTTGATTTCTACCGACAGTTTTTGGGGTGAGTTCTTGAGTTGGACAGCGCTTCGCTGATTTTCTTGGGGTTCTTTGGTGAATGCCTCGCCCACGGTTGGCGGTCTCCCAGTGGGGTTTTGTGGGGGGGGGGTTTGGGCTTCCTTGTTACTTTTTTTTTTAGTCTTTTCCCCCCACAACATCGGCGACTTTTTCCTCTGGCTCGTCATTCTTTTTAGCCGCGAGGCGCGCTTATTTCTGGTGTTCTAGAGGATTCTAGTTCGGGGTCAGGACAGTTATCAGTGTTGGTTTTTGCAACTTTCTTTTGGCGGCCATCCTGTTTTTTTTTTCAGTTCACTTTTGCAACACCCAATCTTTGATCTGGGACTACCAAGTCTCTCCCCCGTTTTGCATGTCGCACCCTTTCATAACCGCTAGCGACCACCCTCGAATTCATGAACCCACAACCGACTCGGCCCCCTGTTTTTCTTTCGCGGTGACAGTCCCAGGGCTTTTTCCCCGTACGCTTTTGCGCCCCCCCCACAATGTTGAGGTTCGTGTAGGAAAACATAAGACTCTTCCCCTCCCCCCTTTTCTTTTATCATCGGCAGGCTTTTTGCCGTGTCCGGAACTGGCCTTTCGGTCGACTTGTTTTACTGGGAACAACCCAGCTACTTCCGTGGACCCTGTGGAAATCATTCCCATCAACCTGCCCGTGGTTCCGAAATTACGTCCAATTTGGTGATCCCCTTGTCGTA
>Ga0179591_1295893_pt1 | contig 20879 bp, 39 predicted proteins | sample CZOMad2_1_08_16f_FD_182891 | JGI IMG/M metagenome (GOLD analysis project Ga0179591, IMG submission 182891) | Vadose zone soil fungal communities from Angelo Coast Range Reserve, California, USA - CZOMad2_1_08_16fungal (PacBio error correction) | ecosystem: Environmental > Terrestrial > Soil >... | reverse complement strand
GTCGTTGTTGTTTTTTTTTTCTTTTCCCAAAAATGGAACTCTTCCGTCAGGATTTTTTTGTAGGGTCCTGATGACCGTGACAAACCTAGACTTTTTTTGGTGTTGTTATTTTTTTTGGTTCCTAAGATTTTTTGGTTTCTTCAGTTTAATCCCTGTTTGAGTTGGTCCCTGCCCGCCTTCAGACCTTTGAACCTTGGATATTTTTTCTGCTTTGTACCCCCCCCAGTTTTTTTAGTTGCCCACTTGGGCTTTTTTGTACTTCCCAGTTTTTTGTGGTTTCTCTTTTTTTCTAAGCAAACCCCTGTAAAACTTTTTTTTCCCCCCCTGGATCCACGTTTTGCACTACCGGATAGCCAGGCTTTGACTTTTTTTTCACCTGACCCCTCTCCCCTTTTGCTTTTTTTTTTTTTGGCAGTCCATGATTTTTTTCCGACCTTTTCTGTGATTCTCGAGAGCGACGGCTTTTCAGGGTTTTCCCGGTTTTTCTTCGGTCTTTTCCTATTTTCAAACGCTCCCTGTTTGATGGAATTTTTTTTTTCTCAGACCCCCCCCTGTTGCGACGAGACCTCCCCCCCTATTTGCATTCCTCTTTTCGATATAGTTTTTTTTTTTTTCAAACGACGGCGTTCTTCTTTTTGGTGTCCCCAACTTCTTTTGAGGCTTTCTCTTCCTTTTTTTGATGGGGAACGGCCGAAGTCTTTTCTGTTGAAAATTCCCCGGAGAAGCTTGTTGTTTTCCATTTATTCGAGCTCTCCCTTTTACCCACAAGATATGTCTTCGCCTGCAGTTTTTCCCTTGGGATTAGCTCGTAAGTAGCGTTCTTCTTTTTAGTAGTTTTCCCTCTGTGAAAAACGCCCCCCCCTCCCCCTTTGTGGTCCGCGAGTCTTTTTTTTGTGTGTTTTTTCCGGGAATCTTTTTTTTTTTTTCTTTTTCTGGTTTGGAAGCAGCTTTTGTTTTTTTTTTTTTTTCTCAGTGATTTTTTTTTCTCATGCGGCAACAACTTTTTGCCGAGTATCCTTCCTCCCGGCTTTTTCCCCCGATACCCCCCTCCCCTTTGCCGGTCCCTGTCAGGTCCTCAGTTTTTGCTCCCCCTGATTTTTGTTTTGCTTCAGTTCTTTTTCTTCTCGTTCAGGTTGAAGTTTTTTTGGCTGAGTTTTTGTTTTTCCCTTCGACGGAACGGATTCTCTCCGAAAGTTTTTTGGACAGATTGTCCCCACGTCTTTTCTGAGGCCCCTCCTTTTGCGTTTGCGGAAGACATTCGACCCCCCCCAATTTTTTTTCAAATTGGTGCCCCACGCTCCCTTCTTCACTCTTTCCCATTTTTTTCAACAGCGTGGTGTTTTCATTGTTTTTTCGGTGATATCCTTTTTTTTCTTTCCCTGTACCCCCCCCCTTTTTGGTGGCGGGTGTTTGCTACCCCGTTTTTTTGGCTTTCAGTTTGGAGTCGAGGGCCCAGCGCGCGACTCCAGGGACTTAGCCCTGCTTTACTTTTGCAGGTTCTCCTTTGGTGGCTGGTTCTTTTTCCTGATTGCTTTGCATGGGCGTCAACTACCGTCCCCTTTTTCCCCATGTCCGGTCCTTCTCTTTCCCCGGTGACTTGTGACTTCTTTCGTGTTCGATGGGTTTTTTTTTTTCCTTTTCAGATGCCCTTTATTTGGTTTTTTTTTCCCGTCAGACCCTTCCCTTTCGGAGCCGGTCCGCGGTCTTTCCCGCCCTTTTCAACCTGTTTTTTTTTTTTTTTTTTTCGTTCACCTTCCTCCAAATAGTGCCCCGGGTTGCCCCCTTTTTTTTCCGTTCCGCACTTTCCCCTCCCTCTATTTTCGCAGTTTTTTCGTAGGATTTTTTTTTTTTTTGTTCGGAAATTTTCTTTTTCCTTTTCCCTGAACCACCTGTATGGACGGGCAGTTTGACGACGTGCCGTGTTGCTTGCCCGGTCCCTCTTGATCATTCTTTCCCTCTCTCAGTAAATTTTTTTTTTTGCCAACGGAGTCTTTTCTATATATCTTCTTTTCACGTTTTTTTTGTTTTTTTCGAGCTTTTCAAAAGCGTCTTTTTCCTCCTCTAGGGTTTCACCTCTGCACCTGGTGAGGTCTTCAATGGCCCCTTTCCTGCTGATCTTCGAATCCACATTCAAACACCCCCCCCCCTCACGCCGTTCTTTTTTTTTTTTCTATAGAGGTTTTTTACCCCTCCCAACCTTTTGCGAAACTATTTTTTTTTTTCCCTTTGTGACCTTAACCTTTTTTCCAGAGGATTCCCATGCACAGTTGAATGAGACTTTTGACGGTTTTCTACCCCTGGCAGTTTCAAACCATTTCGCTACTTTTCCCTTTCTTCAAACCACTTCTTCCCCTCCACACGCTTGGATGCGCCCGTTACCAACATTTCCCTTCCCCCGTGGCAATCTCCACTCCCCTTTTTCCCCGTATCGCTTTTTTCCAAACCAAAAATCTCCCCCGTCCAGTTCCCTCTTCCCTACGATCCCCCCCTCCCCCCCACACGCCGTTCCTTTTGAGAACCTCCGACGTCCCTCTCTTTTGTTAATTCCCCAGTTTTTTTTTGTTTCATGGGTCCCCCCGTGTGAACCTTTTTTCCTCGTGGAACTTCCCGTGGAACCCCCTGGGGAGGCCTGGCCACCCTTCCTTTGGGGGATTTTTTTTTTTTTTCTTGAATTTTTTCGTTCCTCCCCATTTGTGCTGGAGTGTCATCTAGCCCACCCCTCCTATCCCCCGTTTAGGTCCGGATTTTCACATCCCATTCCCCCCCCCCAAACTCTCGCCACGATGTCACCTGGTCGGGAAAACTCTCCCCCTCCAACCTGCCCTCGTAGAATGAATTCCAGTTTCTTCCCCGGACCCCCTTCTGGCCAGATTTTTTTTTTTGTCGGATATTTTCCTCTGGAGGACCCCTTTCCTCCTTTGTGCCCCTTTTTTTTTTTTTTCCCATTTCAACAACCCGATCCTTGAACCCCCCCAAAACCCTCCCCTTTTCACAAATTTTTTCTGGCTGGGGAAGTCCCCCACTTTTTTCCCGACTCCGTGTTTTCCCCCCAAGTCTTTTCAATCCAATACGCCACTCAATTTTTGTTCCCTCCTTCTTTTTTCCCCAAGGTCAGCCCCTCTTCCTGGAAAAAAATTTTTTCGTGGCCACCACTTCCCTCACGGGGAGCTTTTTTTCCCCCTTCCCAGACAAGGCTTTCCCTCCCCCCCCCAACACGATCTCTCCAACAAAAACATTCAGACCTCCCCGTACGGTATTTTTCTTTTCCCCCCCCCCGAGATCTTAGTGACGGGCTCTTTCTGACAAAAGTTTCGCTGTCGCCCCCTCCCCCCCTCCCCGAATCATGGACAGGCGGGTTGACCCCCCCCCCCCCCCCTCGACTTTTCTCCTTCTTCCCCCCCCCCAACCCGGGGCGGCACCTCCCTGGAGTTTTTTTCTTTTTATCGTTTTTTGTTACCAATCCCCCCCCCTTCTTATTAGTCGTGCAGGGCATTGACCTTTCCTGGGGTCCCCCCCCCTTTTCCCCTCTTCAGGTTAATTTTACTACTCCCCCCCTCCACCCTTCCGACTCAATCCCCTGATTTTCCTTGCACAGTTTTGACGACCCCCACGATTTCTCCATGGAGCCCCCTTCCTTACCTTTCTGACGTCCCACGCCCCCAAACTCTTTCCTTTTATTACCCCCCGGCTTGGCTTGATCCCTACTAAAACCCCCCTCCTCCATTTCACTTGCAAAGAATTATTTTTCCTTTCAACTCCGGCTTTTTCCTTTTTCTTTCCCCCTTGAAAAAAACCTCCCTACCCCACTTTTTCATATCACCCCCTTTTTTTTCCAGATTTTTTGTCACATAAGGTTTTTTTTTTTTTTCCGGCCCACCCCCTGGTCCCCTTCTGACCTTAATAAAATAACCCTTGGCTTTCAACTCTTTCACGATGATTTTTTGCCGTTCACGGATCGTTTTAACGGACCCCCCACCTTCCATTCTCTCCGGTTTTCCCCAACCCCCAAATTTTCATTCAGTTTCCCCTTTTTTTTTTGCTTAGCTTCTTCATTGGCTCCTGTTTTAAAATCTTCCCACCTCTTTTTCTTTTATAAGTTTTCCCCCAACTTTTCTAGATCCTCGTAGGGTTTCCCCTCTTACCCCCACCGACCCCCCCCTGTTTAGAATTCCCGATATTTTTTTTGTGGAATTCCTTCCCTTAGTAATTTTGAACCCCCCCGGGAGTTGATCCCCTCCGAATCATTCGAATTGTGCTTTTTTCCCCTTTTCCATCCGGCGGCTTTTTCTTCCCCTTCCCAACCTAGGATAACTTTCTTCGATCGAACCCCAACCCTCTCACCCCATCCTTTTTTGGACACCCCCTGTTGGGATTCTTGTTTCAATTGGTGGGGCCGTGAGCCGGCCTTTTTTTTCCAAGGTGGTCTCCCCTTTGAGTGCATCCCATTGTCCCCGAACCTTTTTTCCCTTATTTGAACCAGGTGCAAAGACCACACCCGATTTACCACCCTTGTGCTAGGAACCCCCCTTTTTTTTCAGACTTCTAGCGGGTTCACAAGCTTTTCTTTTTTTACACACCCCCCTCCGGAAGAGTTATCTTACTTTCCCACATAATTTTTTTTTTGTTGTTCCGATGAACTTCCCTTTAAACAAATTTCGCCCGTTTCCCCCCTATGTCCAATCGTCCCCTAAGGCAAGGTAGAACCCCCGTTATGGTTTTTTTTTAAGTTCTAACCGACCCTTTTTTCCAAGTTGGTTCTTCTTTTTTGTTACAGTACCCCCAAAACTGCTGGTTTCTCCTTTTTTTTTCTTTCTCCCCAATTTTTCGCAGGACATTTTCAGATGACCAATCGGTGGCTCCCGGACCTTGTGGCGACATCCTCCCCCCTGGGCCTTGGCAAGAGTTACGTTAGGTTGTCTCTCTTTTAGGAGGTGTGGTTTTCCTTTTTTTTCCCGGTGTTTTTTTGGCCTCAAGCACTTTTCTCCCGGGGTCCCCCCCCTCTCAGGAATAGAAATTTTGGTACCTTTTTTACCTCCCTAGCTTTCTTTTTTCTTTTTTCGGGGAGAGGTTTAAGTCTACGGTGACCATTTCCCCCCCTCTTTTGCCCCCAGAGTGGTTTTCCCCCAGTTGTTTTTTTTTTTTGTGGAGCCCCGGCAAGGCTTTTTTTTGGTCCTTGAGTTTTCCAATGTTTTTCCTTGTGAGAAGTTCGTTTTTTTCGCCGCAGCAACGATGACTCCCACCCACCCCCCCTTGCCCTTAACTTTTTCCAGTCTGTTTTTGAAATTTTCCCTGTGGTCTTCCAGGTAGAGGGTTTCTGATTCCGTTTTGAATGGGCCTTTTTTTTTTGCATCCTTTTCGCTGCCGTTTCCCCCCAGGACCTTTTCCCCCGCAACGCAATGATGATCGGTTTCTTGTGGTTCTTTTTCAATTTTTTCTTTTTTTTTGAACAGACCAGGGGTTCTCAAATTTCTCCCAAACTCTTTGGTCGATAGTTTCCCCTTTGCTTTCCCCTTTTTCGGGGTTTGTACTGTTTTTTTTCACAAAAGGCTCCGTCTCCTCTTACGGATTAGTTCGCGGCCCCTCCTTTTCCCCACACCCGTGGTCTCCTTTATTCTTTCTTTTTTGTTATTATTATTTTAATTCAATGTACTTATCTTTTTTTGGGGTTCCCCGAGTCCTGGTCATGGTCTGCAGTTTTTCCTTCTGTCAATCTCCCTCCCTTGATGGCTTTTAGGTTTTTTTCCCCCCCCGTCGCCCCGGCCTCAGTTTTTTTTCCTTTTTTGCCGTTGTGGTTGGCCGGCGGTTCTTTCCAATAAGATTAAACTTTCCTTCCTTCTTTTCCAGGGGACTTTGAACTTCCCCCCCGTACCTTCCTTGTCTTCCCTCCAACATGGCGGGGCCAGGAGTTTTGATTGATCAAGGGCGTTATGTTGGTTATGAATCTCTTAAATGGTGGTGGTTTTTTTTCCCCCGGCTTCGAATTTTTTCTCCCCTGCGTTCACTTTTCTCTTCCCCACAAACGTTTGAGAAAAGAGTCCCCCTCAACAGACTTTTTTTTATGAAGATTCCCCGAAAAGAACCCTTTAATGTGTGGTGTCACCCCTTCCGATTTTTTTTTTAGGTCTTCGCTTTTTTGAAAGGTTCTTGGAGTTCTTGGTCAGGTTTTTTTGGAGGTGTTGAGTGCCTGAATTTTTTCCCGGGGGTGGTTTTTATGCTGTGGCTGACGTTGTTCCCCTTTTCTTTTAGTAACAGGATTTTCTACGTATTGATTTTTTTTTCCCCTGGACGTGTTGTTCTCCCCCCTTTCCGTTTTAGTACGATCGTTTCTTTTCCCCCCGGGCGCGGATTTTTTTTTTTAGGGTCTGGTTTGGTTCCAGTCCCCCCTGATCTTTTTTTTCCCACGGATTTTTTTTTTTTTTTTTCTATGGGATCCTTGTCTGGTTGGGCCCCACCCATTCCTTTCAAGGCCCCTTTCCCCCTTTTCTTTGATGGGATTAAGTAAGCAAGACACCGTCTGGCATGTACCTTCTTTGACTTCCTTTTTTCAATTTGAGCCTTGTGGATGATTTCGATGTTTTTTTTTACTTTTTTCCTGGTCAGCTTCCTTCTTCGGTACTTTCGAAGTTCCCTTCGCTGAACGTCTTCGCGTCCACTTTTTGTGGTTGATCTTCAGATGCTTTATGAAGCTGTTAGCGGAATTTTCCACCTTAAGGTACCCAGTTAAGGGTTTTTTCCCCTCCTCCGTTAGTACCTTCTCTTTTTTGTGCGTTTCTCCAAGCAGGTTTTTCCCCTTTTTGTGATTATGAGACGTCCCTTTTGCGGCGTTGGTTGAACCCCCCCCCAAAATCTGGCGTTTCTGGCGTGTACCTTTCCCTTGTTTCCTGTGAACCTTGCGACCGCTCCGGGGAATGTGTCACGACAAGCAAGTCCGTTTTTTTCACTTTTTTCCGTGACGCTTTATGATGGCGGTCTTTGTCGGCTGGGCATGTTCTTTTTCCTTTCGTTCCCTCCCCCTCTTCTTCCTTTTGAAACCTGTTTTTTTTTCCTCTCTTGGAATCGGAGTGTTTACCTGTCCCCCCCCAACTTTTTTGTTTGTCCATTTCTCCCCTTTGTTTTTTCTTTTTGGTAGCGTTGTTATATTCCCTCGAGTTTTCTTTTCCCTCATTTCGAATGGGTCGCGTTCCTCATCCTCTTTCACCCCACCCCCATTTTCGATGCCGTTCCACCTTTTTCTGTTCCTTTAACAACCCTTTTTTTCCTTTTAGAAACGGTGGGAGTTCCCGCGACCTGATATTTTTTCCCGGACTCTTTTTTTGACAATTTGGATTCCAAGAACCCTTTCCCTGTTCAAAGTTCTTTTTTCAGCTCTGAAGCAATCTTTTTTTTTGTTCTCCCCCCGTGAGAACTTCTTTCTTAATTCTTGCGCAGCCCCGTCGCGTCCCCCCCTCCGTTTGTAAGGGCGCCTCCTCTTGTTAGAGGATTCCATGGCTCGTTGGCTTTTTTTCCGGTCCCTTTTTTCCCTTCTGCCCTTCTTGTTCTAACGGGCCTTTGGGGGGCCATTTTTTTGCCCCGGATTTTCTTTTCCCTTCCCCAAACATTCCAAACCAAAGCCCTTCTTCAACGTTCCCCTTTCGGGGACTTTTCCCACAAACGTTGTTTTCCTCTGGAGCATTGGAATGGTGACTTTTCCCCTTTTTCCTTTCCCCCGGTTTTGTTTGCCTTTTCTTTTGACTTTTTTTTTTTTTTTTTTTTATTTGCAATTTTCCGCTCCGAATTTTTTTCTTTTTCCTGCGACAACTCCTCCCCCCCCCTCCCCGGTCAAACTTTCCTTTCCTTCGACAGCGGCGCAAACAGTTCCTCTTGTCCGATGACATCTTTTTCCCCTTTGACCGGGCATCTCCCTTTTCCCCTCGGGAATCCTCCCCCCCAATAAGCGGGTCCATTTTTCCCCCCTCGAACGATAAACCAAAGCCCCCCCCCCCCTTTCTGTCTTTCGCATTTCCCTTTTGGACCTGTCCACTCCTTTGCTTCTCCTTCCCCACGCTTTGACCACCTATAGGTGTCATCCTTTCGTTCCCTGAATTTTTTTTTTTTTTCGCGGGTCTTTTTCCCGGTTCCCTTTTCCACGACGGCGTGCGTTCAATCTCGGTTGAACCCCCACCTTTTTTTTTCCTCGAAGACTTCTTTCACGACTCGACCCACAATCCTCCCCCAATGCCCTTTCTGACGTGAAACAGTCTTTTCCTTTCCAAACATTCCCCCCCCCCAGTCGGGAGATTTCATTCCCGGTACGGGCCTTCCAAAGTGTCTTTTTTTCGGCTACCCCCCCCCCGGGAGGGTCCGCGGTTGCACCGTGGTTCGGAGACATTCCTTTTTTCCCCCTTTTTCTCAAAATCTTTCCAATTTTTTTTGCAACAATTTCCCCCAACGGACCCCCCCTTTTCCAGATGCACCCCCCCCCCCCCAACTTTTTCCCCCGGCGGTTTATGTTTTAACCCACTCTTCTTTTTTGACATTCCCACTCCCCCCCCCCCCCCCCTTAATTTTTTTTTTTTTCAATTTTATTTTTCCCCAACAGACTATTTCCCCCCACCCAGGTATTTTGCGCGGCCCCAAGGCCGGAAGCCCCGGTTGCCAGTCTCCCCCCCCCAGCTTTCCTCTCTCTCACCCCACTTTTCAGTGCAAACCCCCTTTCCCCCCCCCTTTTTTTTGGTTCCCAAGAGTCTCATTATCTTTGCAATCTTGGTTAGCGGCCTTTTTTTTCCTCCAGGGGGAACAACTTTTCTCCCTTCGTGATATCTTTGGCCCCCCAACCCCCCCCTTTTTTTCATTTATCGAATTCCCATTCCCACCCCTTTCCACGGGTCCCTTTTCCCCCCCCCCTGAAGGGCTTCTTGGATCGTCGTCCCCCCCCTTTAGCCTTTCTTCTCTTCGTTTTGGCTTACCTCTGGACACTACGGGTTTTTTACCGTTTCCTTTTACTCGCCCGTTCCGTTGCAACAATTCCGGTTGCCCCTTTCCTGCCCCCTGAAACACGACGTTTTTCCCCTCACTTTGAGCCCCATTTCTCCTGAATGGCTTCACCCAATTTTCACACGTTCGGTTCTCCCCTTTTCCCACTATAACGGTTTTCCCACCAACCCTTCCTCATGTCTTTTTTTGTTCCCGAGAATCTTGACTTTCCCTCCCTCCCGGCGAATTCCCCAAAGATCCCTCCCCCCAAATGTGAAGGATCAAGGTCAGCTTTTTTCCTTTTTCAAATCCGTTGTGTCCCCCTTTGGGGAATTTCTCCGAGCATTACCTCCTACCAAGAACATCTTTTTTTCTGTTTACACTGTTTTCCCTTCGTGTAATTACCCGCCGGGATTCCCCCACATTATAACTTCCTCCTCCTCCCCTTTTCCCCTGAAACCTTTTAGGTTTCCTTTCTTGTAGTTCATTTCTTCTTTGCGCGCGGTTCTCCGGACCCCTTCTTCCTCACTCGCAACTCCGCCTCTAAACTTACCCTAGAAATTTCCCCCTCTTCCCTTAAAAGACCGCACTGCAATTTTTTTTTCCGGCGCCTCGACCCTTTTTAACCCCCTTTTTCCCGACCCCCCCGCTATTGCCTACTCCGAATTTACCCTTCCCCTTCGACTTTCCTTTTGCGTAATGCAGTTCTTGCTCAAACCCTTTATCGGAACCTTAAACTTCCCCCCTTCCGGAGTGGAGGGTTCAAATGTCCTCCCACTTTGTAGTGTTTTCCCTCCTTTTTTTTTTCCCGGTTTTTTTAATTCTGTGGCCTCATTTCCCCCCCTTCCCTCCCCCAACTTTGATTTTCCCTTTTATCAGAAACACGGGACTTTTTCTGGAGTTACCCCCCCGACCATCCCAAAAACCTTCACCCCCCCCAACAATGGTTTTCCCCTTTGACTACCCCTTTGCGGTTGAATAACCGGCAAAGCCCCTTTTTCCCCAACACCCCGCCCCCCTCTCTTAGACATTTTCCTCTACCTTTGTTTGTTGTTTTTCTGATCTCTTAAGATTCGTGTGTTTGGACACAAAGTTTTTCTCACGGTGGGTCTCCCCTTCTCCCCCAAGATCCCCTGGTCCACCCTTGTTTTTCCCCAGATCCCAGGTTTTCGAGTGGTGCCCTTGGGTGTCCAAACAACAAACAATTTTATGATAAGTTCAAAACCAGTCCTGATTTGACCCTTCCCCGGCTCTTTTTAAGTTTTTTCCCCGATGGACCGCCCTTTGATACAGTTTTCCAGCCCAAGCCCATTTGTCTACCTTATTTTGAGGGCTTTGGCTTTTGAACAGAAGACGGGACGCTCCCTCCCCCTCCGATTCCCAGGACCCTCCCACGGATTGGTGGACCCCTCCCATCCTCGGTAAGTTTTTTGGACCCCCCGTCCCCGGTCTGGAACCCAGAACCTCTTTTTTTGGATTTTGTTCCGTGACAGTCCCGATTTTATGTTTTCTCTAGGGCTTTTAGCTTTCCTTCAAGCTTTGCCCGATTTTTTCCCTAGTACTGAATTTCAATTCCTTTCTTTGGTCTGCCCCTAAACCTTTTTCCCTTTTTTTTCCGTGAACTTTTTTTTTTTGATCCAGGTGTGTCCGGTCCCCCTCCTTTTTTACTTTTTTTTTCCGGTCACGACCACTTTTTCCCCCTTTTTTCCCGGCATTCTTTCTGGTTTATGTTTCTCTTCCCTTTTGCGATCTTTTTTCCTTCCCCCCCCCAACACCCCCCCCCCCTCCCCCCCCCCCCCCCCCCCCCCATCCCCCCCCCCCACCCTCCCCCACCCCCACTTTTTTTTCCCACCTGATTCTTGGACCATCCCCCTGGGAGATTTCCTCGTGGTCTTTTCCCCCCTGGAAACTCAAGTAGACCGTGCAGGCTTTTTTTTTTTCAAGCATTTTTTCAGGTCCCCCCCCCCCCCCCCAACCTTTCGTTGTCTAGTGATCCCTTAAAGGCAGTGTCCCCGATCGTGTTTTTTTTAATTTTCTCCTTCTCAATGAGCCCCCTGATAGTTTGGTCAAAATCTCCTCTCCCGACCGGACATTTCTTTTTTTCTTCCTGAAGTCTTTGTTGTGAGTCCGTAAGCGCCACATTTTTTCAAACGGGGGTTCCGGGCTGAAAGTTGTTCACTCCCGCTTTTTTCCGGACCAACGGTTTTCCCACTCAGACTCTACCATTTGTATGACGTCATTGGTCTCCAAGGGCGTCCCTTCCCTCTTGTTGGTGATTTTTTTCACTTAGACCTGAATCGCTTTTCTTTTGGAACCCGATTTCGACAGTTGTAGTCTTTTCCCGTTCCCCTTTTCTTTCTACACCATTTCTGGAACGAAACAGTGTCCTTTCTTCCTCTATTAAGTGTCTTTCCTAGGACCCAATTTGTTGAGTTTTCCCCCCCAACCTTTGAGGCGTCCTTCTTTTCTGTTACGTATGTTTTGGTTCTTTAAAGTTTTTTTTTCCCTTGACCAGAGCAGGACCGGTTTTTCCTGTATTCTGTTTTTTTTTTCATGGACTTTCTAGGGGTCAGGGGAATTTCGTGGTGTCTTTGCCTTTCATGTAACCCCTTTTCCCCTTTTGCAGGGTGCCTTACGTGAGTCTTTTTTTTTGTCGTTTGTTACTGTTGTTGTCCCGTTCAGGGTTTTTCTTAAGATTTTTGATTTGGTATCCCGGGGGACTCAAAGAAAGTTGATGGGTCTCCTCCCCCCAAAATCCTTCCTGGACGTTTCTTCAAGTCCCCCTTTCTCTCTTTTAGATGTTAACCGTTTGTCCCCCTTTGCGTTGGACCGTTCTCTCTGTTTTTTGTAGGGTCCGTTAGGTTTTCCCTCGATTTTTTTGTTAGCTCCCTTTTTTTCCACGACGACCGGTATTGTTCTTCCACCGAATTTTCTCCTTGAGAAGTAAGAGACTCCCCCGGTTTCAGGGTTTCCCCCTCCTTTAAACGACAGCTTATTCCCTCTTTTGCTCTTTTGAACTCTTGGGGGGGTTTTTTTTTTTTGCAAATTCGATTCCCGTGAGTGTTTTCCCAATGCGCCCTTCCCCGACCTTATGGTTTTTCTTCCCCTGAGAGTCGTTGCCCTGCGACCCGTCCCCCTTGTTTTTTGTGTCTGGAAGCAAGCAGTTTTCGAAGCCTCCTCTGTCCCGGACTTCTTTCTCTTGATGTTTTTCATTTCCCGGTTTTGAGCATTCTTCCCTTCCAACTTGCGTGTAGCTTTGGTGTGTTTTTTCCCCCCTTTGTTGACGTTTTCCTGTGGTTGTTGTTTCTTCTTCCTTCAATGTATTCCTTTTTTTGTCAAGGTTGTTCTTTCCGCTGTTTGTCCGCCCTTTCACAAAACCCGTCTCTGCCCTTTTACAACACCTCCCCCAATTCCCCAAATATTTCTTGCGCCTCCTTCCCCCTTCCCTAAGACTCTTTTTCGGCTTTTTTCTTTAAACCCATTTTTCTTCCACTTGACCAACTCTCCCTTTCTTCGACAAAGTGCTACGCATACCTCCTTTCCAGGTTTCTCTGTTTTGATTTCCGAGCGCTCACAGTCGTTTTTCCCCCCCCCCTAGCTGTACTTCTTTACTCAGTTTTTTTGTTTTCCTATCCGCCCTTTCCCCGTTGTCACGAAGTTTTTTTCCGGTTTTTTTTTCATCTTTAGGGAAACTCCACGGGTCTTCCAAATTGAGCAATTCCCTTCTTCGGGTTTTCTCCAAATCCCCCCCTTTCCCTTAAGCTTTTTTCCTTCTGATGAGGTTTCCCGTCTTGGATTGACCGGGGCTATTTGGCTTCCCTTTCATGGTGGACACGGGTGAATCTACACAAGTTCTTACATTCTGGCCTATTAAATTTTTTCTTTTTCCACCAGTCTCCCTCCCCAATGAGCGTTTTTGAACCCCTGATTCAGTTTCTGCAGTTCAGGCTCCCTGACATGAACCCATCCCCCTCCCCCCTGCACTTTTTTTTTCGCCTGTTTTGGCGTTACTTTTTTTTCCTGTCCGTTTTCCCCCCCTCCCCCGCTTCCTTCTTCCCCCCCCGTTTCAGTGTTCAACCTCTCCCTGAGTTTTTATCTTCTATAAACCCCGAGGTTTTTTTTCCTCTTGGAAGGACCGGGGGGCGTTTCCCCCTTACCACTTGGGGGACTCTTTTTTCCTGTCCTCCTCTGTTGTCCCTTCGGCTCTCCGCGAACCTTTTTCAATACGGCTTTTTCCCCCTTAGAACAACCCCTTTGGTGACACTCTTTTTTGAACAAGTTTTACCTGTCCCTTCCAACTTTTTTTTCTTTGGCCGGACCCTTTTTCTTCCCGCGTTGGGGCGGTCGGCTGGGCGGGGGTTTACTGATTCCCCCCTTTTTGGGAGACCTTTTTACAATCCACCCCCCACCCCCCCCCCCCTCCCCCCCCCCCCCCCCCCCCCCCCCCGACCCCCCCCCCCCTCCCCCCCCTCCCCCCTTCCAACCCCTCCCCTCCCTCCCAAAAGTTTGACCAACCCCCCCTCAACTTCCTCTTTCAGCAACTGCCGTCTTTTTTTTTCGGAACAACCAAACTTTCGTTTTTCCCCCCTTTAACTACCCCTGGGCTCCCACAGTTTTTCCTTCCCTGACCCCCTTCCACGACTTTTAACCAAAATTCAGTCCTTTTGACAACGCATACAACAATCCCCCCTTTTGTCTGCAGGCACCCCCTGCAAGAAGCCTTCTCTTTCATCTTTTCTGGAAAGTTTCCTTTGTAGCCCAGTCATGAACTGCGTATTTCCCTTTTGGGACCACCTCTCTCGAGCCTCAAACCTCCCCCCTTTAATTTTTCCCTCTTTGCCGTTTATGGTGACCCCTTCGTTCTATAGGAGTTTTTTTTCAGGGCTCCCTTTTTACGTGGGCCCCTCCCCACGGCTCCCGATGCTCCCCCACGCTCCCCCCCTCCCCCGGCTTTTCCCCACGTACCCCCCCCTTTTTTGGCGCGGCGACCCCTTTCATGGGGACCCTCCAGACCTTTCTGAATTTTTTTTCAGATTTTCCCAAATTCTCCTCCCCAGTCGGGCTCGACACCGGAGGCGACAACGAATAACACCCCCCCACTAATTTTTCTTCCCACCTCCTCACGAGCCTTGGACAATTGGTTTCCCCCCCGAAACACCCCCTACCCCGAGTACCAATTCCCTTTTTCCCCTCCATTTGCTTCTTGGGAACGCGCCATTCGTTATCACGGCACTCCTTCCCAAGTTCTTTAACCTTTTTTTTCTTGGGTTTTTCCTTTTTCTGGTCCCTTCCTTTCCCAACTATTAAAACTTCGGTGCCCCCCCTTTAACAATCAAATGCTCGCCCCCCTGCGTTTTGGCGGTTTTCGAGATCCCAACTTCTCGGCGGATAACTTAAACTTAATCCCCTTACTTCTTTTTTTTTCTGGACCAAAAGGTGGGACCCCCTCACAGGCTTCTTTTTTCTCGAAGTTCCTTAACCTTCCTTCTCTTTTTTAATTTCCAATACCAAGACTGACCCCTTTGCTCCCCCCCCCCTTTCCCCTGCTCCAATCAGCTCACGCCAACCTTTCTCTCCCCCACCCAGCGTTCCCCCCACCTCAACCCCACCCCCCCCTCCTGCACCCATACCCCCCCTCACCCTCTCACGTCCCCCCACCTCTCTCTCCATCCGCTCATCACACCCTCCCTCCACCCCCAAACCCCCCCCACCGCTCCCCCCCCCCCCCCCCCTCCCCCCCCCCTCACCGCCCTCCACCTTTCCACCCCACCTCCCTGTCCCTCCACCTTCATCTCTCTCTTTCCCTTCCTCCCCCCCACCCTCTCCCCAACCCCTCCCTCCGCCTCCCCCACCTCCCCACCCACCAAAATCTCACGCCCACACGCCCTTCCACCCAATCCACCCGTACCCCTCCCTCCCTCCGTCTACCTCTCCCCACATCAGCCCACCCCCCCTCTCCCTCCCAAGCACCACCCTCCCCCCTCCCTTCACACCCCAAATCCCCCCCCCAACACCCCCCCCCTTCCCTCTCTCCCCCCATCCGCAAGCCTCACCACCCCACTCCTCCAACCCCCCCCACCCCCCACCATAAAGCCCCACCGACCCCCTTAATACCCCCCCCTCCTTCCCTCCCTGCCCCCGTCCCCCCAAGCCCCTCCTTACTCTCCCCACCACCCCCCCCTCACCTCGTCTCTTCCCCCTTCCCTCCCCCCTGCCCGCCCCCCCCACCCCCCACCTCCCCCCCCCGTTCCTTTTCCCCATCCCCCCCCCGATCCTCATCCTCCGAACCCCTCTTGCCCGCCCCCCCAACACTCCGTCCCCCCTTCCCCACCCTCTCCCTCCCCCTACCCTCTTCCCTCCTACCCCCTCCCCTCGGTCCCCCCCCCACCACCCCCCGTACCCCCGTCCCCCCTCCTCCTCCCCACTGCCCTCCCACCCATCCCCCCTCTCCCCCACCCCTCCCCCCCCCACTCCTTCCCCCCCCCCCTTCCACTGACCTCTACCATTCCCTCCCCCTACCCCATCTCTTCCCCCTCCCCGTCACCCACCCTTTCCTCCTTCCCCCCCCCCTATTTTTCTCTTTATTTTCCTTTGCTTAGCTTTTCGTTCCTGCAAAACAAGACCCTTTTCTTTCCCCTCCCCCCCCCCAATCACGGCCCTTCTTTTGAGTTCCTTCCCCCCAAACTTTCATCCCTGGCATCGGTTATTGCACAGGGTTTTGACAATCTTTTTTCTTTTTTTTTTTTCCGTTCTTTTTTTTTCACTTTTTATTCCCCTCAAGAACAACATTTTTCCCCTTTGCGCTGTTTTTTTCCTGCCCTCCTCAATCCCCACCCCCCTTCCTTTTTTTGCTACGGCCCTTTTTGAGGCGATATATTTTTCCGCATCGACTTGCCTTTTTTTTCACTATTTGTTTCAAACCCCCCATATCCTTTCCATTCTAACCTTTGTGTTTAGTAGACTTGCCCCGTCTTGGATGCTTTACCCCCCCCAGGAGTTTGGACGATTTTTTTAAACCTTTCTAGAACTATCTGTGAACCCTATTTTTTAAGTGTTTTTGTAATGAAGTGTTGGTTGTTTGATTTGGCCCTTTCTTTTCTCCCCCCAAGACGACTTGCCCCAAGGGTTTTCTCCCCAAGGCCCTCATTTTGAAAACCTGAAACCTGAGTATCTTTTTTTCCGTACCGGTTTCCCTTTTACCTACCTGAAACCTTTCTAAGTGTTTTCTGCCCGCCGCCGGTAGTTTTTTTCGATGTCTTTTTAGATCCCCGGTTGCCCCGCTATTGGACTTCCTTAAGCCCACGGTCAGCCTTTTCTTTTTTTCCCCCCCCGGCTTGGGAGTCGACCACCTTAGGATTTTTTTTTTGCAGCGCTTCTTTTTACCTCCTCAGTAGTTCTCCTTTTTGGTTAGTTTAAAACGTTGGGCTTTTTTTGCGTAAGTTTTTTTTTTTTCCACCCTGTCCCCTTGAGCGGACCCGTGTTGAAGCTGGGTTTTTCCGTGTGAACACCCGCTCAGAGACTTTCGCCCCTAGTTGCCCCGAAACCCCCCTGATTTTTTTTTTTTTGTTTTTTTCTGCTTTTCCTGATCAGTTTTTTTTTCCCCCCCCGGCTTGGGGGGACCCTCCCATTTTCGCCTTTTTTTCCCTCAACTCCTAAAATTTTTTTTCGCTTTGGTTTTCGACAGGGGGACCAAATTTTTTTTGCCCCGGGCCCCCCCATGACCCCCCCCCAAACCCCCCAAAAACCCCCAAAAACCCCCACACAAGCCCAATATCTTTTTTTCGTTTTGGTAGTTGTTGTTTTCTGAAAAAGCCGGCACGTTGTCGATAATTTGAACCTTTTTTTTTTGTTTTTCGTGACCCTTTCTGAGTGTACGGGTTTTTTCTCTTTTTCTTGGAAATTTTTCCCAGGTCTTTTTTTCCCTTTTGAAACCGCACTCACCTTTTTTTTTCGTTGGAAAAACGTGCACCGGTTTTTAGTACCTTTGATCTTTTTTTCCTTTGGCAATTTTGAGTACTTCTCTCGAGGTTCCCGTACTTTTGTATTCCTGATTGCGCCCCCCTTGCCTAAGTTATTTGGACGGTTCCACTTCCTTTCCCCGTTCTGTTTTCATTGATGTGGCCAGCCCCTATTTCTGTTTTTGCCCCTTATTTTTTTTGTCGATTTGGTGGGTTCAAAAGATTTAGTTTTTTCAAGTTTGGTTCATTCTTTTTGAGCCCTTTTACCGCTTCTTTCAGTCTCCTTCGTGTCGAAACCTTTATTATGAAATCTTTTTTCCCAAGGAGTTTGAGGATTTTTTTTTCCTTTTTTTGAACTTTTCCTGATCCTTTTTTCTGGAAAATCTGGTAAAGTGTTTTTTTTCCTTTTGATTCCCTTTTTGGGTTTTTCAGCTGTGGACTCTTCCAACATTTTTTTTCGTTTCAGCCACGCCGAGTCTTTGTTTTCCGTCTCCGGTTTCTTTGTGTTGGTCTGTGATGCGTGTTGTGTTTAAGATCCCCCAAGGTCCCCCCTCCGGCCCCCTCTGGTCATGTGGAAGAGTCCGACACCCCCCCCCCTTTGCTCAATTGTCCCGGGCTCTTGAGAAGTTCCCTTTTTCGCTGTTTCAGGCGTTTTAAGCGGGTTTTTTGTTTGTGGGGGGAATTTCGCTTTCCTCGAATGTTTCCCGATATTTTTTCCAACCTTTTCTCCTGAGTCGTTAAGCCCCCCTACCGGTCTTCAGTTTTTTCCGTCTCCACGATTGTTGGTCTAACAGCGTTGTTTTCCCAGGACATAAAGCCGCGCCCAAAAACTTTCCGGTGTTTGTTGGATTTTTTTTCTATAGGAGTCCCTGCACCTGGGTCCCCCTGGTCTCTAACGCCCTTCCGTTTTACTTCCCCTCGAGGCGTGGAATTGATTGCCGTTTTTTTATGTTATGCCTGCGTCCCCTTGTTTGGGATTCCCCCCTCGTTTTGTTTCTTTTCTTTTGTTCTGCGGAACTTTGACCCCCTGCTGGCCGTCCAAAGTTTTTTCTCTCTCCTCTCCCCACCCTTTTTTTCCCCCCCCCCCGTCAGGCTACCCTTTTTCGCCACGTCTCCCCCCGGTCTGGCCGACGTTTTTGGTTTCACCTTTTTTGCTTATTTTTTTTTCCTTTGATCAGTGCGAAGTGCATTCGATGGCCTACCCTTCAGTGGTTTTTTTCTTTTTTTGTGTTGTTTTTCTTCTGATTTGCTTTTTGACGTTGTTCCACGACGGTGCTTTGAGTTTCCCTTAACTCAAAGTTCCCGTCGGTCTGTAACAACTTTTTTTAAGAATCACCCTTCCGTCCCACCCCCCCCGCCCCGCCCGGATTCTCCGTCGTTTTCCAATCCCTTTCCCGGGTTCCCATTGACTTTCACGGCATCGAAACTGGTTTGTGTGAGGCTTCGTGTGATGCAAGTCTTTTTTTTTGCATACTCATCCCTGGCCTTTTTTGTCCAACCACCAACCCCAAACCTCCCCCGGCTTATTTTGGTTCTCCCGATCAGCTCCCTCTGGCTTTTTTTTTTTGATGCTTCACCCCTTTCCAACTTCCCTTTACCATTCCACCTTTCTTGACCTCCGCGTCTCAACTCCTTCTAAAGGACTTTTTTTTTCGATCAAACCCCCCGCAACCCTTCCCCCCCGCCACGTGCCTTGAGTTTGTACTAAGAGACTCACTGTGAACGTTTTTTCACCCTTTCCCTTTTGACGGGTTGGACTTTTTCCCTTGGTTTTTTTTTTTATGTCTTTTTTTTCCCTTCCTTCCTCCCGGGCGTTGGGGTCCATCCTACAACAACACCCCCTCCAGGGTTTCTTAACCCTTCTTCGGCACGCTTGGAACCCCCCTTCCTGCTCAACCATGACGACCTCATTCCGTGTTCTAGTGTTTTTTCCCAAGACCTTTTTTTTTTTTATTTTTTTTTTCCCCTGGGGAGATTTTTCCCAGCGGCCGTCCCCCCCCTTTTCCCTGTCTGACCACACAAGGGCCCTTCACCCCCTGTCAGGGTCCCCCCACTTTTTGGTTTTCCCCCCTCGGAGGTTCCTTTTCCCCTTCCCCATGCTTCCCCCTCCACTATTTTCCCACCCCCAACACCTTCTGGCCAATCTGTCTCCCTCCCCCTTAGAAATTTTTTGCCTGCCCTTCCAATGGTCTCCCCAAAAACCTGGAAAGGCACCACACAAACCTCACCTGCACTTTGCTGCTTACCGCTCTCTTTTTTCAATCCCTTTTTTTCCTCTGGCCCCCCCCTGAGTCCTCATCCCCCCCTCTTTTGAACCTATTAGGTTTTTTGGGGACCCCCCACCATGCCTCTTTCGCTGTCTCATCCCCCACATCAACTTTGGATGCCCACCTCCCTTTAAGGTTGTGCACTTTTCTGGACCCATTTTTCTCCTCGACGTTCCTTTTTTTTTAACGTGTTTCACTTTTTCCCTTTTAAGACTGTTACGCTTTCCTGACACGGCAAACTTGTACTTTTGCTTCCCCTCTCCAAAGACTTTAACCTTTTCCTGGTTCTGCCGTTTAAAACCACGTTGGTTCTACCCCCGTTTTCCCTTCTACACCCCCACCCCCCCACGCTGGCGCCTAGATGTCGACTTCCCCCTTTTCATTTGGATTTTTCCCAAGCCCGCCCCCCCCATCATTGTGAATCCATAGTTCGGTTTGTGTAACCCAACGCCCTCCCTCGGTCCCATTAATCCTTTTCCTTTTGGCTGTTCCTTTTTCCCGTGTCCTAAGCATTACCCCCTTTCCCCTCCAACTTCCTCCCTTCCACGAGTACTGGTTTTCACTAACTTGTCCTTCCCCCGTTGTCAGGTCCTTTTTTCCCCCCCTGCGAAACGTCCCTTTTTTTGTCTTTTCCAAAGTCATTTCCCACCCCCCCCTTCCCAAACGTCCCTCCGGTTTTTCTGAGTGGCAAGGTTTATTTCTTTTTCCGTCTATTTAAGACCCCCCCCCAACTCCCCCCTTTTCCGTGTCGTACTTTTTTTTCCGGGCTTCCCCCTCTAGAACCCCTTTTACTCCAGCCACGGTGCCTTCAACCTCCCCTCTGCTTTCAATTTTGTTCCCTGTTGCAGCTTCATCATTTCTTCCCGGAATCCCCTTGGGTTCCCCTTTGATTACATTTTCTTCTCCCCCCCCTCACCGATTTGAGTAGGTATTGATTCAAGTTTCCCCCAACCACTTCATGCTAGGACCCCGCAGTCTTCGGGTATGAGTTTCCGGGGCATTTTCGCCCTCAGACCCTTTCCCCCCGAAACTCCCCTCTCTACTCAGTTTTTCATGCCTTTTTGGGGTTTGGTGATTATTTCTTTTCCGCTCCGGGCTTTTGTTCCCCCCCCCTTAGGACTGTTCCGTGCAGCTTTATAAGATCCCCTTCCTTTTTCCTTTTTTCTCCGTTCCCTTGGTGCCCTGGTTTTGGAGTTTTTCGCCAGTTCTCCCTTTTTCCAGGTTTTTTTCTTTGACAAGAACTGTCAAGCTTCAAAACCCTGACATGGCTTTATTTCCCCCTTAGGCACCTTATGGGCCTTCGGCCGAACTTCCACTTCCCAATGGATTTTACCTCAGAACCGTTCTTTAGCCCATTGCCCTCGGGAGCTTGTACCGTAATGTTTTGCTTTCTCAAGTCTTCTTCTTTTTTCCCTGGTCTTTTTTTCCAGGAGCCCTGTTCCGGCACCTTCCCCCTGTACTGTTATTTTTTTGAGGTCGTACCAATTTAGCAGTGTTCGCGCTGTTTCACGCCGCGGTAAGGTTTTCCCTTTGCCCCAGTTTTCTCTGCAAGCGCGTGATGTCTCAAACCGTTTGTTGTGTGACCCTTTTCTGGTCCCCCTTCCCTGTTTTCGGGGAGCCGAATGCGTTTAAACTTTTTGAAGTTTTCTGGACTCGGGACTCCCGTCTTTTCTGTCGGTGACCTGTTTCAGAAGTTCCCGGA
>Ga0179591_1307090_pt1 | contig 20886 bp, 12 predicted proteins | sample CZOMad2_1_08_16f_FD_182891 | JGI IMG/M metagenome (GOLD analysis project Ga0179591, IMG submission 182891) | Vadose zone soil fungal communities from Angelo Coast Range Reserve, California, USA - CZOMad2_1_08_16fungal (PacBio error correction) | ecosystem: Environmental > Terrestrial > Soil >... | reverse complement strand
GTGTTACAGCTGTTTTTGGTTTCCTCTTAAAAGGGAATAGATTGGGGCGGCTGCTTTTCTTCTGGTGATGGATTTTACACAGGTAGTCCCGGACAGGCCGCTCCCACTAATGTCGAATGACCCACCGGGTTTCTTTTCGTTTGGGACATTGCAGCGTCGATAATCAGCTTAAAGGCGCCAGCGCTGTTGTTGGTCGAACATTCTTCCTTGGAGTTATTAGCGCTACGGTTTGGCGATGTCGTACTGCTAGTCCTCCGATTCCCTCAATGACACAACGGTGGACTCGTCGTTAAAAGGTGAGTTTTCTTGGTGATGTGCATTGTTTCCTTGGTCTTTGCAGCGTATGGCCCCCCGGTACTTTCTTTTTTTCAAGGGGTGGTCAGGGGACGCCGGTGCGGAATGGTTTTTTCCTCTTGCATTAGTGAGCGTTTTCTTTCTTCTTTGGCGCCAGGAGGACGCGGCGATTTGTTCCAGGAGATGGATGGAAGACCTTGGCCTATGGTTTCGCCCGGTTAAGCTTTTTTATTAGACCTGATGAAAAGGCGGCGGTCAACGTTCTCCGAGCGTCCGTCGGTTGCTCGGAGGGCTTCTTGGTTCCCCTCCTTCCAGCTTTTGGAAAAAGTTTGGGCCCGGGGTAGCTTTTTCACTAAAGTAGGCAATGTGGGGATTTACAGGCGTTGCGTGGATTTGATGCTGATGTTTGCGCCGTTTTTTCCGTGCGGCGCCGTCCTCATTTCGATGGTGTTTTTCCATGATCGCCTGTGGTTACCGGTTTTCAGTGGGTTTCGTCGCGGAGGCGTTCCCGTGGTTTTTTTGGTTACATTCGTCCTTGGGCGAGGGTCATTACCTTCACCGGCGGATAGGCCCCTATGAATCTCTTGTGGCGGGTCTTGTCTTTCGAGGTAGTGCAAAAACCGCGAGTTTCTGTGCTCTTTCTTCCGAATATGGTGAAGGAGTTCGGCTGGGCTTCCAGTTGTGGGTTTGTTGCCGTTGTAGGCGTTACCGAAGGTGATGGTGTGCCGTCCTTCCCCCGTTTCTTCCGATGGATTGCGGCGCCGCAAACTGGCCTTTCTCTCGGAATGCGAGTTTCGGGTCGCTGTCGAAACCGACTTCTTCCCCGGAAAGCGCGACGGATGCGCACGCGGCGCCCCGCCTCAATTGATCCCTTCCTTGAAAGTATGCGCCTTTTTTTTTGAAGACCGCCGTCTTCTGTCGTCGTCTGCCGGCGGTTATCTTAATTTTCAGATCATCAGTGTTTGTTCTCTGAGTAAAAGCCACAGTGTGCCGGACTTTCCTGGGTTTTTTTTTTTCCACAGGCTTGCATGACGGTCAGTCTTCCCCGGTTTCTTTTTCTTGGCGCCGCTTTCGTCGATCCTCCTCTTCCCCCATCGGGTGAGAGGATGTGGGAAGGCACGACGCGACTGGGCTTCCCTTTCGCGCCCGCTTCCGGAGGTTTTTGGCCGCGACGACGTTCTCCCCCCTCCACTCCGTCATAAAAAAGTGGTGGCCGAACCACTATCTGCACGTCTATTTACTCTTTCCACAGTCAAGCCACCTTTGGTCGTTTCCACGCCGGACCCTCCTTTCCTGAGTGCGTCCAGAACACGAGTTTTGCCTTCTCTCAACTACACCTCCCTGCCCCCCCGCCTTGCTTCGATCAGCGCCCTAGAATAATTTTCTTAGGTCTGGAAAGTCCCCGACCACCATCATCGCCCGGCCGCCGCGACCGAAAACCAACCGTCACCGCCCCTTCTCAGGGCAACACACCAATCCGCGGCCTCGCCCGTGAGCTTTGCTCTTTACCTAGCACAGCCGCTCGCTCCTAAAAACCTCCACGGTAATTTCCCCCTCTGGCCTGGTTCCGTTCACCCCTTTCCCCCCTTCGTGAATTCCGTCTTAAAAGTGGAAACCCATCGAGATGCCCACAAGAACAGGAAGCTCCCCCCCTCCCCTTCCGCCCATTTAAAACCGGTCGAGTGGCGCCGCCGTCGACCCTTGCCCCCTATCAGACCAAAGGTCACTTTCGCCAGCAAAGAGGAAACACAGGGGCGGCCATCTAGGGCCCCACGGAGGTTCCCCCCCCCTGTCTGGCCCCAAGACGCCAAACGCCTTTCCCTTTTGCAGTCAGGGTCCTTAACAAAACACCCAAGCACAGAAGATCAGAAATACAAAAATTGAACCAGAGACCCCTCCCCCCCCCGCATCTCTCCTCCCCTTTTTCCCCACGCACTTAACACCGGGCGTCCCCGCCAAGCACCTTTTCTATGCAGGTTCGACAGTATTCGCGACCTCAAAGACCTCCAAGGCGCATCCCCTCCTCCACGCGCAAGATCTTGTTTCCTTCCCCGCAAATCTTGCGGTCCTGTGTGTACCAGCGACCTGAGCTCAGGCCTTCCCCCCCATACGCCCCGACCACTCCCCCCTCCACTTGGATCAGGCTGCTCTCCCCCCAGCTGCGGGACGCGGAGGAGCCCTTAAAGTCCACCCCCATCAATAGCGTTTCAGCAGGCGCAGGTACAACCTTTTTAATAACAAAAACGCCCCCAAGCAGCGCCGACGATTCCACCCCCAATTTCTAGAGCCTGTCGGAGCCCCCCGCTCCCCTCCTCCCCTCCCCCTGAAACTCTGAGACACCCAGCCGATCGTAAGCTTCCGACCCCCCCCCCCCCAAAAACAAGCTGGCCCCCCATTTCTCCCACCCAATGTGCCGCGTCTTTTTTTTTTGAACCCAACCAGGACCCTCCCCCTTTCTTTGCTTCCAGATCCAAACAGCCCCAGCTCTTTTGGCTTTAACTGACCGCCCCCATCGGCACCGCTCAGATTCAGAGGAGGGACCCGCTCAAAATCCGATTGACCCGTTGACGATCCCACACCAATGAGGCCATCTCGTTTCTCGGGCAGCTGTCGGCATTTGTAAACGAGGGGGGTTACTTGGTTTCGAGAGGTGACGGTGACGTGAAGCTTACCAGCTCCCCTTCTTGGCGGCGGTTCTCGATTTTCTTGGTAGTTTGCAGCCCGCCAAGGGTGAGTGGAGAGGTAGTTGCTGAAAACTGCTTGGGTGACTTTTTGCAGAGCATGGCGCTGGCGCACCTTTTATGCCCCGCCACGATTTTTCCAGCGTCTGTCTGCGAAGAAAAGCCTCGAGTCTGTGAAAACCGATCATTGATTGGTCTCCCTTCAGGTTTCCCAGCGTGTTCTACCAACGGACGACTGAAAAAATGAGCTTCCTAAGCCGCCACACTTACCATCTGAGGCCGGATCCCCCCCCTGGCACCGTCTTTGCCCTCTTAAGAGGGTTGCCTTTTACTCCTTGAGCAGGTAAGGGAAATCAGCACAATATTTTCCAAATCAAATTCTCGGGGGGATTCTCTTTCCCCCCTTTCGAACGACGCAGCATGGTTCCGGGTCGTCGACAACACCTCTTCAGCCAGACATCCCCCCCCTTGAATTCCTGAGTTTGAGACTACCTTTTGTAAGATTCTGTTTCACGGCAGACCCCAGTCAGTAGAATGCCGAAATGGTCCCACAACAACCCTTTTTACTCATTGTGCTGATTGCACCGGTTCTCGACACTTTTTTGGAAACGGCCCTCCATCTCACCTTCCCCCTCTTCCCAAGTTTGCGCGATCAACACGTCTTTCCCGCCCGAGCAGCCATGTACACGTTGATTTGTGTTCGGAAGGCACACCGCCTACAATCCCCCTCACAGTTCCGACACCGTTCCCGTTGTGTCCCCCCTTAGAAACCGTCCCCTCTCTTCCCGATCCCAACAATTTTTTCCTCTTCCCTTGCCACCCCCCTTCGTCGTGAAGCACGTAGAACCGCCCTCAGTGGCCTCTAGAACGCGACTGCCGTTCTGACTCGAGGACCCCACACGACTGCTCCCCTTCGGCACACACCAGTTGACGGGTTTTGGGGATTACCGCCCGGCTTCTCTGAGCAAAGTAACCATTTTAACTGAAAAAGGCATTGGCCCTCCGTCTAGATGATGGATGTCCAGTTATGCAACCGCGGAAACCTATCGGCAACTTAGTATGACTCCCCCCCCCCGAGTTGAGCCCAACCACCTGCTGCCCAGTATTTCCAACCCGACATCCTCTGGTCCCCAATAAAGATTTAAGGACAAGTTAGCGTGATTCGCTGTCCGATAGGCTCATTCCGAAAAAGCAAGGATTTGGAGCTGCCTTGATTCCCTTTCTTGCGTTGGAACTTTCCCCTTTTACGATCATGGAAGACCCCCGAACTCGACGAACCCTTGCGTTAGACGACTCGTCTGGCAGACCTAGTTGAACTTATTTCCCCTTGGCGAGGGCTACACGGTTTTTGTACCTTGCGGGACCAGAAGGTCCGATTATTTCCTTCGGCTTTGCTGCTGTGCCTCATACTCTGCTTTGTTAGAATGGGTTGACTTTCAGATCTCTCTTTGAGAGACGATTGGCCGGTGCTGCTTCTGGGTGAGGAGGATGGTCATCGACGATATGCTGTAAGCTTTTTTTCTCCCTGCCTAGGACGGCTCCGTTCACGGAGATTCGCTGACCCCTTTGATTGGAGGGCCTCGGCCGACCTTGGATCTCTTCTGGTCGTTTTTGTTCTTGACTTATTTTATGCCGGTTCAACAGACCAATAGGTAGTCCCCCGGTTCTTTCCCCAGAAGTAGACGAGTTTTCTAGGGTGTACAGGTTCGTCCCACCCGAATGCCAGTCCGCCTGCGGTCAGTCGCCGTAAAGCATCCCTTTTTCCGGTAATTCTGTTCAATTTGGCCAAGTATCTCCCTCCAAGGTGCTGAAGTGCTACCCCCGTCCTCCTCCCGTGGACTTGCACCCTTGAGCTAGGAAGGTCGTACTTTCGATCTCCTTTTCAATCCCCCTTTTACGCCCCCAACTGTCTCAAGGAGCTTTTTCCCAATTAGCAACACTAACCAGCTCTCTCTTCCTTAATAAAACCATTCTCACGCCGGCCCCTCTGCAACGGGCCCTCCCCCCCGATACAGTCGTCTAGATCCTACGAGGAATGCTTTTAACGCAAAACCCCCACCGTACCTCTTCAAGTGCTTTTCCGCGACGAATTGTTCTCAGCATTGGTGGCAACATCTTCTCTTTGAGTCTGGACTCTTACGCGCTTTCGACAAACGTGGGATCAGCCCGGAATTGTACGTCTTTCCACTGGTAGAGGTGACGATACCGTGACGGCCGAGGGCATTTAAGCCCCTTGTGAGTCAGTTTCGATTTTTGCGCCTTTCCGAGGCACCCTCCTTTTTTGCTCCATCTGGAGGACGTCTCAAATCGCTCCGCGCAGTCCGTTCTTGGTGAGTTCCCCCATCAGATGGTTCCGGATGAAGACTTTGGTCTCTCCAAGCAATTCCTACTTCTACCTTATCCGTTATTGATACATGGCCCAGTCTTCGCTCATTTTCCAAGTCAACAAGGTCTTATGCCTCTCTGAAGTGGTTTTTCTCACCGTTCTTCCGCTCCCGTCTCTTACCGCCCCATTTTTTGAGCATATACAGTAATTCGCATCCTCTGGGGTCTGGGAATCTTTTTTCCCTATGCAGCCCCGTGACTGACCCAAGCTCCGCCATTAGGGTCAAGAAACTCCTTTTGTCAGTCGAGCTTAAATTTCAAGGCTGTCATCCCCGCCTCCGAACCTTCTATTCTCCGCCCCAGATTCCTCAATCTCTTGCAATCCCTTCGTGGCTGCCGCGGACGGAATCAAATTATGTATGTCTATCTTGTTCCCTTCTTGTTCTTCCTAATGGACTAGGACTACGGTGCGCTCCTACGGACGGACAATGACTTTCGGTCATGAGAACCTGTTTTAGACAGCTGAAGTTCCTATCCGTTGGTTCCTGTACTGCCTATGTTGCCTACGTCTGGCACGTTTACAACGCCTTTGACTGAATGGATTCTTTCTCTAGCTAGTCAAACCTGAGTCTTCATTCTTTTTTAAGGATGTTCCCGGTTTTTGTGATATCCAGCTGGGGCCAGAGGTAGGATCTCCCTCTAGCCACCACCTCCAAACAATCCCTTTCTTGCCCTTTCCCAAACCGTCTTCGTCTGGTTCAAGCTCGAGCGGGTGGTTTATAGTATTTTATGTCAGATATGTGGTTTATGTTGGTCATTTCCACGCATTCCGCCGTCTTCTTGGTGCCCATAATACAATTCTAAACGGTAGGAGCCAATTCCCAACCCCATCATAGTTTTTAGCTCTTTACGTCTTTTCTGACCCGAGATTTTGACCCATCTTTTTGTGGAACCGAGTCCACACTGGTCCCCGGAATTTCCCAACCCCGAATGCCAAGGCGCAACGAGCGACTTAATTTTTCCTATCCCGACCGTGTGCCCTGGGCGCTTTTCCTTTGTCCACAAGGACCTTAGGGATACCTTTATTTCCAGCCTCCTCTCGATAGGACAGTGCGCTGTCCGATGTGCGGTTTTCCCCTCTCTCGTACGGCCCATCCTCCCCTTGACATCCGGTTGCGACAGCGATTTCTTCTTTACGTGACACCGTTCTCCCCCCGGTCGAAATTTTTTTTTGTATCTCGGATTACTCTTTCCCCGTGTTGTTTTTTCGCTCTAGGATCCGAGTCCCGCTTTCGAGGTCCTGGTCCCTTTTCTCACTTTCAAATTACGTATTAGAATCTGTACCCTTTTTACTGAGTTTGCTTTCCCTATGCGAATCTGAGAATTTTCAGCCAAGACGGGACTCTGAGTAGAGATACTGCTGTGAGTTCAGTTTTTTTCCATAAAAGGGTTTTAATGGGTAAGACCCTTGAAACACAACCTCCCCACCTTCTTGCACTTTTTTTCGCCGATATCACCCCCCATTGATTTCGTGCCATCTCTTCGTCGGGGTTGTTAAGGCCCTGATTATCCGTTTCCCGTTTCTAGCGCCAACGCTCATAGTTGTCCACCCTCTCCTCCTCCACGCAAAGAAGTTAGCAGAGCTGAACCATGGGATCTTTGTCTTTCTGACCCAGAGAAGGTCTAACTTTTGGCTTTTTATCTTCGGGGATGTCAATGCCTAGTGCCTTCCCCCCTTTCCAACCCCCTTTTTGCGCAGACGATCACCCACGTTTGCCCGGAATTGCACGATTGCCTGCATAGGCAATTTCGTTTCTCTACCGTTAATTCCCCTTATTGTTTCTCTGCATAGGCGGAATTAATTCCTAGTAAGTTCTTTGATTGCTAGAAGTTGAAGGACTTGCCCCCTCAACCGCGCGGTCCTATCTTCTTTCGCACTCCTCTTCCTTCAGGATGGATTGTAAACGTCGCCCTTTGACCAGCGCATATCCTTCACTCGGCCATTCGGGATACCTTTCTTATAGTGCGTCAAAGGCCTGTTCTCGGAAGGCCTCCTGCGCGTATTCTTATCCTGAATCCGTCCCGTCCTTAGTTCTCTCTTCCCTTCTCGACCCGGCCGTCGGCCTTTTTTGGCCTTTCCCGCAGGCTAGTTTACCCAGCCCCTCGGTCAGCGTGATAAAATATTAGCGGCGTTGCATTAAGGTAGTCGTTTTGGTGTGTGCGGGATCCCCTCTTTCAAAATTCGCAAGCTAAGCTTCGAGAAATTCTTTTTTCCGACTTCCTTGTCCCCCGGTCGTTATACTGATGAATCCGGCCTGGATTCAGTCCCCCCGGTTAATTACAGCAAGAGCTAATACTGACCACAATTCAGCGTTAACGGTCGTCGCCCCCCTCCTTTGACTCCCAAAAGGAGGCTCGAGGCCTTTACTAACGTGTGACCCTGAACCACATCTTTAAATGTAGAACGTGACGCATCGTTCGCAGAGATTCTTGTGTCTCGAGAAACTTGTTTCAGCCCCTTATTTCCTTTTTCTTAAGGGTAGGGGATTTGTAAGCCTCAAGACGCAAGGATGACGCCTATCTCCCCCCCTACACTCATTATCTTGCCCCCTATTGGCTTCTGCCAGATCGCCTCGCCTGGTCCGGACCGCCTCCCCGGATTTCGGCCGGACCCAGGCGTGGGGACTCTGGGCCCGATGGGCGGGCTCCCGATAAGCATGGCCTTCTGAGTGGCAAGTCTTTTCCCCATATCCATCAAAACAATTCGTGCACCTCGTTCCCGGCCGGCAACCCTTTCCCCTGAGCATAAATTTTGGCGCAATTCCTGCCCGCGCACGTTTATCGAGATTTTTGAATACTTTTTCCTCTCCTTTAACAGTTGCTGCCACTCTTCGCCCCTTCCGGCGTGCTTGGCCGCGGCGTGATCCCCTTCCACATTCAACTCGAAGATTTCCGTCCCAACATCCACTTTTCTCGCCTAGCTGAAAGAACGTATGATTTTTCGTAGGTTTTCAGCCTGCGCGATGATGATTTTGGTCCCAGGGGGTGCGCGGTTGTATGGTGACGTACCCCGGCGCTTTTTGATTCCTATGCCGCGGCATGTCGAATTTCCCCCCCCCCTTTCGCCAGCGTCGTCCCTTGTGCCAATGAGCGTATCGCACTACCTTCTCGCAAGTCTTTTTCCTTTACCGACGTCTCTTTCTGACGACCCTTCCTTCGTGGATTGGATCGGGCGGGCCCCCCACGTCCTTTATTCTGGATTTCCTGGCGCCTTGACGTTCGCGAGCTGTTCAATTTCCCCTTGGAATCCCCTGCTGCTTCCCCCACTTCTCGCGATTTTGCTTCATGAGCCTCCAAAGTAACCTAGCCGGAGGGTATTTCTGTGAATCACTCCCCAGGATCACGTTTCCACTCCTCCTTTTTTCCAACAGACCCGTGACACAAATGCGGCTTGCCTCCTCCCCGACCGCCATGCACAAACAGCGTGACCAAAGCCTTTCATTTTTCGCCGATGGACTAAGAATGCCTTTCTCCCCCTTTGAATGACCGTTCACAGTCCATATCCGGACGCTTTACAGAGGTCACACCCCCTAAATGTTCAGTCTATGAACGACGCAATGCGCAGCCGTCGCGTTTATTACAGCTCACATCCTCCGGCCCGGTTCAACAGAAGCAAAGCCATCCACTTCGGCCCTTTAGACTGAACGCCCCCAGGTTGAAATTTTTTTCAAAGAGGATCTGCTGTTCCCCTGAAATAACATTGTTTTCTTTGGAGTTAGGACCCAGTTATTCCTCCTGTCCTGTCAAAACCCTGGGGGAAGGTTCTCCCATGGTTTTCCGCCCAATCTATGGCGCCTTCTTGTTCGGGTGTAGACTGTCTTTTTATCGAAAAAGTAATTTGTAGTCTTTATAGCCGAGCTCTGCGTCACACAAGAAGATAATGTTACGAAGGGATTGCCCTCCCAGATTGGTGCCCGGGAAGTGTACCCTAGAACACTATTACTTTTGGGGCGATTTTTTCATAACTTAGCCACCTCCGGATTCGCTTGCGGCAGGTGCTTCGTGCAATGGTGTCCTTTTTGTTCTCCTAGCCTTGGCTGTTGTGGACATTCTGGCTTCTCTTCCCGTCATAGGGCTATCTAGTTCTGAGCAGGACATTCGTAGGTGCTCCTTTCCTTTTTTGACGTGCGGGTTACGTTCGGATTTGTCGTCTCGTAGCAGTGTTTTCTTCTTCGAGGGTCTGCGGATTGTGGAAACTGTCCCCCAGCGGGTCCTTGGGGTCTTGAGTTTTGGCGGGAGTGCGCGGGGGTTCAGTAAGACCACCGGTACTTCGTTTCTCGGTGATGTTGCGTCGCACCCCATTTCCGGGATTGTTTTTCGGGTACACGGCAGAACGTGTTAACAACCAGGTGGCTGAGAGCGTTTCCCACTTCGCGCTGGGTCACGTTCTGATCCTTGGGTGCGACAATTTTTGTATCGAAGAATGGGCTTTCCTTTTACTTGCGACATACTTCAGCCCCAACCAAGGCAGGCTTAGGGTCTTTCTTGAATAGGTATTTGTTCGTTTAGTTACGACGAGACTCGTTCTTCCACGTTTCACCCCTAAGTGATAGATCCACAGCGCCGGACTATTTTTTGTTCCCCATATTTTTGACTGAATTGTGCCAATTCCCCTCAGGAGGTGAAGGTAAGTTCTCTTAAGTGTTAGCCGAGTTGTCCCTTTTTTCTGAAGGCATGTGTTTGGTCGCCCAGTTCCCCTTCGGAGTTTGTCGCCAATAAGTCTTTCCATACGCATACCCTGAACCCTGAATGCTCTTTTGTTCGCAACCTTAAAAGTGACGTCTTTTTTCCGCCTCCCCCCGGGTTGGCCGGGGTGACTGGCCTCAGGTTCTCCCGAGACATCCCTTTTTAGCCTTATTGGTCAAATGACAGTGCGCAAATTCAAACTCAAAAGTGGTCGGCGCCCCTCGAGACGATCGAGACACCGCCAACGAAGGTTTCTCGTCCCGGTGGTTATCCTTCTGGGACCTACCCCCAAAGATCTTATGGCCTTGGCCCCCCAAAGGAGCAGAAAGAGAAGATGTCGTTCCCCGAAACCTCCCCAAGTATATTCGGGGGCGCTTCCGGTAGTCATTCGTTGAAAGGCTGCCGCCTTGGTTTCTTGCATCTGAGTTGGTGCTTTTCGAAGGAATGCCAGACAAAGAGAGGTGGGTGGCTGGGCGTTTTCCCTCTGTTTTCTGAGTTCCCTGGCTGTTCCCTTCAAAAGAGGACTGGCAGGGTTTTTTATGGAAAATGGCGCAGACTTTTTTGGTTGGGCTGTATCTAGTTTCCCTAGGCGTGGTGGGTTGTTAGCACTGGGCGGCAGGTTTCCGGATGATTTTGCTGGGCTTCCGAACGTTTACGATTGGTGGTGAAGTTGGTCTAGGGGCAGGTCTGCTGGTGGTTGGTTCTTCTTATGAAAAGAGGATCGTACTGGGTTGCTCGAGATTGATGGAAATCAAAAGGTTGTTCTGACACAGGCGGAGTCAAAGATTGTGAGATTCAGTTTTGAATTTTTAACGTTGAGGTTCGTGGCCCCTTTCCCGTGTGGTTTAGTTCCCTGCCAGTCCCTTATCAGTTAGAGGTAGGACCTAGTTCGCCGTTCGTTTACCCATCTCTGGAGCGTTGTCGTTTCCCTCAAGTTTGTTCGCTTGTCTTGAGGTTAGTTTCAATTTCTATCAATGAAGATACTGAGTCTCGTAGTGGACAATGTTGCTTTTCCTTTTTTGACCTGGGTGCATTTTGGTTCACCGGTGTCTGAAGAGCTTGTGGTAGTTTCGGGTTTCCCGTTGAGAGGCGGATGGTGTCTTTACTTTTTGAAAATCGGTTTTCCTTCTTTGCTCGTTGAGAGTCCCTGTCCTACAGGGCAGTAAGCCTTCTCTTTTTGGCTGATTTAGGAAAATTGTTGTTCCCAGTGGGCTCGACGTTTAGGACTCTTTGTTATAGACCCGTTGATGACAGGACGGGAACGAAATGGTTTTGACTAGGATGCCTAGGTGGATCTTATCGATGGGGGGCTCGTTTTCCGAGTGTGGGAAGTGCGAAGTAATAGACCATGGAGCTGACGCCTCAAGACTCGGAAGGGGGATTAAAGGGAGGTCCGGGGAGGGAGAGCCCTTCATTTTTGACTGCGAAACTCTGTCCAGAAGGCCGTGGTAAAGCTCTCAGACGAGAGGGCGTCAGCTGATAGTTTGGCAGGTGTCCTCTTCAGGTTTTGAGATGATTTGAGAGGCAACGGTAGCGTCGCGGGGTGCCTAGTGCCTGGAGCCGGAGGTCCTGTACTTTCCCTTTACAACCGGAGGATAGTGCTTTCGAACCATCTTTATGTAGATGTATCCTTGGAGAAAAACGTATTCATGGGAGCTTTGCTGTGAGGAAGATGGCCATGGTTTAGGAGAGGCGTTCGTTTGCCCGTGGGGAGTGCGGTCCTTCTCCCCCGAATAAGCGTGTATTGGTGTGTACGCCCTTTTTTCTCAGCCAAAAAGGGGCGGCGTTTGAGTGATTGTAGGACCTCAACTAATGGACTTCTGCGCGAGAATAGGCTGGAAAGTCTTTCTGTATGTTTGCTGAAAAGCCTAACTTGATACGAACCAGAAGGGAAGCGCAGAATTCTGTTTCCTCCTTCCCTGAGCGATAGCCTCGCCCGAATAGTTCGTGAGAAGCGATAATTCCATAAGTTGACGTACCTCGGTGCGCCCTCAAAAATTTCGAGCGACGTCTCTTGCTTTCAAGACGAAGAAGGGGGCGTCCTTGGTCGGGGGTGATAGGTGACCACCCGAAACCGGTCTATCCGTAGGTTGAAGGAGAACGAGGTGGGGAAACGGGCATGGATAATGACTTCAGGGAGGAGCCCCGTCAGAGGGGGGTGCTGTGCTATAGTGGGGGCCCGGTCGAGCCCGATGTTAGTTCTGCGGCGGTGCCTGCGTTCTGTGGCCGGCAAATCAGGGTTTATGTCGCAAGCCGACGCAGGAGACCCTCCTAGAGCACGAACCGGCTCGAGTAGAAGAAGCAGACGGGAGAGAAAAGAGGCCTTCCAACAGTGGGGCCGACACGAAAAATATGGGACAAAAAATATTAGGGCGCAGACAGAACAATGACCCCCCCCCCAGGTCCCATCAAAAACTCCCGAGATTCCCCATGATAAGGAAGCCCAGAGGCCCTTTTATACGAAGGTTTAGCCCCTCACACTCTCGAATTTAGTGCAAAGCCAACCTGCAGTGCTATTCCCCTCGAGTAATATCCTCTTGTGGCGTGAATGCCGCTTCTGCAAATTCGAGTATCACACACACGCGCCCCGGGAATTTACCCCGAAAACAATACCGCCCCCGCCTTCAGGGCCCCCCCCCCACCACGCCGGCGTAGAGGCGGACGCGGCGCGGTCCCCCTTTTTTCTCACAAACACCGATAAGGGCCTTTAAAGAATGTAAAATACCCCCTCATGGCCCCAGATTCCGGTCCCCAAAAAATATACTATGGCTGCAAAATGTGTTACAGGAAAATAGAAATCCTGCCAACGTGTTTATACGCGGCACCGCATGCCCTCCGAGTCACCTGTCAGATCCCGCCTGGCCGGTTCATACGGGTCCGACCCGCCCAAGAATTCAACGGAGTAGGGCCCAACCGTGCCGGCCATCCAGAGGGCCGTCGCCTCGTCCCATTTAGTTTGCACGCACCCCGACAAGACTGGTCCCCTTCCGATTTACCCACCCGTCGCACTCCTCTTTCGATACCAAACTTTTAAAAATCACGAATGCTACACCCCGCGCTTTTGCCCAGCCGTAAACAAAAACTTGCGACCCCCCAACCCCAACGTAATTCACCACTGGCCCCCTTATCTTCCTGGCGAGAACTCGTCCCGCTTCCCCCCAAGACTTCCCCCTCCCAAGGAGTAGTGAAACTCCCGCCCAAGATAAGTCCACAGCCCACTCACGTCCCTCCCCCGGACCAAGACCTGATAGCCGCGGCATTTCACGCCCCCCAAAAACGGCACGACGAAAATCCAGGAGCCGGAGAGCCCCAATTGGAAGACGGAATTGAAGTCCCTCGAACAAGTTCGGACCAAGGCCAACCTATAGAAACTCACGCAATGAGCAAAAGAGTATCGGAAACGACCCACAAAAAACGAAGAAGATGACTCCAGCTCCCCCCCCCCCCCTCAAAGGAAGTGGAAGTTGGCAGCACCATACGTTCAGGAAGAGCCACCTGCTTTTTGAAATGAGCCCCCCAACACACAGATCTGTGCTTAACGCTAGAACAACCACCAACATTCGACCCCCCCCCCCCCCCAATAGACACCCTCCCCTCCGAATTTCTGAGGTCCCCGCCCCCCCCGGATAAAGATAGAAACATCACAACGCCATTTGGCTTCCCATGCCATGATAAACCTTCGCCCCGCGCAGCTGCAACCGGCCCTTTCCCTCCTTTACCCCAATCCAGATTGCGACGTGACGCATCACCCAACCAAAGATGCCTGGTCGGTTCGGAACTAATATTTGTCATCTTGGGCGTACCACTTTTGCCACATGCAGTACCGGTTGTATGAGACCCCGTGAAAGGGCTGTAACCCTCGACATCGAATCACCCGGTGGATGGCATTTGAGATCTGGAGTTTCAGAACCGCAAGTGTGGATGGTTGATCTGTTTTTTCGCTTCCCCTCTCGTTTACTCTGTTTGTAGATCCGGCCCTTTTGGTTTAACTGCGGTCACCCCCACCACCCTTCGAGTACTTTTCTTCCCTCAACCGAAGGACGCGTTGTTTCCCACGAGGGAATAGTCGTCCTCGCTTAAAAGAAGTCGTTAGAAAACCGAAACTTCATGAAAATTGAGTTAGACAAGAAGTACACCCCACCTCCCTTCCGCCTGGACGAAACCCTCTCTTCGACCTCACCGCAGAAGCATATCCCCTCCTCCGTGACCTTTCTTGCCCCTCGCACTCTGGCAACCCTTACCGCCGAGCTGGGATGTCCTTACACCCCCTCGTCTTGGACCCGCCGCCAGCCGGGCCCCGTTTGCGCGTGCTCAAGCCCCCTCCCCCGCTTCCCCCCACCGCCCCGTAGGTGTTCTTCGGTGACCATTTTTGCCTCTAGTCACCCGGCCCCGAGAACGTTTCTCCTACCATGGCCGCCCCCCCAAGTATATAAGTGACCCGAAGCGAGGTGCCCGGGCCACGAAAACTGGTTTGCCCTTCTTACCAGTTATTCCGAAGACCACACTCGCCCCTGGTTGCTGAGCATAACCGGAACCATTTTGAGCAACAGTACACATTGTGAAGACCCCCCAGCCGAATGACATAAAAGACCCAGAACCCCACCGAAAATCTTTTTCAGAGTTTGTTCCAGATCAAGCCTTCACCCGCAGAGCAACCCCCACCCCCCTGAAGATGCCACTCCACACATCAGTTTTAGACCTTGCCCGCTACTCACTAACTACTCGAGCTCACGACCACTGTTGCTCGAGGGGCACTACGACCGATGACTGCATTCGGTCTCCCCCCCATTAAGAACTCCCTCCCTCCTCTCCACTCAGGGTCTCCTGTCCCAAATAGGCAAAGGAGCTTTGCCAAAACCTTAAACTAAGACGCAACTTTAGTATCCACGGACCAAGGACCGATCCGGCAGGGACAGCAGGTACCCGAGGCCTTTTCCAAAGCCTAAAAAAGACGACACCTCTCGTCCCGTAAGAGGACACCCCCCCAGGGGAAACCTCTCCTAACTGAGGCGTAACTGAACCTCTAAATCTCCTATGTGGGAAACCTCATCTAGAATATATCCAGATTCGCAGGTGCCCCCCCCCCCCCCCCCCCCCCCCCCCTTTTTTTTTTTTTTGTTTTTTGTTGTGGTCCCGCCCTCTGACACCGTCCGCGAACTTCTCCCGGCTTGCTGGATCTTTTTCGACCCCTGATGTCCATGAAAGTGGAAGTTTGGCACACGACATCACTGAAGAACTCCCGGTTCCCCCTGCAAAAATGACTGCATTATTCCTTCAATATACATCGTAATCTTTAGGCGACAGGGAAACTGACGGGGGGATTATTTGCTGCCACTGAGAGTTTCCGCTAGCTTCCTGTCCTGAATGTTGTGAATATTCGATACCCCAGCAATATGAGCTTTATCTGGGGTCTTTGTGACGGCGTGCCTCGCCGCTACTTTGCGGCATCATTTTGGCTAAATGCTTTTCGGACCCTTCGTCCCGAACGAGACTATATGCACAAGGTGGCTTGCTGGCGTTGTTCTTCGGAAGCAACCTCCCCCGAATTTGTGGTGTATCGCGTCTTTGGGATTATGTCTTTCTCTTTGGCTCCCTAATAGCCTAGGGTACCTGACCCTTTGCGGTTCCTGGAAGCGAGCGGTTCCTGATCCCCCCACGGATTTGATAATGTCCTCCAGACTGACGCCCAGTCTCGGTAACGAACCTCATTTTCATGATTTCAAGGGTGGCCCAGGATCGACCTGAGGTTTCCCCGGTGTCGTCAGCGAGATCACGGCTCAATCCGCTTTTGCGTTAGAAGATTTTCCTATTTTCTCCTTGTAATGTTATACCCACTTGGCCCCGTAGCTTACGGATTGGTTTCATCACCCTCCACATGCCCTTTCCTTTCCCCCCTCCCAATAAACATTCTCCCGTTTCTTTTGGCACCCCATCTAAGAGAGAAACATGTCCTAACGCAGTTCTCTGCAGTGCATGCGACCCCTCGACATCCCAACACCCCTCCTCCTTTTCCCGTGAGTTTTAAGTTCACTTTCTCTTTCCCCTCCCGATTTTGCAGATAGAGGTGAAGTTGACTCTACTTTTGGCTTCATCAAAAGAATGGTCGCAGCACGGCCCCTCGATTAGTAACGTTCCAACCTGCTCCGGGTTATCACCGTGCTCGTGGAAACGAGGTTTTTCCTCTCTATAAGTTTCGGTTTCCCCTCGGTCTCGGCACCTTGGATCCTGTTGCTGTACATTGGTTCGCTCCCGCGCTTCAGCGCCGTCCCCCTGCCAGTAGCGGGAGATCCCCAGTATATCTTTTTTTTATGCCCGTAGAATGTACTTACCTTTGGTCCCAAGATCGTGAAATCAATTCCTCCATTTACCCGTCTCTTAGAATCTCTGATCATGTTCCCGAGAGGAGCCCGATTCGGGTCCGGACCACAGGTTCTGAAGACCTTTTGTCACCCCCGTTTTGTTTTCGCCCGTTCGTCCGCTGAAAGAATGATAGTTTAGCAGTGCCATTCTCCCGTTCTACGAAGGGCTCTGGTCCCTATGGGTTACCCTGGGAGTTTGCAACTTCCCCCGCTCAGTCGCCTTTGATCTAATTTTCACGGCGAGAGTTTCCTTTCACCGCCCCCTACCTAATTTCACGTTTTTCCTTTCACCTCTACTTTTTTCTCGGTACTGGCAGTACCCCCCTTTCTGGAAAGTCACCTGCCGACGGTGTAGGTTTGTATCGGACTCATACCCCCGGTGTTGACCTTTTTTGGAGGAATCTCCCCTCCAGATATAGTCCCCGGTACCGAGAACTGGAGGGAAGATTCTCCCCCCCCTGACTTTCGTAATTATCCGATGGTCCTTAGGAGGGGGTCAAAAGGCGCTGTTTCTTTCTATGGAGTTCCCCACCTTGACCTGCAATGGCGATTCCCCCTTTCGGTCTTTCTACGATCCCCTTCCTGAGCACGGCTGCCGCCATGTCGAGCATTTCCATCACTTTATCGAATTCGATTTTTGCTCTCAATTGCGTTCCGCGTCAACAACTTGACCCGTTTGTCTGAAAAAAGGCCCTCTATTCGCTCGCCCATGCATTGCACTTTTGGTGGATCTGTCTGGTGGCGAGTTTCTGTGGATTGATTGGGCCTTTTTCTAGCCGCATTCCTGTTTTTTGCCCCAATAACCCCCCCCCTTTATAAGTCTTTTTTTTTTTGATCCGGGTGGCCCGTCGACCCCCTAACAGAAGAGCAGGTGTTCAAGATTAAGATTGCTGCTTAGGACGCGTTTAGCAGATTGAGCCTTGGCCCCTTTTTCCACTTCTGCTTTTTCCTGAATTTAAAACCCCCGCTCCCTACCCCTCTTCAATCTTATATTCTTGCCCCCGTGAAGAAGAGGATTTTTTTTAGATGTTCCTGTTGTTTCCCTCCCCCTGATGTTGCGCCCCTCAGCCCCCCTTCGCCCTTACTGGACTGACTATCCGGGCGCCTGTCATCGGCAGCATACATCCGGTTTTCTTCCCCCCGAGGCGATGAGATTGACGTTTTTTATCCCTGCGACCCAACTCCTCCTCCTCTCGTGAGAACCTTCCTCTCTCTTGTGTTTTCTCTCTCTTCAGAGAGATTGCGTTGTTAGATTTTACGCCCTTCGTTTCGGTCCCTGACCCTTCTTGTACGAGCTTGTGATGCCGAGATGCCTTTTCACTTGGCCGCCCAGTATCCCCCTTTTCCGGGCTTAGAGTCTTTGGGTTGCATCGGTTTGTCCTCCCCCCTCCGTTCCTGGCGAATGAAATTGTCCCCTTTTTTGCCTCGGCAGCTTCACGGTCCAATTCGTCTGGTTCGGCTTTCTGCGTTTGTACAGTCGTTTTTCACTGTTACGCATGTCCTTTTTCTCCCGGCGCTACCAGTTCCCCTCTCCTCCCCTCCTCCACAAAAAGAACGTCTTTTCGATGACCCCATGATCGTTTGCGTAAAAACCTCTCCTGGGAGATATGACCCCCTCACATAGCGAGGAAAGATCATGGATCCCCCCCCCCCATAAAGTCAAATTATCGTTCCCCTTCCGCAGGACACTATTTCTTTTTTGTTCCAGACCCACGGTGACCTGAAGAGTGGCTTAGGTCATACTGTTTTTCGAGGTCGAGCGCCCTTCCTTCGTATCCTAATTCAATCTTAAAAGAAGGTCCGGTAACTTTTTAACCCCCCCATAAGAAAGCAAATGCCTTGCTAGAGAAGGTCTGAGTGAGCCCGTTTAAGCTCGTTTGTTTTCCCCCCACCCCCCCCCCCCCCCTCACCCCGAAACAACACACCCAACTCCAACACCCGTCCAACCACACCTCCACCCCCACCCCCCCCCCCCCCCCCCCCCCCTCTCCCTCACGATCTTTTTTCCCCCCTCACCAGCTGACTTCTCACTTAGTAATAGCAGGTTTCCTTTTTTCCCCAGTAATTTCTCGTTTCTTATGTTTCTTCTCTCTCCGTAACCGTCGCGGTTCCCAACATTCTTCTCTCCCCCGCGAGAACCCTTCCCCCCGTCTAATTTTTACTTCCAGCAGAGATTTCCGGTGCGCCACCGCCGCTTTAGAAAAGGGCGGTTTTTTCGTTATTCGTAGGGGTGGGCTTTAGAAACGAAATGGGCGCACTATCTCGGAGCGAATTCGTGAAGGATCTTGCCCTGGTTCGGCGTAGCCAGGTTGTAAAGGAATGGATTGTTTTTTTTTTTGGGTTTTTTCTTTTTTTGGGGGGGGTTTGGTTTTTTTTTGTTTCTTGTTGGTGTTGCTTTTTTTTTTTTTTTTTCTTTTCTTCTTTTCTTGGGGGGTGTTCTTTTTTTTTGTTTTTGTGTTCTGTTTGGGCTTCTGTTTTTTTGTTCTTTTTTCTGGGTGGGGTTTTTTGGTCTTTTTTTTGCGTTTTTTGGTTGTTTTTTTTTTTTCTTTTTTTCTTTTTTTGGGGGGGGGTGGTTTTTTTTTTTTTGGTTCTGTGTTTTTTTCCTCTTTATTTCTTTCTCTTTTGTTTTTTTCTTGTGTCTCCTCTTTCTTTTTCTTGGTGGGGTGGTATTTTTTTTTGGGGTTGTTTTTGTGGGGTTGTTGTTGTGTTGTTTTGGGGGTTTTTTAGTTTTGTTAGTTCTCTCGTGTGGTTTCATTTCGGTGTTTTGGGGGGGTGTTTTTTGTTTGTTTGTGTTGTTGGTTTGGTTTTTTTTTTGTGGGGGGGGGGGGTTTTTTTTTTGTGTGGTTTTGTTTTTTTTGTTTTGTGGTTTTTTTTTTTTTTTTTTTTTTGCCCCTTTGTTTTTTGTTTTTTTTTTTGTGTGTTTTTTTTTTTTTTTGTTTTTTGGGGTTTTTTTTTTTTTTTTTTTTTTTTTTTTTTTTTTTTTGTTGTGTTTTTTTTTTTTTTTTTTTTTTTTTTTTTTTTTTTTTTTTTTTTTTTTTTTACAGCGAAACCCGAATTTAATCCTTTATTTTCAATTACGGATAGCACCCCCCCTTCCATCCTAACCTTTCTTTCGGCAGTCACGTTTCGGACCCACCTTTAGTGAGGAAGCAGTAGACCGTTTTGTTTGCCCTTTCATTGCTCGATGACATGACACAGCCTGCCTCCATATCCCTTTCTCTTCTAGATGGGATTATTTCGAAAACTTTGTTCCAACGGAATCCTTTCCTATCTTGGTTTGTGACTTTCTTCCCCTTTAAGACTTTTTTCCTGGTTCCTTCTGCGTGAAGAGCTGTTAGCGTTTACAGCATTACAGTCAAAGTGGGTTCCTCCCGAGCTAACCCTTCGAATGAACGCCATTTTCTACCCCCCCGGACCTTAGATCACGGGATCTTCCCCGCGCAAATCCCCCTTTTCCTAGAGAGTAATTTCCCGCTGCGATTAGGTCGTGATTTGCATATCCGACTTAATCGAGCTCTTAACAAATCGTCATCGCCCTATCCTTTTTTTATTGAACCACACGACGCATATGATGGGTTTTTTATGTCGCTGTCTTCCCCCACCAAGATGCCGGCCATTTATCGCTGATGATTTTTGTTTTGATTATGGTGGCTTCGGTTCCATATTTGTGAAGTGTGAAGTTGTCTCGGGTGTTTCTTCCAGTTTTCACCTCCCCCTGTTGCTAGCCATTTTTAAACTTGCGGCGTATCGAGCCGCAGCACACCCCCTTCTCTTTTTTAAAAGTGCCCTTCCGTCCGCGTCCCTCTGAACCTTTTCCAACCTCCTTGGATGGATACTTTTTTTTTTTGCACAGTTACCGATGGCTGCCTTGTCCTCTCTCCTCTTCATTTGATGTACTGCGTGCGTAAGCCACCTGCCAGGACCCAAGATACGCGATCGACTTACGACATGACGCTCTCTTCCTGGCGGCGAGTTCTTTCCGGCATTCCCCTAACCCACCAATGATCAAGTCCACCCCCCCCCCTAAGAGTCCTCCCCATCTTTGGTGCGACTCAGAACCGCCGACCTTACAGACCAGTTGTATAACTCTCCGACGCCGACTTTCATCCTTTTCCCGGCCTGACCCACCTTACTTTCCCCTTTGACGACATCTTTCCGGCTCTTGAACAGCTCCGTCAACAAGCCCCCGTCCTGCCCCTTTAGCCCCCTTCCACGATGTCCAGCGTTTTATCAGTCCCTGCGCACAGCCGCCTCTTCCCCTTCAACCGCAGAAATTTCTCAGCCCCGTGGCGGCTTCATATTTTCGACCCAAGTTCCCCCCGTTTCACTCTCTGCTGCGGCGACCATGCCTGAACGAGTTTTCCCTGTGTGTGTTCTAGAGGGAGGTTAGGATTTATCGTGTATCTATGTAACCAGCGCTTGCATGCCCTCTCCCCTTCCCCCCTTCCCCCCTTGTCGCTGGAAGGGTCTCAAGTTTTTCC
>Ga0179591_1382737_pt1 | contig 20888 bp, 25 predicted proteins | sample CZOMad2_1_08_16f_FD_182891 | JGI IMG/M metagenome (GOLD analysis project Ga0179591, IMG submission 182891) | Vadose zone soil fungal communities from Angelo Coast Range Reserve, California, USA - CZOMad2_1_08_16fungal (PacBio error correction) | ecosystem: Environmental > Terrestrial > Soil >... | reverse complement strand
CTCCCTTCGTCTGGACACAATACTGACGGCTGCTCTGTTAAGTTTTCGTTCTCATGTCTGTCTAAGTTCGAGTCACCTGAATCCTTTTTTAATATCTTCGTGCCTTCCAATCTCGTGCTGCCTTTGCTTTCAACCGATTCTTTTCTGTAGAAGGGCCTTTCGCTGTTCTGCTTCTTAAACTTTCCGAAATGGCCGGGCTGTGTACCTTTGTGACATCCCCTGATTTCTTTTTTACGTCTTCCTTTTACCATCGCTCGGCGTCTGGCCGCGGTCGTCACACCGCTCCGTTTTTGAATTTCCCTCTTTTCCGAGTTGTAGCAAAATCATGTTCTGGCGTTGGCTCTTGGTTTCATTTCTTTCGTCTTTCTCTTTAAAATCCCCAGGCCAGCTGTCCGACGTCCCGCCTGCCCCCCAACCCGAACTGGACTCGAGGGTATATTACCCAGCTTCTTTTTCTCGCGGCAGGTAAGCTCTATTCATCTTTCACTTCAGTCTGTATTTTTCCACTTTTTCAACCCCCCAGTCTTCTTTCCCCTTCTTGTCGTCGATGCGCTAGGAGAAGACTTAATGCAATCCCCCCCCCAAAGTTTTCCCACATGCACGCCGCCTTTCCTCGAGTACGCCCTGTTTCAGCCCCCCCCCTTTTCTCATAAAATGTGAGGAACGATGCGGAGATGAGCTGGTTTTGCGAACCTTTCCCCCTCCACGCGTCGGAAATATTAAAACGCTTCTGACTCCCTTTTTCCGTATGTGAAAAGCCTCGGTTGGAACCCACCCACCCCCCCCACCCCCCCCCCCCCCCCCCCCCCCCCCCCCCCCCCCCCCCCCACCCCCCCCCCCCCCCTAGTGTGGCACCTCTCAGCATTTTTTTTTTTCCAGACATGAATCCAGGGATTGCGAGCCCTCTTTTTTCTCCTTTCGCCCCCCTCCTGGAAGGGAGACCTTTGGGACTTTGGTATTCATCGCCAGAACTCTTGGTCCGTTGTGTCCTCAACCCGTATCTTCCCCATTCGCGTGCGTCCCCTCGCGTTTCTCCCTCTTTCCGATGGAGTCGTTCCGATCAGAACTAGCCGGGCCTCATCCTTTATTTTTTCACGGTTAAGCCTTGTTTGAAGATTTCCCCCCCCTAGAACCGTTCACGAGCGCGTCCCTAACTCCCCCCTTTTCAAAACCCGCGAACAGCCGGAATTAGCTTTTCCCTGCAGCGCCCCTCCATCACGCCGAACTTTAAGTTGAAGGCCGAACAACCTTTGCTTGGCTTTTTTTCACTGCGAGCCTCAGCTGAAATTCAGCCGACCTGAGCACACCAGCTCTTTAGTTTTCCGCCGGTCCTGACCTCTTCACCGCAATCAGCAGCTGTCTTTCCGACCCTATCTTTTTTTATCCCGCTTCTCCAGCCCTGGTAAATTCTTGGCGTACATATCTCCTGTCCCCTTCAATTGCAGCTCAGCCCTCCCCTATTAATAGAAAGCTTCTCGAATCCATTTTTTCAATTCCTCATCATCCCTTGCGCAACCCGCCGCGATGAAGCGCCCTTCCTTGGCGCGCGACTGTCCCTCCAACTCCCTTTTTCCTAGAGGTAGCCGCGGCGAATCGAGATCTTTTACCATTGCCTATAATTCTTTCAGCTGCGGCCCTAAGCAGCCCAGGCTAATTCCGGCCTTTCTTCCATGCCAAGTGCGGTGGATAACCCTTCACCATACCCCCCCTCCGGGCGATAGGTGGCACTGGCGCATCGGCGGCCCCTTCTTTCTTTGAGACCTCGCCATAGATCGAGTACCTTTTCTCCGGCACCTCCCTCCCTTGAGGCATCCAGAGTCAAGACGCCGCTTCGGTCCCAGCCCCTCATCTGTACCCTAATGAAGGATGTGCCCGAGGCCTTGACCCATTTTTCTGAAGCAGGTTCTTTTCCAAGTTGGACCGAGCACTTGGAGGCGACCCCTTTCCCAATTTTCTTCATCAGAATTTGTGAGAAACATTCAACGAAGCATTTTCAGTGAAGTTTCCAGATTTCCTAAGTTCTTTCTTTCGGCCCCTAGACATTCATCACGCGACTTTTGAGTCTCTTTTCCCCCTTGATGACGGGACGGTGCGCCCTGTCTTTGAGGAACTATTTCCCACGCCGGAACTGCCAATTCTCTTGTGTTGAACGGAAGGTAATTTTTTTTGCACCGGAAAAAGACATTCTTTCCTTCCCGGTGCGGAAGCTTTTCCCCCACGAGTTCACAACCATACTGACTTTTGCTCGCCGCGTCCCCTTGATTCTGCTGTTCGAACACCTCCCTGAGCTTTTTTTCCCCCGAACGGCCCATCATGAAAAGACGTGCCATACTAGAGTCCACCCTCCCCCCCTACCCCCTCCACGGCGCGATGTTCACATTGCGCAAGAACTTTGAGTCCTCCCCTTAAGGTACGTAGTTCCATGGAGTAGCCAAACTTTTACTTGACCATATCTCTCTCTTTTCTTTGGGTGTTTGCGCCAGGCCTGACTTTGAGATGATGTTCTTTTATTCCCCTTCCCCCCTCCGTGCGGTCCTGAACACGGCCGTGATGACGGGTTTTTAATTCGTCACGTATTTTTAAGTTTTCTCCCACTGCCAGAGAGGATCGTTGGTTGCTGGTCCCGCGGCGTTTTTTCCGACCCTTTTGATCCTTCCTTGCCTCTCAAAAAATAATCAGCCTTTGCCTTGACCTCTATAACTCTATTTTTTTTATCTCCTTGGACAATTTTTGCCAACCCTAAATATCTTTCTACACCTCACGTTTTCGCAGCAGCAATTCCACCCGTTGGCCCACGATGGTTATTTCCCCTTCCCCCCTTGAGGCCCGCTGATCGACAAAGCCCTCCCCTCCAGCCTTCCTCGGATGCATGGACTGACTCCTGAGTCAAAGACATGGAGGCAGCACCCCCTGTACCAAGCAGATGTGAACCCCCCTTTTGAAAGCCCCTTCTTCCCCAAAGGCGGCCGGTAGCGCAATGCAAGACGGCCGAGCCCTCCCGATTTAAGCCCTCCCCCAACTTCCCAAGACGCTCGCGAACGCTTCAAATCCTCAACGCGGTTGCATTTCTTTGAGCACCCGAACTTTTCTTTTTCTCTGAGAGCCTCTAGGCTTCTTTCCCCCAAAGCCCTTGGCACCTTCCGTACGACATTCGGACCTCCTTTTCCAGAGCGAATGGCTTTGGAAAGCAGCTACCTTATGAAATTGAGCTCAGTTCTCAAGTCTGCCGAGACGGCCGGCATTTTGATCCCGGCCTTAGCGCATATGTCCTGAGAGTATCCATTCTGCTTCCCTTCTTCTTCCCCCCTTGGGCCGAATTTAATTGTGCATCCACCCCAGCCTCTTTTCGGTTTCTGCCCATAAATTTGAGCAGCTTTTATCTGCTGATCTCTTCATTTCCCCTTTGAAGTATTTTTGGGGCGGCCAGCCCCCAGGCGTTTTTACACCTGAATGGTAAAAAATTTGTTTTTTTTCGCTTAAGTCCTTTTGAGTTCGCAATCTGGCGTTTTTTCCTATAGAGGATCGACATGTTTCGTTTTTCACCCACAGGGCAAAGCCCCCTCCCCTTTGAGCCCAACAGCCAAAAAAACCCAATTTAGCGTGACCCCCTTACAGAGACCCCCAATCTTCTTTCCTCCTACCGTTGGGAGGATTCTATCCTCCGTTTTAGAAAGGATCCTTCTCTGTTCCTTGTTTTTCCTGCGGACCCCTTCCTAAGTTTCGAGGGCTGAAAGGTTTGTTACCACCTCTTGCTTCCTTCTCTGCTATTCCCGAGTTAATAGGCCCCCCAGCCTTTTTCCCCTAACCCCTTGTGGCCGGACTCTGCCATTTCTGACTTCGCACTTATTTTGAAAATGGTGACTGTTTTTTTGCGATCCTTTTTCCCCCCACCTTTCCCAACCCTTAGTGAGAAGAAGAATATTTTGTGTTTCAACCTTCGACAAAGTTATTGGCCGACCATAGAAGGATTTTAATACCCCTCCTGACCCCTCACAACCTCAAAGACGACAGCCTGTCATCTTTGACCCCTTTCCTTCCCCCCCCCATCTAATTGTTTCTTTGCAGGATCCTGACGGCGAAGCCCCCCTTATCCTGACTCCAATGCAGGAGTACTGGGCACGCGGATGGGCGCTTCCTGGTGGCCGCAGTGATCTGGAAAGCATCCCCAACTCCCTTCTCCCAGATGCCGCCGACTTCGTTATACTTTGCGAAACGGTCTGAATTGAGATTTTTCCTTTCGGTCTCCACCTGGGAGGCGCAAACAACTCAACCGTCTTGGTCCTCTCCTTCTATCAGAGCGTTTTAGAGATAGTCCTTTTGGTACCTTTGGGTTTTTCCGGTTCCCCCCCTTTTGGGTGATATCTTCCGCCGACATATTCAGACGTTGATTCCCCCTGAGCGGACTTGCTGATCTGCGGACGAGTTCTCAAGGCTTTTGTTTCCGTAAAGTCTAAGCAGATTTCTTTCATCTCGGCGAGTCTTTTCGGTCGCCCACCCTCCTGTTGGCTGAACTCAACGGTTCATAGTGTGTCCCATACGAATTTATGCTTCACCAAGTAGGTCACGTTACTTTCTCCAGGGCCGGACCCCCTTCCTCTCCGTTTCCTTTTACACGGTCTCTAATTTAAGAGTCCTGATTTTTTTCCTTTACATGCTCGGCCGGTATGGCTTTTCTTGTCCCTGGCCCTTACATTAAGGCGCGCCCCGAATTTAGTCGAAGAGCCTTTCCCCCCACCTCCCGAGCCTCCGACGGTTCCTGCGCGGCCAATATTCTGGTCTGCTTTCCAGGTTCGGAAAAAGGACGTTTTTAGATCTCCTCGCCGCAAGTCGTTTGCCTTCCCCCCCCGATAATACCCTAATCAAGAGCACACTTGTCCTACACCCCCCCCCCTACAAACTGCGCAGCCTCTGCGGATCGATTATCTTTCGAAGACATGTCTCCCGGACGACGAAGGCCCTTTTCTCTTGACCATGAACCATTTCTTTGCGGTTTTGGATGTTTGCCGGCGCCGCGCGCTATCTGCGTTCGCTTTTCATTCTCCTTCGCGTGGTGTCAAGCACAAAACCGAGTTTTCACTCGATGTTCGATTACAGCATTTTTTTAAACCCCCCCCTACCTTATATCTCGAGATTTACAAGTTTCTGCGCAGCCTAGTCTGAAGATCCAGTCTTTGCACAACCTATTCCGCTCCTCTCAAATCGACAGTGATAACGCGCAGCCTTTCTCTTTTTGTTCTCGGCTGGCTTTTACTCTTTCAAATCGATTCCGTCCCTGGGCCGCATCCGGGATGTAGCGGTTGACTCGTTTTATCTGTAAGCCTCGTTAGTTTTTACGTATAGACTCTTTTGTTTTAGCTCTTCCTGATTCCTGGTTGATTTTAGCCACAGGTTCTATAATCGGCTCTTCTCGTTTTGTAGTTGATGTCTGGAGTAGGGATACTGGAATCCTCAGTCCCCCCCTTCCTTTTTTTCCTTTTTTTCCGAATTCGGATAGGTCATGATGGGTTTTTCCATTTCCCCTCGAAGAAATACTCGAGGATAGTCCTTATTCTTTTCTTCCCTCAGACTCTCTCATATGATCCTCTTCATCTCCCCCCCCTCTTCGGACAGCAGAAGACTTAGCCAGTGACCCTAAAGGCTTTATGGGTGATTTAGCAGGTGTCCTCTGGTTTTTGATCCGCAAAATTTTGCACCCATGTCGGGGAGACCCACCTTATTTCTTTTTCTTATCGATCCCCGTGATTTCCCCAATGGCCTGCTACCTCTCGGATCTTTGCAACTCTGACATCTCCCCGCAATTAGCTCTTCGCCCTCCGCGTACCCCTTCCTTCGTCTTTTGAGTTGTAATGACTCCCCCTTAGGATAGCAGCTCAGATGAAGATGTGAGGGATTACATGCCTACGAATTAGGAATTTCACTACCTCCGAACAGCTTCTTAAAGGCATCTTGATCGCTTCCTATTCCCTCCGAGATCGTCGGTCATTGTCTGATGATGGAGGAGTTCGCGATGTGTCCCCGGAACCTTCTGGGATACTTGGTGTTTTTTGATTTTCCCTTTTTGTTTTACCCTTGAATAGGCTCCTGATGGTGATGGTTCGTACCCTTAGAGCCCCGGTGAAGGCATTCAAACCCTGGCCCCTTTGGTCGTGTGTGGCTGTGGATAGTTCTATCGGATTTCTGCTAGGCTTTGTTCGGCGGTAAACATTTGGGGTTTTTCCTTTGAGCTCGGTTCTGTTCTTTCCTCTATTTACGGTGAGAACTCCTTCTGGCGGTACAGAAAAGATATTTCCTGAGTCCTTTCTTTTTCGAATTTTTTCTACGAGGGCTTCGATCCTCTCCTAACAGACGCCGTGATCCGGTCTATCCTGTTGGTGATTTTTTGACCACTTAATCGCCCTATGAATCCCCTTCACCAATCCTTGTTCTCCTCCTATTCTCCTCCTGCCGGTAGGTGCAGAGACCAGTGACTTCGTTCTTTTTCTTAGGAAGGGATTTCCACGGTCCCCCTGTGTTCCACCATTTCCCTATCTATACAGTGGCTAATAGACGGAGTTTAAAGTGAATTGTTCGTAATTTCTTTGGTTTGCGCATTCTACCTTCTGGTGCCCCCTCCCCCTTCCGACCCTAGTTCTATGCCTGAAAACGCGATCTTTTCCTTCATACCTTTAAGGCATGTGGTCCTAATTTTTAGGTGGAGGATAGTTGAGTGCTCGTTCGGATCTCCGTGCCTTTAATTGCTAGAGCAGCGATACTTTCTCCGACCGTTAACGGTTCTTCCCTTTGGTTTGCGCGATCATCGATGGTCTCAAGACGGCTTGTGCCTCGTCCTCAGAGTTTCTGTGATTCCCGCGCACGCACCCCCCGGTTGCGGCTCTTTCAATCTTCACTGCGAATCCTCTCTTCTTTGTGTACGTCTAGACAGAAGGAATTCAGAGATCCTTAGGTTTGATTTTCCCCACCCCCCTTTCTTCTTCGAGTACCCCGATCTGCACGTCCATCCCTGAGCGCGGTGGTCTCGGCAGGAAGCCGAGTAGAGGTCTTTTAGACGTTGCGGCGCCAGGAATTTTTCCTGAAACCGGATCTAAGGGTTTTCACACATTCCTTGACGTTTTCTGTTTTTCACTCCTCCGGCATCCCTAGCCAGGACTCCTTTTTTCAAGCATTCCTTTCCCCAGACCGAGACAGCGCCGACTGAAGATGTGCTGGACTCCTGGCAATGATACGGGGGTCTCAATTGAGAACCCCCCTTTTTAGAGATTCTTCTTTTTTAAGGATGGTGCAGACGAACTTGTAGCGATCTCTCTTCCCTCCTCGTGGTCTTCCGAGAACCCCCTTTTTTGGCTCTCGCGCTGGGTCAGTGTCGCATCTCTTGGCTGGCAAAAGGATCTCCTAACTGCCACTGACTTAAATCATCTCTTACCCTATTCTTTTCTCACCCGGCGCGGCTGGAGCCTGGCTATCGAGGAGATGCTTTCTTCCCTTCAGTCCGTCTTTCTTCCTTGAGTCATCAGTTTTCGTTTCCTTCTTTCAGGTGATGATTCTCTCCGTTTTATTTTGAATCCCAGCCTCTCTTCCCCTCCTCCGGTACTTTCCCATCGTCCTTCGGAATCTGCATTTCCAATCCACCGAGAGGTTCTTCAGACCTCGTGATCATGCTGGATATTGGCGTAAACAGACTTCCCGGTACGAACCCGCATTCTACCCCTGAAACCAACTGTGCTGCGCGGGATTCCCACCTCCCCTCTAGAGGCCTTATGACAAGGGGAACACAACCAACTCGGAACGTCTCCGACTTCTCCCCAAATGAAGGAAACCACAGAGAAGCTTAACCCTTGTCTTCCCCCTTCTCCGGCAGTCAGGTCGCACAGAGGAAGAAGAACCTGGGTATACTAAATCCTCCCCTTCCCTTCCTTTCCCAACCCAATGACGCGTCCCGTCTCTTCCCGCCTCCCCCTTTTTCTCAGAGCGCATTCTGAAACCAGGTGAGGATGTTGTCTCTGCAAGCTTTAGTCTGGCGCAAACCCGGCGATCCCCCCCCCGAGTAGGCATTTTTTGTCCCCCGTAGTTGGACCGTCGAGGTGACGTTTCAAACTTTTAAAACCTTTACTCCGCCCGGCATGCTCCCCCCGACATGCTCATTTTCCCGGCTTCTATGTGCCCAGCGCCTATAGGAGAGACACTCGTATGGCTTTTACTTTTTTTCCCGTACTCCTTTTAAAAAGCCCTTACCGGTCTCTTCCCTCCTTTTCGCGTGGCGCGCCCGTGAGAGAGCGATTCAGGAAGATAAGATAGAAGGTCCTGTTTGTATTGATTTTCCTCCCTTTTTCTCCCTTCAAGTGTCTTTTCGAACGAGCACAGAAGCCAGCACCCCTTTTCCCAACCTTTTTACCACCCGCCCAGCGTTTTGGGTTTTAATTGCCCTCCTCTTCACCAGACGAGACTCCTACCCCCCTTGAAATCGTTGCAGGCCTGACTTTTTTCGCTCCTGTATTTTGCGTTTCCCCCCCACCGTATGAATTTGAAATTTCAGAAGAACGCACAGTAGGCTTCCTTCTGAAGTTAGATGCCTCTTCCCCCCCGCACTCAAGCGCCCGCGACTCTCCTGGGCGAGCCGAACGGACAGAGGAAAGTTTTACGTTTTTTCCACATTCGTTGCCATGAATGCGACGAATCGCCTTAACTCTGAAAGCCGGCCTCACCTTTTTCCTTCCATTCACTAGGCCCCAGCACCAACCTCCTCTCTTTTTTTCCCCTAGCTGTACCCAGCGGCCGGCCGCCGGAGATCGTGACGTTTTTTCCCTTGACTGCAATCAAGCCCCCTTCACGGCATTGCACTCCCCCTACTGCTGAGTCAAAGGTCACTTGATTCCCGTTTCTTTGTTAGAACCTTCTTCCCACCCCTCCCATGACCTCCTTCGGGCAGGTGGAACTTTTTGACATTTCTTTCCCGCGGTCGCGACCTTCCAATAGAGAAAGCGAGGATTTTAGCTAAGAATTTTCTTCCTTTCAAGGCTTTCTCTTTATCCCCCCGCAAGCATACTCTCATTAAGTTTGACGTCCTTCCCCCCTTTTCCCAGAGTCCAGACGGTCCGGTAAGGGGCCCCGACCTAACACTTTAACCGGTGTTTTTCCCCGAGGAACCCCTTTCTGAGCCTCTGATCGAAACGTTTTCCAACCCCGCCATTAATGACGAAGAGACGAGAGCCCGGTAACCTCTTCCACTTTCAGCCACGCGATCACCGGTCTATTACCTCCCCTTCCCCTTTTTTCCAATGATAATTAGGGTCCTTCCCCCCCTGATGCAACCTCTTAATCACGGCAGATCAACAGCGTTTTTTCTCCCTTTTTCCTAATGAGTCCTGCCTGGATAAAGGCTTGGTCGACCCTCTCTTGTTGTTGGAAGGCCCCGACTCGAACCTCTCTCTTCGAAAACGTCATAGCAGTTAGATGATCTTACACCCCTCACCCTGTGCGCAGGGATGTTTAGACACCCCCCCCCCCCCCCCCCCCCCCCCTCCCCCACCCCCCCCCCCCACCCCCCCCCCCCCCCCCCCCCCCCCCCCCCCCCCCCCCCACCCCCCCCCCCCCCCCCCTCACCCCCCCCCCCCCCCCACCCCCCCCCCCCCCCCCCCCCCGCTTGCTTGAGCGCGGTGCTGCGTCTTTTCTACATAGCCACAGCCGTCATCGATAAGCAGTTCCTCACCTCGGTGCTCTTCACGGCGATGTGAATGACATTTTCCCGGAACGACTTTTTTCTTTCCTTTAGGATTTCCCTTTGCATGATCGGTCACTAGAATAACATCGTCGGCTATTTTTTGTTTGTTTGCGCCTTTTTGAGATTGTTCGTTGGTAGCTAGCAAAAAAAACGATTTTTATATTCCTTTCCCTCAATTAGCGGCCGACGAGTTCGTGGACCGTAGACGGTTGCAGGCAGGCTAGTTCCAATATCGGCTCGTGTTTTTTTTTCCCCTTTTAACTAACAGTTTCTTCCCGCCGGCCCTTGAAGAATTAAACCCCCAATCCCTCCCCCTCCCCTTCCCAGAATTTTCGTCAATCGCGCCATGAAACCTTTTGAAGGTACATTCCCCGCCAAAATCCATATTCCCCCGTTCACTCAAATATGAAGTTTATTTTTCCTAGGCCCTTATCAATGAAAGACTTCGAGCTTCACCTCACTTGTGGCATCGATGATGACGAACCCCGAAAACGACGAGATACTCCGGACTTCCTCTTTCTTTTTTCATGGTTTTCCCCAGACAGGCCCGGACGTAGCCGAAGCAAGTAATGAATCTTTTGCGAATTCTCGCCTTCACCCCTTTTTAGGAGTCCCCCTCCCCCGGCAGGCAGTCGAACGCCCGCCCGAGAAACCAGCCGCCCATGTACCACCCTTTTTCCCCCTCGCGGCAAAAGACCGACAAACCTTTTCGGTTTTTCCTTCTTCTTCGCCAGGGAGGCCGCCTATAGAAGAATGAGATTGAGAATAACTTGTTTTTCTTCCTTTTTTTTTCAAAGTTCTTCCAAAATCTCCCTGATGTCCACTTGTCCTTAGGCGGCCGAGATGCGGAGAAGCGGAGCATGTCAATCTGATTCCTCCTTCAACTTCAATCTCCCTATCGTTTTGGCGGGCGTCCTGTAGATATTTAAGAATCTTAAGGGCCCCCCTCGGCTTATTCCGCTTCTTTTAGGATCCGTTTTTGGAAGCTGAATGGAAATTTTTACCAACCCCCTTTCGCCTTTCGTAGGCGCCTTTTTTAGGCTCATAATGTGATTTCGGCCTGATTTTTTTCCGTAATATTCGGATCTTCATAGTCCCGCGTTTCTTCTGTTTTTTCTGACCCCTCGAGATCTTCAAAAACACGTTAAGTCCTGACTTTTTTTTCCCCCCCGGCAGCCGTCTTTTTGAAAACTAGTGTGTTCGCCACTGCTTTTCATCCCTTTCTTGCCCCACTTCCCCCCTTCTTCTTTCGAAGTTGCTCGACAATTGAAGGAAACAAAAACGGTCGTCGCCCAATTGGCGCTCCACCCCTCAAACCCCCACCAGGGTAAAATTCTGTAATGCGAACCTAGCGGAAACAATATATATCTTTTCCTAAGATTTTCTGGTTAGAGATCCCCACCCTTACTTACTTACCTTGGGTGTGATTTGAGGATTGTCTTCTTTTTGGAGTCTCTACTGTTTAGCTTAACATCCTTTCTTCCCTCCATTCACCGCAATTGGCCCTAACATCCTCTCCTTCACTCCTCCCTTTTGCGTTTGTGTAAAAGGGTGCCTGTGTTTCTTTTTTTTCCTCTTGAAATCCCTTCAAAATCTAGGACGATGAAGAAGCCGCAGATCTCGTTTTTTTTTGAAGTCACCGGTAGATAGTATTCGTGGCCGCAAGGGCGACCGGATACCGTTTTGCTTCCCCCACGACTAACCCCCCCCCTCCTACGCCGGCCGCGGACTCACTGGTCCTTTCCCCCACAATATAAGTTGGCTTCAGGTGAAGATATACCGCTTCAACGATCTTTCGTCTTCGGTCTGCGGATATCGCGAGTGAGCCAGGCCTCGCGGCCTTCTCCTTGGCTTGAATGCGCCCCATTCGGAAAAATCAGTTCTGTTCCCTCTTCGTGATTTTTCTTCTTTTCTTCAGCCGGCGCGGCAGGCCCCTCCGGATCGGCCTTTTTCCCAATGGGTCTTCTCCCTTAACGCTCTCCCTTTGTTCTCTCCCGGGCTTTGGAAGAGACTTTTTTCTAGGCTTTGGTAATTTGGGCGTCTTCTTTTTCTTAGGCTTCGGTTTGGGGCTCGGCTTCCAGACCTCCTCTCGCCCGAAGTTTTAGCCATTCTTCTTGAGGAAGGATATATATTCGATGAAGCCCCCCCTTCTTTCTGGAATCTTCTTTCCGCTCAGCCGGATTTCTCATATCTTGGCTTTTCGGTTTTTGCCAGATCCCCTTGCTCGGGCTCAACAGGGCATACAGGTGTTGCCCCTTATACTTTCTTGAACCTCAAATTTTTTTCTGTGAAAGGTGAACTTGATATTTGCCTTGGCGCATTCTTTTCCCTCCCAAAAGGGCCCCCCAGCGCCTCTTGCGGATCGCAGGAGATTGTTTGGCTGAGTTTCCTTCCATCCTTTGGTGGTCGAGCCCGACGGCTAGAAGCTCTTTCCAGCTTTTTCCCCCCTCCCCCAATAGAGAAGGGGAGGTGATAGTTACGAGATCTTCCCCCACGTTCCTCGGTTAGATTTTGCCATTCCCCCTTCGGAGAGTTCGAAAGCAGACAGTTTCTCCTACTTCTTTTTCTTCCGAGTCGACAAATGAACAGTCACTCTCTTTTAGCGCGCACCCAAAAAATTTTAACCAGGCTTCCCACCTTTTTTCCAGATCTTTCAGATAACCAGTGGTGAGCGCCTACCCTACTTCTTTAACCCCGTCAAAATACGCCGTTCCAACCTTCTCCCTTTCTGTTGGCGGGTAGCGGATGCTGGTTGCCTTTGCTCCTCTCTCCGTATATGGCCTTGCGTCATCTATGTTTTTCCATCAATCCACACCTCTGATCAGAAATGAGCTCTCGCCCACTTTCCTCGTAACCAGCTGGGGTGTTTCACTCTACGACGTAGATAGCGGAGTACTATTTCTTCCCCCTTCCTATGTGCAGTACTCTATGCCTGGACAACCCCTTATTACCATTTTTTTTCTCCCCTCCATACATTGATAGCAGGCAAATCTGAAGCCACTTTCTTCTGCCTCTTTTTTCTTGCCTCCCACTTCATCGCCCGATAAGAATTTTAAGAATCTCAATAGAATATGATCGCAGTGGAGAGCGTTCCTACTCCTGAGTTCCCAGTAGTCGGCGCAGTATGGAACGGCGCAATGTCATTGATCTTATAAAAATTCATAAGTGATTCTTCCCTGGTTGAAGTCCATTGCGTATCTTTGTATTAGGCGAGCTCATAGAATTAGGCCTCCTTTTAGGCTTGGCTTAGCACAGACAATGATAGTAAATTTTTGGGGGAAATGACCCCCCAGGCGCATTTTGACACTTATCGTAGTAGATTCCTTGAGCTTCTCCCGGCGCTCTATGGAGAGGCTGAAGAAATCCCCTATTTCTCTTCTCGAGGCGGCCCGTGCAACCTATGAAAGAGCAGGGTTGTTTTTCTCGTCTTTTTTGCTCCTCCCGCAACTGGTGCCTACCATGGACATTTTTTCTTACCGTAGTTTCTTTTTCTTTTCTGAGTAGTTCCCCCCTTCCAGTGCTCAGCGTTTCCCCAGATGCGCCTCGGCTGGTCCTTTCCGGCCTTGTTCGCCCCCTTCGCGCGCCAGCCGAGATTTTTCTATTTTGATTCATCGTTTTTCCGAGTCTGCCCCTGGTCCTCGGCGCCTCTGGCGATGAGCGTTTTTGAAGATGTGTTTATTCGAATCCTTTGCCATTTCCTGCATGTGGCATTGTACTGAATTTTTCCTTCTCTCTTTTTCCTTGGTTACGCGGGATCTTATCAGGTATGCTGCTGGAGGCTTCAGAGGTCCTCGGATTACGGCCTCGAACTTTTTTTTTTCCTGGTGTGCTCGGTCGTCTTGAATTTCAGCTTCCTTTTTTCTTCCTCTCTTTTTTCCTTGAGCGAACCCAAGGTGAAGGAATTAAATGTGTTATTTTTTTTTCTTTTTTTGGGATAGGTAGCGCTGCGAGAATTATTGTTAGACTTTCCCCACGTTCGTTTTTACAGATGCTGGAGTCCCAGGTTGCTCGTTCTAGACGTTCGACACTCTTTTTGGGCCTTTTCCTTTTTCCGCAGGGCATGTTTAGGCCGGCTAGTTCTCCTTAAGACTCCGGCTCCTTACTTCTCGATCGGCGGCCGTCGGGAAGATACGGTCGGCAGTTTTGACCTTTGGTTTCAGGGACGTACTAACAGTACAAAACCCGGAGTGCTAGCCCCATAGGAGTTTGACGTGACAGATTTTATCCTCCAATTTCCCTTGTCTGATGCCGTGAAGTATTTCTTCCCCCTACAGTCCCTCGGGGTTGCCGTTACAATAGGACTCTACAGACGACCCCTCTGCATTTTTATTTAGACGCCGCCAGGATCGACGTTTTTCTAGTGCCCGCTACAGCTGGTGACCGGCGCTTCCCTTGATGAAATCCGCTTTAGGAGCCCCCCCCTTGTACCCTTTCCTCTTTGACAGCATTTGATCAAACGGCGCAAATTTTATAGATCGTTGATATTTTTTTTCGCGGCAGCGTGAGCCTTCTAGCAGGTCTAGATTCCCCTTTTGGGAACGTCAGTTCCCGAGACTGATAAGAAGATGAGTACTTTAGTTTTTTTTTTTTTTTTCACTCCCGACCGTGCTGGTAAGATGCCTTTCCCGCCGCCCTTTTTCCCCCTTTTTTTGGTTGCGGGATTTCGGTGGAAAGTAACGCGTTGGAGTCGATCGCCCTTTTTTTTTTTTTTATTCTCTCCAGATCCTTTTCGCGGCAACCAGCGGTTTTTCAGATGTACCATTTTTTTTCTTCCCCTTTAGAGATCCCTCCGGCCAGGACTCCAGAGCGACAATGGTCAGGAGGCAGCCATCTCGACTTCAGACTCCTCTTTACCTGAACACCTCCCGTTGACACAACAGCCCGGCCAGTTCCGATGTTGAGGCTCAGCCTTTTATTCCTTCTCCCCCCCGTTCATTCGGATGCAGACTGTGATTGAGAAGCGACGACAGCTTTGATGTATGGAATTGCGTCCTCTCCCCCTTGTCCTAAGATTTTTCCCTCGCTGCCAGCGCAAGCCGCAGGATGGTGTCCAGGACGCCTCTAGATCTATCTCTTTTCCTTCTTTTGTTTTCTCTCTTTCTGTCAAACCATTGTTCGCCGAGGATGGTTTCTAGTAGAAATATTAGTGGTGAGGCACGAGTCCTTCGCCCTGGTATTTTTTTTTTTTTCCCTTGTTTTTCTCTTAACCCGATCAGCGGCTGGAGCGGGCTATGCCCAGCGCTGATGTATCTCCCCCCTACTTTCCTTGGCGGAGGACTTTCCTGGCGCAGGTCTGATTTTCAGGAGAAAGTGATCTCCATTTGCCGCGTACTTTTTTTTTTTTTTTTTCCCCTAGAGCTTGTTTATGCCCTGCCATGGGACAGTTACGAACGCTTTTTTTTCGCCCTCTCTTTTTTTCGTATGCTCTCTCTCCTGCTGGAGACGGAGGCACCAGGATCTTTTAAACACCTTTTTTTCACTATTTCTTTGCAACAGAACTTTGTGGAGCGGTCCCTTTCTCCCCCTCACGGTTCTCCCGTCGCGAGAGCGCAAGACCCTCAGCGAATCCGCTCCCCCGAGACCTTACGCGACAGGACCCTGCATGTCGCCCTCTATGACTTCGCCTGCTTAATCTCAGATCGTTCCATCCTTAAACCTTCCTATCCTATATCCCGCAGAAGTTCTTCGATTCACGTGATCTGGAAGACTTTTTTTGCACGGCCTCTCCCTTTTTAAGTCTTAGCGGTAGCTTTCCCCCCCTGAATTCTTTTCGTCAAAAACGGCGATCATGTAACAGGGGCAAAACTATCCTGACCCCCCCTTCCCCTCCCAGCCCCGAAGGTGAAGAATTCTTTGGTGGTGTTTTTCCCTCACCTTCTTTAACACGACGGGCACTCTAGAGCAAATTTCCTGCCGCCTTCCCGAGCCAAATATCTGTCAAGGTTCCCGAGTCCCGTTAGCCCCCCTTCCCCCACTGGTGTTATTCATCCATTATGGAAGATACTTGAAAAAGTTCCCCCTTAACCCCCCCCCAAGTGATATTCCGGCCCGCCGTGGTCAATCTGAGTGGCCGAGACGATTTCTAGACCCACCTTAGGTCTGTTTTCCAAGGCCTCAATGAAGGATTTCTTGATTTTAAACGTACGTAATCTCGTTAGACGCTTGACAGGCCGAGGCTCCCCTCTCCCAGCCAGCGGCACCCGTGTGAACAGTTATTCGAAAGCTGTCCTCCAAATAACCTGCACCCCCCCTTACACTTCACAATGTGGCTCTCCTGTGGCACTTTGTTTTTAAAGCCCCCTTCTCTGTCGTGACTAGAGAGTCCATACTGTCATCCCCTTCTGATGCAGGGACAGGAACCCCGTATCCAGAATCTCTCTCCCCTTTGGGATCAACTTCTATCATGCGAGCTAAGAAAGCTGGGTCGTACACCCCCGATTCTCTTCCCGTTAGCTCCCTCACATTCAATAGAAAGAGGCGTCTCTTCAAGGTCTAATCCTCCCCCTTCCAATATGCGGATGGTCTCTATTTTTCCAGCGTCTAAGCAGGAGATTTCTCCGGCCTCCAATCATCCATAGGTCCAAAGAGAGAAGGAATTCTCGACTATGGTCCCTTTTGGTAACCCTCATGTGACCAGTTGCGGGCCGCAGGAAGCCAGGAGCCCCACAACCTTTCTAACCCTTGTTCCCCCTGGGCGATTTCTAAGTCTCTGCGGCGAAGATTAGGCTCTGAGAGCGCCCTCTCTCTCAGGTCCTTACAGTCGAATTTTCGCAGGATCAAAGGCGAATTCTCTTACTTTTCTCCCGGTAATAATTTTCTCCGTCCCATAGGGAAAGCCAGACCTTTACTGGTCCCCCCTTTCTTGAATCACCCACGAAAGATTGTTACAGAGGACTTTTTGTCGCGACAAGTCCCTTTGCCCTTTCTGACGGCCTGAACCTCATTTCTCTGGTTTGCCTGCGCCGCAGGAGAGAAGTTCCACGTTTTTTGAGCCCGTCTATCACATTTCTCCTTCCACCCCCCGTATTCCCTTATGCGGCAAGATGATACGGGCGCAGTTCCGGAGTTCCTTCAAACTATCCAAATTCAAAACGGGTGTAGCGACTGTCTTAACTTCGACCCCCTTCCCTTCTTTTTGAGGGTTAAGGTTGGCAGGCATATAGACTTCTTAGGAAGTCCGAGGGCCAGGACTCCCCCTTATAGCAGGCTCCATTAGTTTTACGGTAAGGCCTTTAGAACCCCTCATCTTGTGATTGATCCCCTTCCCGGCTGATGACAGAAGGACTGAGTTACTGCTTGGGAAACTCCGCAGTCCTGCCCCTCCACAGGCCTCCACCCCCCTATGCGAATTTGCTCACTTCTACGTTAGTAGGTACGGAGCTTATTTTCGTCCCCCCCCTTTGGATTCAGATTGTATCCGCATCGGCTGAGAAGATTTTCAGTTTGGGTGTTTGTCGAATTTGCTTTCTGAGATTTAGTTGGTAAGCTCGGCCCAACCCAGGCTTCCTTCTCTTAAACTCTCCCCTGGCAGTTCTCCTTTAAAGTCGTTGACTGGATTTGACGAGCAGACCGGCCTAACCTGCAGTCGTGGTTGCCACCGACCGATTTTCGTCGAGCCGAGTCGGGCCGTCCACCTTGAAGTGTCCCTCCTCCCCCCCACCAATCACCCCTCCTCCTTTCCCTCGATCCTAATTCGCGTCTCCCCCCTTGAATAGGTCCTATTCCCACTCAGCCCCATTCGCCGAAATTTAACTTTCAATATAATCGCGTTTCTCCTCCTGCCCCTATCCATGATAAGTGGCAACACCTATTGTTCCCGTTAACCCCTTGACTTTTCTTTTCCCCCGAACCGAAAAGCCCCAGACGTATCGACAGCACTAGGTGAAGCCTCTTTGCAGCGTACACTCCTTCTTCACCGTTAGCGCCGAAGATATTGCACCGTTCACTGCGAATCCCTTAAGGCTCTTTTTCAAAAGTAGGAGTGGGCCATCCAGCGGAACCCCCTCCCCTGCCTCAGACCCAAGAAAGTCTCCCCCTTGAACAAAGATTTCCTCCCTCTCGCTTAAAGTTTCAAACCCATGTCTTTTTCCTGTCTTCCTCGACAGCGGCCGATCTTTCTCGGATGACTCCCGGTTGTCCCCCCGAGTTGCATCTTGACCCCACCCCACCGATCTTTTAAACCCTGGATGGTTTCCATCCCCCTTTCCAGGTCTACTTAAATTGCCTCTTCCTGAGCTCGTCATGACTCCTACTGAAGGAAGCTCTAAGAGTTCATAGTTTTTTAGGTCTGTTAGCACCCATGCCCCCCGCATCTGTATTGTAGGACTTTCATTGATTATTCGCTTCCTTCCGAGTTTTTCCTGATTTTCCCCCCCCCAACAACACAAGGATTATCCATTCCCCAGATCCTCCCTCATTTCAGCCTCCTGCGGGGCGGAAGCAGAGAGAGGCGAAGAGACCACACTTGTTCCCCACCCCATGCACCTGCCCCACAAAAAGGACCCAACAAGTTTCCCCCAACCCAAAACATAACCCACCCTTCCCCTCCCCCCCCCTTCTACTGATTTGCCTTAGTTTGGTCCTGATTTTAACTAATTCCCACTAACCTTTTTTACCCCTCACCCGTCAGCGAAGATTTTTTGGCAACTCTATTGTTCTCTCCCCCCACAGGTCCCTTAGTATTGAGGTCCTCGGTTTTCGCCAGCCATTCCTCTTTCAAAAGTTTCCCTTCCAAAACGTTCTCCCCTCCCTCCCCCGGGACTCAAGCCGAAAACTCACCCAGGTACGACGCGCTTCGGGCGCCCCTTCCCCCTATCTCTCTTCCGTACATACTGCAGTTGTTGTTGTTCTTGATTTCATTTCTCGCTTCTTCTCATCGCGGGTTTCTTTCTTGCTTTTTCCGGCGCCCTTTGCTTGCCGGTTTTTGGCTTTTCCATTATTCATAATTTCCTTTCATTTTCCTTCCCTCTCACCTCCTTTTTGACCACAAATAGTCGTGCCAGGCATTTGCGACCCCTTACCCTTGGGGCTTGGCCTGTAACTCGGGTTGGTTTACGCTTTCTTACGCCCCTTCCCAAAGATTCCCCATCAAGTTAAGAGTCCTCCTCCAGAGAAATCGCTGACACCAGCCCGTCGCCAATCCTTTGCCGACAGGAGCCTGCCCCGGCCCTCGCTGGTTTTGTTTGCAACCTTCGCACCCATCCTTTCCCTCTCCGGCATAATCCGGCCCTGCCCCCAAATTCGTTTGTTTGTTGCAGATTTCCCTCGTCCCCCAACACTACTGATGAAATGCCTTTTCCCTTTTCTCCGCGGCTAGAAAGTCTTGCCATGACGGTCGACCATGTCCTGAGTCCTTTCATGCTCCGTTCCCCTCCTGCGTTTTCCCAACCCGATTTTGCTCTTACTCCAACTCCTTTTTTCGCAGCTTCAAATTCGGCTCTCTCTCCCTGCTGCCCTCCCCACAGTCGTAGGTTGTCTAGAAGGATTATTTTTCTAGTCTTTTTTTATGTTTGTTGTCCTCCATAGGTCGAGGATAGTGGATTGATGAGCGACCTTCCCCAACCTCTTTCTTGCGCTACCTGTTAGCCCCCACTTTTGTCCAGTTTCTTCTCTGTTCCCCCTGGGATTCTCATGGTTGTTGTTCCGAAAGTCTTCGCCGGCTCTTTCTTTTGTTGGTAGTCATCCATCGGAGGCTTGCGAGCGCGGAACAAGAACCCGTCCTCTGTTGTTTCCCCATTCTCGTTTTGTGACAAAGTACAAAATTGAGCTGCCTTTTTTTTAAAGGGATATTTGGTGCTGATTTTCGTCATTCCCTTTCTATTCCAAAGGGCAGACGCGATGAGTCCCTCTCTGATTTTCTGTCTAGTGTGGTTGGTCCTTCACAGTAAGGGCGTTTTACTCCTGTTTCGGCTCGAATTTTCTCACGAAACCACTACCATGCAGGTTCGATCCTTTTGCCCGGCATAACGTGGTAGAATCGGTAGCCGCTTTTTTTACGCACAGAAGCAGTTGAGTCGCACCCTTCAAGTCTTGTGGGGCATTCGAGATCCAAAAGAACTTCCTCATCCCTAATTGCGCGAACCACCCAATGAACACCATTCTTATTTTTCTTCTTTCTTCCGATCCTCATTCGGGGCACAAGCGGCCGGACCGACGCCTGCGAGCCCATCCCCCGACCCCTCCCCCCTCTTTTTAGTGAGTTCGCTTTGGCGCTGCGCTCTACTCTTCCTGGAGGAATGGGCCGTTAAACGATCCCCTGGCCCCTTTCCTCTCTCCTCATGCTGTGTTAGTTAACCAGCTCTAAAAATGGTTTTCGTCCCATTTCTCCCGCTGTGGCCTTCTAAGGCCCGTTTGACCACAGTTCGATTTTTTCCTGAACCCCCCCTTTTTACGCCGCGCACCCCGCCGTTTACAGTGGAGAAGGCAGGCCCCTCCCCCGGCGTAAACTTTTTCGCGGTTTATCTTTTGACGGGTCTGCGTTAATATTTCCTAATTCTTCCCGAATCGGTGGAGGAAGGAAATAGACGATGTCACGATCTGGCTTATCTAGGTGGCATTTTTCGAAGAGTCTTGAAGAATCACTTCGTGTCTCTCTAGAAGTTGCTGGAGATGAGGAGGTGTCATTTTTACCCCACCTTCTTTCTGAATCTTCTTCTTTTTGTAAGTTTCCGCCACGCTTGCTGTTTTCCTTTTCCGGAAACTACGAAAGGAGATAGGGTCCTTTAGCCCCTCTGATCTTCAATATGCTGTTTTGACCGGCCTTTAGAATTTGAAAATACCCCCCGATCTTTTAGTGCTTCGTCCTCTGTTTTAGACCTTCAGGGCCTCTTTTCGGTTCGCGCAACTTCCCTATTAGAAGCCGACCACTTGCGAAAGTGTCCCCCATATTCTTAACTGTTTTGGTAGGGTGTGTTTCTCCTTCCTTTTTCGGGAAACCCCCTCTTCCATGGGAAAATGTAATTGGGGACATCACTGTCTTTCAGCTTCTTCCCTCCGCCATCTTGATTGCACATGGCAGTGCTTCTCCTGCTTCTCTCCGAGGTCTCTTACAATCTTCGGATCTAGGGCAGCTCGTTATTCGCTTTCAGCTCCTTATTTGGGTTGATTTGCCGTTTGTGTCCGATCCTTTTTTTTTCTGACCCTAGGATCTTGGTCTTTGGCAAGATGCATTTCG
>Ga0179591_1285939_pt1 | contig 20892 bp, 14 predicted proteins | sample CZOMad2_1_08_16f_FD_182891 | JGI IMG/M metagenome (GOLD analysis project Ga0179591, IMG submission 182891) | Vadose zone soil fungal communities from Angelo Coast Range Reserve, California, USA - CZOMad2_1_08_16fungal (PacBio error correction) | ecosystem: Environmental > Terrestrial > Soil >... | reverse complement strand
TTTAAACGTGTCAGTTTGTTTTCCTCTCCGCCCTTTTCTTTTAGGTTCAGTTGTTGTTGTTGATGATGGTCCCATTCTCCCCAACAAAATCCCCTTTTGCACTTATTTGACGGGACGGTCGAGGCCTGCCCTCAAATTTCGTTTGGTTTCTTCTTTCTTTAAGAGGAACATGCCCAACTCGCTCTTTCACTCAGCATTTTGCTTCACATCCCCCTTTTCTACTAACTCGTTGTTCGACTCCCGCTTCGAATCCTCCTTCCCCCCCGATTTACCTGTCTTCCCGGAGGACACAACGAACAAGTTTCTCGGCGTGCGCCTTTTGTTTTTCTGCGCTCGATGTGGCCGCCTTTCGTCCTGAGACCCTTATGAATGTGTACTCTCAGTTCCTTCTGACAGTGGATGTACCCGTTCTGCGCCGAGCTGGAAGTGAATGAATGTGCCGACCATTCTCGCTTCGTTTGTTGAGTTCACCACTTTCTTGCCTTTCTTCTTTTCCTTCACGGTCTGGGACAGGTTGACTTTCAGGTGACATCGCTGGCCCTTCTTGTGTGGCTTTCTTCCTTCCGACCTCCCACGCCCTCATTCGTCCCCCCTTCTTTGGTCTCGTCAATCCCAGCGTGCAACCTATATCTCTCCAGGCTTCTTCCCCCTTTCACGAAACTCCTCCTTGGTTTTTGAGCGCAGGCAACGACATGTTTTTCCCCTTTCGCTCAAAGTAACTCTGACCTCGCTTGGCGCCCCGTCAATTCCTTTTTTGACCGTAACTCCCCAGTCCTTCCCTTCTACTTTGCTTTTTAATTTCGACCTCTTCTCAGTACGGTATGTCCCGCTGATGGCTAGCCTGGCCTTAATAAGTTATAGGTTTTCTTTTCTGATCTTTTTTCTGAATTGGCTTTCCCGGCTCCGGGTACCCTGACTTTGATAGCCTCGAGATTCTAGCGCCTACACACGACGCACAACCTCTTTCCCATGTCTTGTGTGGATGAGCTGAGCCCTTTTTTTTACTACAACGGCCGGGAGCTCCGTGAGATGAGACTGAATTTCTTACAAGTTTTTTTCCTCTCCGGTTATCGCAGCCCTTTTTTTTTTGATTAACAAGATGTTCTGTTCCAGGGACTTGTTTCCCGATGCTCAGACAATCCTTGAGGACTCTGTCTGTCCCAACGGATTCCCCCCTTCATCGTCCGGCTTTTCTTGGTATGACCTAAACGTTGCATGTGCACATGTGCCTTGGCTGAAATAACGAGATTTTCACTCCCCTCCTCCGAGAATACTTCTCGAGAGAGACTGCTCTTCAGCTTCAGTAGCTCCCCCCCCTGAAGTCGTCCGATATACCTGACGATAGAGATCTGTTTTTTCTGACCTATCGTCTTAGTTATTCGCGGCTTCTTCTTTCTTTCCACGTTAGGTGATCGACTTCAGTCTGTCCCGCGGGACGCCGGAGATCTTTTCTCTTAAAAGCAGCGCTTCCCCCGGACCCCGACGCTTAGTCCGGCAACTGTTTTCAAAGATCCGAAAGTATTCCTTGCAAATCTCCCACCTTTCATTCGCATAGGTTGAGTGACCCTAGATGAGTTTCCTCTTTGAAAGTACGCGGGGCTCCCTCACTCCACGAAGTTCTCTTCCCTCAAGGTGAGTCGCTTGAGAGTTATGAGAGAAACCGTTGCCCGCGCCTTTCGAGTCTCTGGTCTCCGTGGAACCTGTCCGTTTCCCTTAGTTTTACGCGCAGCCCGTCATGGAATAGTCAGCAGGGAGACCCTCCTTCGGCTTTTCGGCGATATTACAGCTTCTCTTCTCTGGCGACATAATGAGCCTGTCCATGCTTCCTTCCCGGTAGTCCGAGGACATCGATCTAATTAGGACCAATGCCCGTTTTGAATCGAAGCTTCATCCTACCCTTCCTGTCGGCCTTTTTTTTCCGACAGAATCTTACCCTCACAAAGTCACAAGAGCCCTCTTTTACGACCTGTGAGAAGATTTGTTCCATTCATCGACGCCAGTTTTTTCCCTGATGAGACATAGACATTTCTTTCTGACCGTGTAACTTCGGCTCCCAGATACGGAGGATTCCTGCTCTCATCCTTTTTTTCCCCAAGAGTCCTATTTCTTCAATGACTTCTTTCTTTCTTTAATCTTTTTGTGGTCGATAGATCATGCGATACTCCGATTAAGGATGCGCGCGGCTGCCCCTGCCGGTTCTTTCTAGTCTTTTTCGAAGTATTTCCAACTTCATCCCCCCCTGTCCTTATGTCGCTTTCTAGAAGTTTTGCGCCTTTTCCTGCGCGCGTCGCGCCCCTTTCCCCTTTTTTTTTTGGTATCCCTCCCTTTCTTAGTCTCTAGACCAATTTTTCTCTGAAAATGTTGACTGCGCGGGCCTGCTTCGATTCCCCGAGATGATTTTCCAGAATTGATAGGACTCCGTCCCGTTTCCCCGGCGTTTCGAGGCCGTTTTGTATGATGCTCGGCCCTCAACTCTCCTACCTTTTTTATACTCAGGTTTTCTATACACCTGATCCGGCGTGCTGATCTTAGACGCTCTCTACTTTCCCCTGTTTTACACGTAAGCCCGCTCCCTTAACGGCGCTTTCGTTGTCTTCCGTTCCCCCCAAACGTCCATCGCCCTGGGCGATCTCTCTTTTCTTCGCCCCACTTTTTTGGTCTCTTCTTCACAGGGGTTCCGCTCCCCAATCTTTCTCAGAATGGTGTTGTGGGGGTTTCCTTTTGTTTAGAGTGAATCCGTCTCCCTGTCTGCGTAGTTCCTAATTTTTTTCGGAGTCCTCTCCCTTTCGAGCGGGTTCCGATACGCCATTCGTTCGTAACTCTTTTTCCAGCCCCATTATTCTCCACGCTAGTTGTGTCCCGCTTTCTTCGACGCGAAGTTTTTCCTCCCACCCAACTTCGTTTTTTACTTCTATACGAGACTGATCATGATGAGATTTTAATTCTTTGTCCTTCCTCTTTACTCTGCTCGGCGAGAGCTTATGTGCTTATTTTTACTCTTTCCTTTATGCTTCTCGGACAATGTCCCCCTTTTTCCCCGGAATTATTCGAACAGATTTTCCGCATGACCGTACGGCAGTCTCTCCCAGTGTGAGTTAGCGATTTTTCCAGTTGAGTTTTCATATTTCTCGCTCACGTTTCCCCCCCCCCAGTTCTTACTCACGTGAGATAGGTACGGTGATAAGGCCGTCGTTGATTTTCTCCCCCTGTTCTTAAGCTCAGTACCTGCTTACGTGGTGATGCCGTCCACTCCGAAGCGGTTTTGAGAGATACTGCAGCTTTCGCAAAACCCCCCAACTTGTTCAATGTTGATTGGTGGATGCGCTATCATCTTCTTCTCAAAGGAGTTACTAATAGCAGCTTCCCGCTGCCCCCCAGTTCCCGACTTTCTCCGCGTTAATTGCTGAGTCACAGACCAGCCTCGGGCAAGACATCTTAATGATTAATCTCGTGTTTATTAAGACTTCATCACGTTCGTACGTTTGCCGCATTAGGTGACTTTTGCTCCAGTTTCTTTCCCTTCCGGACAGTAAGAATAAAGTTCGCGCATAATCCTCTTTGCTTGCCGCGTCATCTCTCACGTAGATTTTTAAAGGTTTTTTCGATGTCCTCAGGTGGACTGCTCGAGCGGGCCGGCGAAGATCCGTTAGTTCTGTCGCTTCTGAATGCCTGACCCCCCTTTCTTTTTCCCGGCCTATCGGTAATTACACCAGGAACCCAGGATCAATTGAGTTTTTTCTCTCCTAACCGTTTTGCGGTGTTGGTTTCCCAGTATTCAACCTCTCCATTTTAGCCGGTCTGTGAAATGCATGTCATTCCCATCCGTTCTGTCGCCTGTTGACACATCTGAGATCCTTTTCCCCCGAGGTCCCTCCTAATCCTCTTTGGATCTCGCCTCTCCCTTTATGAAAAGATAGCCCGCCCCAATCAACCGGCGTCGCCTTCCTTTTTTTTCCTTTTCGGCCCCCCTTTTTCCGTTTCATGAGGACGGGAGATCTCCTTAGTCTTTGCGACCCACGAGAGGATCTCTAGTTCTTTTTTTTTTCTTCCCTTCGCTTCTCCTTCTTAAGTACTATTGAGTTTTGATATGAGTTACATCCTCGCAAAGATATTGTCTTTTTTCGACCCATAGACTACCGGTCGCAATCGGACGATTTCCTTTTTTCTGGTTTTCTGATTTTAATAACTCCTTCTCTTGTAGTGTTGTTGTTGAGTCATTTTATGGCTACGTCTTCACCACCTCCATGGGACACAAGAGGAATTTCCATCTTTCCCGTGTCGTTTTCCGTTATTGTTCTCTGTTTCTTTGTACCCCGATTGACAACCTACCATTAGTCAGTACGTCATTCCTCCTCCGTGGTTCGCGTCTTGAACTCTCTCTGTCTTGATTCGTTTTTAGCCCTATCGCCCTATCGGCTTTGACGTCTAGACCCTGACTCCCCTCGCCCCGTACCCGAAACATAGCATTGTTTTCTCTCCTCTTTCCCAGCGGTTGCGACCTGCGCTCTCTCCAGGCTGACGATTTTTATTTCTTTTCCCCCCATGAAGTGTTCCGCGAGCCTTTCCGCGGCCTGTTCCCCTTTTCGTCCTGCTACCTGGGTGCTTTCCGTTCTCTAGATTCGTTCGCTTTGACCTAGTACCCCCCATTTACATCGACCTCCCTGAAGTTTTCGCAACAACTATGATCCCCCTTTGTTTTCCCTGACATCCCTACAGTGAGAGGTGTGCTGGCGCGACCGTTCTGAAAGCCCTTCAAGAGATCCACCTCATTTGGTCCTTCTCTCCTTCCAATGCATCAAAGCGGGCAAAACTCCCTAGCAAGGCGTCTCTCCCCTCCGACTAATCATTTCTCCTCTTGGCAAACTTCCCCTCTTCCTTATGTTTTTAGACCGCCGGCTGCGCAATCATTTTTCTGCCCTGAAGGAGCGGCCGTTCCCCTCAGCTTACGGTTTAGAGTACTAAGAAGCCCCCCCCTCCTATCAGTAACTTTATCTGGTTCAGCTGGTCTTAGCAGGCCCCTTGACTCTTATCGGTATAGTCGCCGACGTACGGTCTTTTTTTGCTCGGCGTCCGTTTTTATCCGAGCGCTTAGATGGACTCCCCCCCCTCCCCATTTCTCTTTTTCCCCGGTTGTTCTCTGCCGTTTATTGAGCTTGACAACCGCTTCGTCAGGTCTTCCTCGATTCTTCTCTCGCTTGGCTGCCTCTTTTTCTCCAACCTTTTCCTAACTTCTAACATCTTTTCCCGTTTTGTCGCAAAATTGATTTCTGCTTTTTCTTGGCCTTCTCCCCCTCCTTATCCCGTTAGCCACGGCGGCATCCTGCTTTACTTTTCCTGAGCAAGTCGTCCAGAAATCATTTCTAGTTTCGGTGTGCCTGGCGACCATACCCTCTCTCTTGCACCTCCTAGTTTTTCGATAGCGATCCAGGGCTGGACGGCTTCAGCTGCCGTCAACCCAGACGTTCATCACCGAGACCCTCTCCGCGAGCTTGTTTCTGACCGGAGGTTCGCGACGAATCTCCGCTTCTACCTTCAAAATGCTTGGACCGCGGGTAAATACTTCGATCTTTCTTTTCATCCACTCGCTTTGATTTCCCTGCACCGTCGTGAAAGTTCGAATAACTTTCCTAATTTGACCTCTCACAACTCTCGGTCCCTGATTCGCCTTTCCTAGGTCAAATCGTCTCCATATTAGAAAGTTTGGGGAGTCCTCCTTTCCCCTTAAGTTCCCCTTCGAACGGCTCCATGTAGCTTTCCGGTGGCTGCTGCACAAAGTCCGCCCTAGAAGTTCGAGCCTCTTCTCCTTGTGTTTGACCCGTTGTCTTTTACGAATCAAGAAGATTCTGGTTTCTTTTTTCCATACAACAGGATCCAACCCGGCTACTAGGATACTGTATCTTCCTCGTTAAATAATCTTCAGCTTTTTTTGCTACAGTTGTTGATCGCGAGTTCACCTCCTTTTCCTTCGCTTTTTTAATGAATACAAGAACTTGTTCCCTCGAGTGTGCCGTGACCATAGACTAGCACCTCTCTGACTTAATACACTAACCTCCCCCCCTCTTTGACCAGTTAGCTTCCTGCCTGCGCAGGCTTGGACATATTCCCTCCTTCCGTTTTCTTTCTATTCACTTGGCGGTAAGGACCTACTCTCGACCCGGCTATTGAAGAAGCGCGCCTCTGGTATCCCTTTAGATTTTCTCAAGAGCCTCAGCATATCTCTCTCCTCCTCCCTTTTTTTGCGCTATATCTGAGCCACGTGAGCACGAAGTGTACCCCCCTTCTTAGGCTTAGTAGGTGAGTCTGTTTTTCTGGCAGTCCGTCTTTACGTTCATGAACCCCTTCTATGTTTGAAGTACTCCGTGCGTGCCTCTTTTCCGCTCTTTCGAGTATTTAACTTGATCAATACTGGTGACTTTTCTTTTTTCCCCTGCGGTAAATTCTTCTCCAGTCCTCCAGAATGGAAGAGTATTTGTCCCCCACCTTGCTCTTCTCCCTTTTGACTGTGCAGTTGACGTTTTTCCTCCCCACCGGCTCTTCCCTTTCCGATTCCTTTCCCATGGTCATTCCCAAGGGTTTTTGACCGCAGTTTTTTCTTCCTCGCTTTTCTTATCGTTTTTTTCCTTCCCCCGGACCTGCCGTTAAGACATGCATCGCTCGCGGTCCTGTCCCTGTTCGCGCATCACGCGACAATCCCGCGACTCTAGGGCCCGTCCCTTTTCTTTTTTTTCTTCCCCCTCGTTTTCTCTGTTGCGCGAGCTGAGGTCAGAGCACCTTTAATACGTCCTTCGGTGCTTTCGCAGTCCATGAGACTTCTGCGATCTTTAACTCTTCGGAAGTACCTTTTCCCGCGGCTCCAGTTCTTTTCGGACGAATCTGAAGGAGTACTCGGTCCATCATGCGGTCTAAGGACGCTAGTTTCGTCCCTATTCTCTCTCCCCCCCTCGTCCGCCAAACAGCTCGATGAGTTCTTTTATATCTTACTCTTTCCTTGGAGTCCTCTACTTCTTTTAAGCCTTCCCTCAATTCTTTCCATTTTGGTCCCTCTCTGATGCTGAGTTCCAGGACCTTGAACCCTGTTCCCCCCGATAATTCTTCTTTCCTGCCCCCTCTCCGTAAGGACGTAAGGAGGATTAAGAAGTTTTCCTAACTCTACTTCTCTTTACTTCGATGTTCTGAGCAGTCCCGAATGCACCTCGACAGTATTGTCTCTCCAAGTGTTAGAGCTCGATCCTTAGTCAAAGTTATTCTCCCTTTTCCCTTTCTCTTTATCGACCGACGGTTCTTCCCTTCCCTTCTTCTAAGCTTTGTGTCCCCGACTGCAGCGGCAGCACAAAAAATTTTTCCAGAGGTTTGATGTTTCTTCTATCGAAGTATATTGGCGATAACGCTTGTCTCAGTTTCCAATTATCTCTTTCCCCCGTCGTCTCCTACTCTCAGTGTCAGTACTACTTTCCCTTATCAACAGAGTCGTTTTTTTGAAGGTTTGCCTGTACCTGCGTTCTTTTCTGTTCCCTTACTTTTCCGTTTCTTCTGATTTCTTTTTAATTCACTTGTGCGGGCAGCCCAGCTGATTCGTCTTCTTGAAATTTCCTCGAAGTTCGTTTACCTTCCTTTTAGGATGGTCTAATCCCCTTATTCGTTGATTTCTTTTCTTCCCGCATACCTTGTATTTCGATTTGCCTTCCTTCTTGATAGATGCTTCCCCTTCCGAGACGTGTCGGTCGTATTCTCTCCGGCAGCTCGCCTCCGTTTCCGTCCTCCTTCAATCCACAGTTCCCCCCATAGGGATTTTTCTCGAATAACTCCCTCTTTTTTTTTCGGATTTTCTGGTCCTCTTCTCAAACACTCCTCGTTTTTTCCATTCCAGGTTCTCTGAGCGTCCTCCGTTTAACACGTGCAGTACTGCTTTTCTTTGAAATCTTCGCTTTTCCCGCCTTCATAATTGGCCCTCTCGACGTCCCTTAGGACAACACGCTCAGAAACCCCTTTTCTCTCCTCTCTTTATCGTGACGAGCGGCCTTGTCCGGTCTTAGTGCGTTATGGCCTTGCGTGAGTTGTAGGCCACAGTAGATTTTTCTTTTTTGAGAGATATTTCTCTGGACCCTTCTCTTTAGCAGTTTCGTTTTTCCCTTTAGGGACACACCAAACAAACGACTTCCTTTCCAATCGCTTGAGATATGACTTCCCCCGCCAGGACACCTTCATCTTCCTATGACCCCTGTTTCATGAATTTTTGTGCAGACCGCAATTATATTTCATCAATTTTTTTTGTGGATCTCCTTCTGTGATATGCCCGGATGCCCCCCATGTCCCTTCACATATTTTACTTCCTTCTGTTTTCTTTTTTTTAGTTGCTACCCCCCCTCTGTTTCGTCCCCCCCTTGTATAACACAGAATAGAAGGCCGCATTCAGCAGCATTTTGAGTAGATCCTATCTCTCGTACGCCGTCCTTCTAGTTGTCTTATCTGGACCTCTCAGATGCGTACCTGCGCTCTGAAACGATCCGTATGAGGACGAGAGTCTTTTTTTCTGCATCCGAGCTGACGCCTCAGATCTTTCCGGCCTGTTCCCTTAGGTGGAACTCCTCAGATGTTCAGGAAGTCGCTTTTTTCACCTTCCGGGTCTTTCTGGTCCGACCTGCCTCTTTTTTCTTCGTGGTCGGATCACTACAATATTTCCATCCGCCTTTATTACGAGAACTTTTTTCACCCCCCCCCCCGTGGGACTTTTTCTTTTAAAGGACCTCGACGTGGATCCGCGTCTGACTTCCCATCCGTCCACCATCGAAGTCGTATCTTCCAATGAAGGACAGGCCCCTCCCCTGGCAAATATATACATCGCCCTTTTTCCTTAGTCGCACTCCTTCCCAAAAAACGCTCTCCCCTCCCTTTCAATGACCAAGAAGTACTTTGAGGAGCTCACGCTTCCCCCGGCCCTAAAGTCGGCTTCCAAATCTATTGCGCCCTTGAAATAATTTTATATTTTCCCCTCTTCGGCTCCTTCTTTACACTTATTTCAGGACAGATGACAAGTCCACTTACCGAGGACGATTGCTGTTTCTTTACCGTGCAAGTTTACGTTCTTTCGTTTTTCGAGAAATGGGATGCTCAAGGTACTATGATTGCGTCTTTCCCATATTTCTCCCAGTTTAGCCTCGCGCAGCCCCTCAGCCCCCTCCGTGAACAGGTGTTCTGCCGCTGCAGTTCCCGCGCTGCGCAACCCCCCTATCGTCGTTCTTCATAAACCCCGTCGGTCATTTTTTTCGATGTCTTCGCCTCTTCCGCTTTTTCAAGAATTTTGGATCACGTCCGCGTTGCACGGTGAGCAAGAAAAGATTTTCGGAGCAGGCTCTTTTTCCTCTCTGCCTCGCCACGACTCTTCCTTCGCCTCTTTCTCCCTTATTAATCCTTCAGTAAGTACCTGCCCTTGGTCGTCACCTGAAATCCTTCTCGTTTTCCCGGCAGTTTTCCTTTTCAATCATTAGAGCTACTTTCCACTCCCCTCACGCTTCATAGCGCGGCTAGGGAAGGTTTCCCTCCCTCCGCGCGATCCGTAGTACCCCCAGAACCCAAAGAACAAAATTCTCTTCGTTTTCTTCTCCCTATTTCCGTTCCTTCCCGCGCTCTGCCGATCCGAGTTGAGTTATACGCTTTTTTGGTGCCCGTTTCCAATCTTTTCTTGCACCCCTCAACCGCCGATTTTAAGAGTAACTAGGCACCTTTTGCCCTGCCTTTTCGACCAGGTTGCCTCTCTACACACCCCTCTCAGGCCTTACTCCCCTGCCTTTTGCTTTGCCACGACCCCTCCGGGCAGACTCCTCCCCCCTTCTCGCTTGGGTTTTTCACTGAATACCACGGTATTTTCGGTTTAGTCGCTTCTATGGATCCTTTTATGCTCTCCAAAGTCGCACTCGCCCTTCCTCTTGGGTACGTCCCATGTCCAGTGAGGAAGTTTTTCTTTTCTTTACGCTCCTCAACGAAGGCCCCCCCCCCCCCATATGTTCCTTTACTAAAAGATCAAACCCTGGCTCGAGGACTTTGGATATTTTTCGCCATTTCGTTTCCTCCCTATGCACGACTTTTTTTTATCCCCTTCGGCTTGTGAAACTTTTAAGCCTGCCCTGTTCCGTCCCCCCCTTCCTTGTCTGCCCTTTTTTCTCGAATCTCCGCGCTTCTTCCCTCAAAGAGAAATTCTCCTCCTTTCCATTCGCCGATCCTTCCCGTGCAGCAAGTGACCGTGACTTGCCCTTTTTTGAGGGAACGGGCGAAGCCCGTGACCCTCCTCCTTTTTCCTTAGTTTCATCCGCGTTAGGTTGTGTGATAGATCCCTTTCCATCCCCTCTTACTTTTCCCTCTGGGGTTTTTTCTCTCATATCCCCCCCGCCTTGGTGAGAAGTATAGACGCCCCCTTTTCCCCCCCTTATTTCCCTAGCTTGCCAATACGGGGAGTTAGTCGGCGGTCGGCTCGCTTTCCCCTGGCCCTCCATTTCGACAGCTAGACTTTCTCGCGCCTTTTTGGATGGACCCAGCCGCTTTCCCCGATTTTGTTCTGCGGAAATAAGATGATTTTCGAGTTCTCTCCTCCCCGGCGTCATTTCCCTTGTTTTTGAATTTACAGGCAGTTTTTCTGACTTCTGAATGTCAGCCATGCTTCAGGCTGAAGATGATGGCGACGTATCCCGGTCCTTCTCTTCTCCTTTTCTTCCCAGACCAAACACGGCGCTTAGCCCCTGCTCCTGCACCGGCGACCGGTTTCCCCTTCGAACGCCGTTTCCGCCTTCTCGGGCTACCTTTTTCTTCCCCCCACCGAACCTGCGCCGTCGTTCTCGATCACGTCTTTCTTTTTAAAAATCAGTAGTCTGCGCGCTGAGCGGGGTCTATCCCCTAGTTGTACATTCTTCGGTTTTGTCTTAGTACGTGGTAGATTTTTCGGATTTTATTAACGTCATTCGGCCTGTTGGTGAAGATAATCCATTCTCTCCCTTTTACAGAGGAACCCCCCCCCACCCCCCCCCCCCCCCCAAGTTAAGCGTCGTTCCAACGCGAGATAGGTCGTGAATCGGCGACCCTGAGATCCGCCTCCCATTTTATGTCCAAAACTATCGATATTTTTTCTCTGTTCGCGTCTTTCTTGAGAATATTCTTCCCGCCTTCAGAATTACCTCTTATCTTGGTTGTGGGTGGGTGGGGGTTTTGGTGGTTTTTTTTTTTTTTTTTTTTGTTTTGTCTTGGGTTTTGTGGTGGTTCTTGTTTTTTGTTTTTTTTTTCTTTTTTTTTTCTTTTTTTTTTTTTTTTGTGGTGGGTTTTTTTTTTGTGTTGTGGGTAGTTTCGTCTATGAGAGCACTCTTCTTTTCAAAGGACAACCCTCTCTCCGAGTCAACCACTTCCTTTCTTCCCTTTTTCCCCCTACCATCTCCTTCCATTTACTGGCCGCCTGTCTTGAACTCGCAGAGCTCCCACCCCAAGGATTGTAGATGCGTCCCTCTAACCTCCTGTAACTTCACCAGCTTCCCCCGTGGAGATTCCCTTTCTCATTTTCATTTGGATCCTGGGGTCGCTTCATACCCCTCGTCCCTCTCCTTCCCCTTTGTGACCTCAGCTTTGGTTTTTTTTGCCCCCCTTCCCTCTTACGTCAAAATTACGATTTTCTCGGTGGCTGAGCTCCGACCTTCGGAGATACTTTTTTCAAGATTCCCTCATGTCCCTTCCGCAAAGTAGCTCACTCTCCCCGATTCCGTCCCTTCTTGACTGGACTGGGAAGCAAGAGTCCTGTACTTCATCGTTTGTTTCCGATGTATCTTTTCCTACGGCCATGTCTAAATCCCTTGCCCCTTCTGCGATCGACTTTCTACCTTTCGCGGAATAAAGCCTATTGACTTGTCTATCGCTCGGATTTCCAGTGATGTAGACCATGACGTTTCTCGTCTTTGGCAAGCCGTTGCTGTAATTCGTTGATATAAGAACGTGAATTCCTATTTTTCTCAGTTTTCGTTCTGCTCCGTGAAGGCCAGCCTGACGCGATTTATTCCCTCCCCATGAAACCGTCATCGTGATTCGCCCGGCTGTATTTTTTTGGTAGTCCCTGGACCCCACCCCCTAATACGATTAGACGTTCCCGGATTCATTTACAGAAGACTCTACCTTTGACACCCTCCTACGATCTTTTTAACATAGTCGTCTGCTACCACGCTACGAACGTCCTGTTATCCCCTCTTCAGATTTCCCTTTTCCTGCCATCTCACCCTTTCTCCTCCTCTCCGGATAGGTCCTTTAGTGCTCTTCATGCTTCAGTTCCCCAGATCTGTAGGCTAACACTTTCTGACTCGACTAGAGTCGAACTGTATGGTGCCTGCGTCCTTCCTGATTTCCCTTGTGTACCGCTTATGACCCTCAAGCGTACTTACTCTGAAGCGAAACATTATAGTGTTCGGGCCTTTTGCAGATTACTTTGTTTCAATTCCCTTCGCCCTCTTTCCTTTCCCTGTTTGTGTTTTCTTTCTGTCAATTCCCTTGCCACCCCCTGCATACGGCAATCCCCCCTTTCCCCGCCTGAATTTGTCATTCGGGAAGCTTTTTCTCTTTAATCTTTTTTTCTCTTAGTCCACGAGTCCAACGCACATTCCATTAATCTGACTCTGTTCTCGAACTTATCGCTTAGCCTCTGGTAGCTACGCTACTCCCATCGGAAGATGCCCCTCTCGAAAGACGCCCAGAGATTTCATTGCACCCACTATCATTTCGTTCCGCGCACTATTTTCCCTGACTAGCTTTTCAGGAAACCTATAGCGCTCTAAAGGAGACCGATGCGCTGACGTGTAGTTTGACCTTTCCACGAGCGAGCCCTTCCTTCGGACTTAACGGAGTCCGCTCTAACTGAGGTTACCTGAAAGGCGATCCCGATTAGTGTTTCAATACCTGGACAGCCTCCATCAGACCCCGCCCTCTTTTCGTCAATAAGTGTCTCCCTGTTCTGTTGCCTTTTAACCCACGCGGACGTCTTTCGTCGTTGAGAGTAGTCCTGTACAGTCATCATTCCCTATAATCCTTTCCCTGGTCCCTTGTTACAATTGGACCTCCCTTTCCCCAAAATAATCCCCTCCTCCAGGATCCCGTCGCCGAACGCCCTTTCACCCTTTTTTTCCCGCCAGATGTAACGTCTTTCTGCTTTTTTTCCGGACACGTCCGGTTTACGAAATCCCTTTCGCCCGGCACAGTAATGACCTTCTTGGACGACCTCTCTCCTTCACGGATTACTGATGCCCCCTCCCCTCTTTTTCTATCCAAGAAGATGAGTCCCTTGATGTCTTCGCCGGCCAGTATACTGATAGGTCTATGAGCCTCTTTTTCCCCGCTTTCCCGCTGTCTTCTAAAGCTTTCTTTCCCCCTCGAGTTTCCCTTCTGAGAATACCAAGACGTTTTGCAACCTCGGAACCGGTTTCTCCCTACGAACACCGTTGCTGCACTTTGATTTTTCTGTCGGTTTAATACCTGCCTGTGCTCTCTCCCCGCTATTTATGTTGGCTAACTTTCTGGCGGAATCACGTTCCATCTGAGATCTTGTCCAAGATCTTTCAGTTCCATCCTGTCCCGAGGAGGGTCTCTTTTTAAGCAAATCATCCTGCCGTACTCCTGACTGAAAGATGGGCCCTGTCCCTTTCCTCCCTTTTTTGACTGGTACCCTCCCCTCCAGTTTTTAAAGCAATCGCCCATATTTCGATATAGCTTGAGCGAGGCTGCGAGTTCTTAACCTCCTCTATACCAAACGTAGTAACCGACTTTTCCCCCCCCACTTCTCCTCTCTTGTTGGACTACCCCTATGACTGTAGATTCCCCGGCGGCTCTTCACACCTATCCTCTGTTATACCGCGCATGTTGTGCCCCAGGTTCAGTCCCCTATTGGCGTATAGTCCCCTCACTCCCCCCGTACTCCGATGACCTCCGCCACGTGGGACCTCAGAGCTCCAGTTTACTGACTTTCCTTCCACCCCGTAGTTGTCTTTCCCCGGGGCGCGGACTTTATCGCGCCAGATTCTCAACCCCCTGCAAGCGTGTAGAGAATCCCAACGTTTACTTGATCTTTTCAGCCCGGTCTCTGTCTTTCTGTAGAGCTCCCCCCGCGACTTCTATTCTCCCGTGAGTTTACTGGAAAATTAATTGCCTTAGCGAGTCTACGCGTCAGCACTACTTCCTAGGTTACGGGCCCCCCCCTTTGATAAACTTTCCTAGTATACTGGACATCCTTTCCTTTCTCCCAATAATCTGACCCTTCCTTACCCGATCCTGGTGATCCCGAAGTATTGAGATAAATTTTCCCTTCCCCCTTTCTCTTTCTAGGCATTCCTTAGACGCAAAATTGCTCTGGGATTTCTAGAATCGAAGCGCTCCTTTTCCCCCTGAATACCATCTCTTTTCCCTTTCTGAGATGAATAGCGCGCCCCCCTCTCTATGAAGTCCCTTCTCCTTCCTCACACTTTATTTTTCCTTTTGGACCTCGGCTCTCGAGTCCTTCGCGTGGACCGCAGAGAGCATTGTTTCCACGTATATCGCTTGCGCATCCCCTATCTTATTTTCCATAGTTTGGGTTTTTGAAGATATATTTTTTTCCAGTCTCCCTCGGTAAAACTCGGCTCAGTTTGACACTGGTTTCTTCTGATCCCGCAGAAGAGTTCAAGGGAATCCTCTGGCATCTTGTGCTCTTCGATCCTCTACCCTTCTCTTTCTGTTTGCAGCTCTCCCCTTTCCCCTCCTATGTTGATAATCTATTATAGTTCGAGAACGCAAGGAGATACCTTTCCTTTGAGTTGAATGCCCCGATTTCCCCCCCCTAGTTGTGTGCCTTGACATGATTGAAGATTCTTCACAACGGCTTCCTTGAAGGCTTCAGTGTGTGGGGGGTTTTTTTTGTTTTTTTTCGGTGCTGTTTTTTGGGTGGGGCTTTTTTTTTGGTGGGGGGTTATGTTTGTGAGGGGGTGGGGGGTCTTTTTTTTGTTTGTGTGGTTTGGGGGTTTGTTGGGGTGGGTGGTTTTTTTTGGGTGGGGTTTTTGTTGGGTGGCTCATTAGGCAGATCATCCTTTTTTGACAGCATTTTTTACCTCAAGAACGCTGCCGGAGTTGCTCTTTTCTCCTAGAAAGGGTCCCGGGTTGTAAAAGTCGTTTTCCCTTCGGTCACGTCTCACTTTCCCCTCTCACCCCTGCGACTTCTCTGTCCCGCCTCATCTGTGGTGACTTTTATTCGCCCACCCAAAGTGGTAGAGGGAGATTCCTTTATAGGATCGCGGGTTACGCGCCCCTGTCGAATACCCATAGGTTTTTATGTCTCTTTAACGGAATTCTTAGGTTTGAGATTTGGTTTTTTACAGTGCCTTAATGTCCTCTCGGCTGGCTCTCTCCTCTCAGCCATATTGTAACACTGGTCCATACATTCTTTTTTAGACCCGACAGCTCTTTTTCGGCCCGCCAGTTTTTGCCCCGCAGAGGTATCAAAACAGATCATACTACTTTTTCTTTGATATCGTACCCTCTTCCTTGGTACTCTCCTTGCTGAGAATTCTCCTTCGTCTAGCGATCGCCCCTAATGCGAGGATTAAGTCCTTTCCTAGCGCCGTCTCCTCCTTCACATGGCCTGGAAGGACTCTCTGCCGACAGTCTGCGCATTATTAAGGCAGGATTCAATCGTGGTCCTTTCAACAGAGATTTTTTCATCCGGTTATGATGTTCTCTTCCCTTCCCAGCCTCGTCCCCCCCTTGATTCGAGGTTTAAGGCCTCCCTGATTGATCCCCTTTACACTTCTCGACTGCTTCTATGAAGACACTCTTTTCGGTTTTCCTCCCTGACTTTAAGAATCCCAACGTTAAATAGGTTTCTTATTTTTATGAGATGAATCTTCTCCTCCCCGTGTGGAGTTTGCAGGAGTACAACTCCCCCCCCCCTCCCCATTAGAAGAGACAGCTTTATTAATTTTGACGGAGCTTACCCAGTTCCTTGGACCTCCGATTACCTTCATTCGTTTTTTCCGATGGTCACTTATAAGTACGGCCTTATATGTTTTTCCCCTCATCCTTCCTGCCGGGCGCCATCGACTGTTCCCCAAGTCTCTGACCTTCCTTGTAATTCTTTCTGTCATTGACTTCCGCTGTCGACCTAGGAGTTTACGTCTTTCTTGGATATACGCCAATTTTGCTCTCTTTCTGACTGCCAGCTTTATGTCCTTTGATTTCCCCTCTTTTTCCTTCCTTCCGAGAACGCTGTGATAGATTCTTTCTTCTGGCCATTTATTGACCAGCACAAGTCTATCGTGTCTTATTTCTTCACCCCCTTCCAGTATCCATATTCTTTCTCGAAGAAACTGAGGATTGGATGTAGTTCTCAGTACTGTCCCCCCCCGTAGCACCCTGCAGGTCCTTCAAGCGAGAGTAGACGGAACCTTTTTCCTCTTAATGCTCCGGAACCCCCCCTTCCCCAGACACGACGTATCTTATAACTGACTCTAGCTGCTTCTTCTGCCCAAAAAGAGTTCCAAAACCCCTGCGCCTAAGCCTTTTTCTCCCTTCCAGCGGTCGGCCTGGTTATTCATGAAGGTTGCGTAGTTTCCTCCCCCCTATATAGTCAGTAAGCGAGATAGTTCGAGTCCCCCCTGTCTTCTGGCATCATTACCTCGAGGTTGCGTTTTTTTCCCTTTGAGTACCCCCCTCTCCGCCAACGCTTTATCTAATTTTTTTACTTCATGAATCCCATTCGCTTTGCAATTTGACCCCTCTTTGTCCCAGATGTTTGTGGTGCCGACGGCTAACTTTACTATCCTTTGTTTTTGTTTTTTTTTGAGACTTTTCTTCGGATACCAAAATTACCCGGGGGTTGTGGGGTGCCCAAACAATTTCATCCTGCCCCCCGTGACTGTCTTCTTAAAGAGAATTTTTTTTTCGGTCCTTTTTTCCACCAGACAGCCCAAAGACCCCTCGAAGGCCTCAGGAATAAGCAAGTTTTCTGGTAACCCTTTTCGTCGTATTCTAGTGGTCTTTCCTCGCTCGTTTAAAGATTACTGCTCGACCTGAAGAACCGAGAAGGCATGACAACGATTGTCGATCCCCTTCTTTTCTTAGACGCTTTTCCCCTCAGAGCGCGAGCTACTCTTATGGAAGTAGGTTTTTTACCTCGACGATTTAATCTGCTCGCAGTTTTTTCTTTAGTACTTCTCTCTTTTTTCAGTACCCCCCTTGGTTTTTTTGTTGGTTTTTGAAGGAACGTTCTATTTTCCTTCTTTTTGGCTGACTCGAACGAACATCTAATAGACTGCCCCTACACTCTTTCGTCCGGTGGCAGGTTTGACTTACATCCGCTTCATGAGCGTTATTGGCCCCGTCTTCCCCTCCTTATAACGATTACCTTGACCCAGTCCCGGCATCGATACTCCGTACATAACCATGGGCACCCTTTTATAACGAGCACGGTTTCGTATACTTCCCAACGGCTCGCGACGCGGACTCCCCTAGAATGCGCATTGTAACTTTTTATCAGATTTCCCCCCTTCTTGGAAATCAGGCTGGCCCCAGGCCACAACGGTTTTCCTAAATCTTTGGCTTCCTATTTACAAATACTACTCAAGCTATTCATTTCAAAACGGCCTCCCTGGGAGTCCCCCTCTGCTGTCTCCAGGTCCTTTTCCTTTTATTAGCGAGCATGGTCGGAGCAGGGGGACTCTCGGGGACGCTGACTGTCCCCCCCCTTAGTCACGCCGTGCCGTCCCGATCTTCGCAGCCCTCGCCCATTCCCCTGGTTGTTCGTGCTCTTACTTTCGGAGTTCACGTTTATTCGTCTTCCTCCACCGGATTGTCAGCCCTCCGCTTGAGTCCTTCTTGCGTTCATTAGGGTTTTGTTTTTCCCACTTTAACTTGGAGTGCAGCAACTCTTTAGAGTTCCAAGGAGGTTTCTGAATCACCGCCGGGACTTATGCGCTCCTCTCCCCTTTCTGGGCATTTTAAGTCAATACTTCTCGGGTGCCAGTTGCCGGTCCTTTCTCCCTAATTCCTCTTTCGTGCCAATCTGCCTCTCTTCTCTCTCTTCCCTCAGCCGACTTCTTTCCTTGATTCCTCTGATTTTTTTATAAATTCGTCGTCCGATCTCAATAGACAAAATCTCGCGAGTCTTTCTTGGTGACTCTGACTGAGTTTGCGTTGTTCCCCCCCTCAGCTTCGTTCTACCGGATCCTGGTTACAGCGGAACGCCCGGCGAGCTGTGAGTATTTCCCAATTAAAGCCTACTGTGATTGTCTGCACGTGTTCTCCTACTAGTCAGAACCTTTTACTCCTATCACCCCCAGTCTTTTGTCTTCTTTCCTCGTCCCTGCGTCCTCCCCAGGCGCATCGCCCGCTACGAGTGGGGAGCTCCTACCCCTTAAGTGAAGGTCTCCTTCCTCCGAGTTTGAGCGTGTGTCTTGCTGCCTCCCGAGCATTCGATTTGTTGACGTGACACCGTTTCCCCTTTAAGGAGCGTCGTCTCGCCTTAGAACCCCGACGGAATCGGATTTGATAGTTATCCCCCTTTAGTTGACTCCACCCCTAGCGATTGATCATTCTTCCCCTTTCCGACGTCAGAACAATTCCTGCAGACTGCAGCTCGCAGTTTATGCTCCCTTCTGTCTCGACATTTTGGCCCCGTCCTGTCCAGATTTTTGATCTCCAAGACTCATGTCCCTTGTTCTCTAATCGAGTTCCCTTCCATACCTCCTCTGCATTAATAAATAAACATTCGCTTCAAGTTGCAGCCTTTGAGCACCAAGATGCACGCACTTTTCCCTTCTGCTCATCGCTTCGGTTGACTTGGTAACGCGGCGCCGCCCTCCTCGCCGGTCCCCCTCTTTTCAGCCGAGTCCCCTCCTGTGGACTATCTTTAACGAAGCGCAGATTTTAATCCTACGTTGTTGTAGTCTGAGCTTTTCCCTCTTAGATCCTTTAAGAGTAACATTGCGGCGCGGCTGTTTTTTTTTTTTTTTTTTTTTTTTTTAAGAAGGGTAGAGTGGAGGGCCGCCGCGACTGGGCCATCCCTACTATCCGTCCTTGTCTTGTTTCGTCTTTCTCCTCCTTATGGACTAGAGTAAATCATCGGTGAGGTAGACATGAAATTCGTCTAGTCGACTGCACTAGGTTGAGAGCAACCCTGCGTCGACGCGAGGTGCATGTGCCTTCATCTTAAGTTTGAGCGCAAGGCTATAGGCCTTAGGCAGATTCTTCGCACTGAATCCAGGATCCGTTCCGGTTTTACCCATCTTTTCCCCCCTCCCCCCTCCTTATTGAGGCGATTTCCTAATCTGGACCGTTGTTTCCACTTCCCCCTGCACTCTCCTTCCCGGCGTAGTGGCGCATCCCAATCTGACCGTAGCTGGGCGCTCACCGTTTTCACCCCCCCAAACACCACATCCCCCCCCCCTTACACCTTACCATTCCTCCCGATGATATCTTCGTCGCTTTTTTCTCCCAATCCTTGTTTTTTCCCTGCACGGTGTTGTAGAGAGTGTCCCCCTTCATGATGACGTTCTCGCTTCGTTGCACGACTGTGAAGGTCTTACGTCTCTCCGGCAGATCTAGGTTTCACGATACGAATTCTCGATTCTGCTACCCGCGTCAGCCTCGCGTTTGTCAGGAGAGATCGGGTTGTGTGCTGTACATTTCAAGAGATTTTTACGCCCTTCTCTTTTTTTTTCTTTGTTCTCGTAACTTATCGCCGGAGTTCAGCTTCCAGACTTCGCTCTTGACCCCTTCTATGCAGCTTCTTTTTCACAGCTGAGTCTGACAGACTGGAAAACTCCAGAATATTTATTTATTGAGGAACATTTCTCCTTCAAGTAGTTTTGCCGCCCTTGGATTCACGCGCCGTATTGCTTATTTAGTGAGCGAAACTCGGTCCCCTACCTATAATAACCCAGCGCATCGTGCTCCTTCCTACCGGCTGAGAATTTTCTGATGAGTTTTAAGCCGAAAGCGATCCCTGCCGGTGATTGCCTTCCCCTTTCATCCATCGTGCGAAACTGGGAACATTCAACAAACTGTCCCCTCTTTTTTTTTCTTTGATTCGTTTCAGAGCGCCCTACTTTTGTGACGCAGTCTTTACCCCTTGTCCCACCTCGCCGCCCCCAGAGCAGATTCTCCTTATCCTTGCCGGCTTTGACTCCTCTTTGGTTGGACGACCCTTTAGTTTTAACATTCGCGTCGTCTTATCTTTGGTCATCACGTTGCCGGTATTCTTCCAGCTCCCCTCCCCCCCTTTGTGCCTGTAGCAACCGCGGACTTCGCGAGTTTTTACTAAGCACCTCTTGATGTCCGCCTGCGCTGGAAGTCGATTTGACGTGAGTCTGACCTTTCTCCCCCCCTTTAGATTTATTTGCTCCGGTGATCTTCTTGATCGAGTCACGGCTGTCCCCCCGTGTTTTTAGTCAGGTCTCCTATGAATCCCCCCAGCGCGCCTTCGATGTACTTAAACTGCCCTTTTTTTCCTCAATCCACAATCCGATGATTCGGAGTATGTGCGTTCTGCTCAAACCCCCCGAAGCGATCGCATGTGGAACAAATGTGCCGTTTACTTCTCTCTCGTTTTAAAAATCCTGTATGGCAATTTTCAGGGCACCGATCAACTTCTTTTCTTCGCTCTCGCCGAGTTTTCCCCCGATAGCTTAGAAACCAAGGCTCCGCATCTCCACGGGGTGTTTTTTTCATTGTCGTTTAGGCCGTCCTCTCTTTCTGGCTAATTCTGGATTTTTTTGACTCGAGATATTTCTCGCGCACATGCTTGATTACTTGTCTCCGTTCTTGTCTTTCTGTTAAAATGGAAAGATTGCTCCTCTCAATTCTTTCCCTCCCAATTATCGGGCAGAGTAACGATTTGGCAGCTTGTGTTTGCCG
>Ga0179591_1314868_pt1 | contig 20893 bp, 26 predicted proteins | sample CZOMad2_1_08_16f_FD_182891 | JGI IMG/M metagenome (GOLD analysis project Ga0179591, IMG submission 182891) | Vadose zone soil fungal communities from Angelo Coast Range Reserve, California, USA - CZOMad2_1_08_16fungal (PacBio error correction) | ecosystem: Environmental > Terrestrial > Soil >... | reverse complement strand
CCTGGCTTCGTTACCTTCCATTGGTTTGTCTGACGAGATTTAGGCCTTTTTTTTCAATTGTTATGTCCTCTTTGGGGTGTTTCCGTGTCCTTTTGGTTGGATCTTCTACGTATCTCTTGACTTTGTTTCGCACCTTACACTTTTTTGTTAGGTCGACTGCCTTACCCGGGTCGTTTTTCTAGTCTACTAGGTCCTCGTCTACTTCAGTGAATGGTTGTCTGCCTGGATTTCTAAGATTATCTTGGCTGGCACCTTCATGGCGCAGCTGTGTTTTTTTTCTTGGTCTTCCGCTTTTTTTATTTTTTCACGTTGTTCCTCTCTCTCGGTTTGCGTCTCGTTTTTCACTGCCTTACCTTTTCCTTTATTTTTTTTTCGCCCTTCTTTTTCTTTTTTTTTCCTCCGTCTTTTGGGAGCTCCGCCTGCTCTTTTCTGTTTTTTCTTCCTTTGTTATTTTCCTCTTCGTCTTTTGTCGCTTTCTGACCTAGCCTCAATGTGTTTTCTTTTTTTCTTTTCTTTTTTTAGATTTTCTTTAGATCGCAAGAGCCGTGTTAACCTCCTTCGGACTTCCCTGCTTTCCTTTTTTCTGGCTTGTTGCGATTGTCGATCTGTCGCTAGCGTAATGCCGTTTTGTTGTGGCTTGCGCCCTCTTTCTTTGGTGCCGGGAGCGCTTTTTTCAGCCAATTTTTCCCTTTTTTTTTTTGCGTCTTGAGCGCAAGCTTTCGGCTCTTTTTTTTCTTCTTTGTCTTTTTTCTGTCGATTGGTTTTTTGAGCGGTTGGGTTCGGTCCGGCCCTAACTTAGCCATATATATATAGCCTGTGCTACTCGGTCGCCTGGGCTGTATCTTGCCGCCCGACTTGCACAATCCAATTTATGCAGGTGCTGTCCCTCTTTTTCTTGCCTTTTTCGCGCTTTGCCCCCTTGGCTTTGGTTAAATCCCTTTGACTTTCCTCCCCTCTCCTCGTTAGCGCTGTATTCCTTTTTTTTTTGGCTACAATTTCCTTTTTTTCTTCTTTTTGGCTTACGCCTTTGGCACGTGTGTCTTCTTACACGCTCTCGCCCGATAGTATTTCCCTTTTCTCAATCGGATGCCGTGTACGTCGCTCTCAGATGGCTTCCCTCTCTTTTCTCGTGATGGCCCTTGCAGTGCCTTGTCGGTCCTTTCTTTGTTCGCCAAGGGCCGGTACCGGTTTCAGGCGCTTCTTGCCAGATTTGGTGTTTTTGTTTTGTGTGTTTAAGTTTTTTGTTCCTCTGACCCACCTTTGTTGCCACTGTTTATTTTTGACCATTTTCTGCCAGTGGCGCATCTACCAATCCTTTTGCTCATGTGAAGTCCCACATATTGATGCCATCGCCTTCCCCTGTTCTTTTCTTTTCTTATTCTTTTCTTTTCCTTGGTTATACGGGATTTGCGTTACTGTTGTCGTCCCATGGTCCCCCGACTGTTTGCCTCCTTTTCTCTCTTTCTAGAACTTAATGGTCTAATTGATCATTTTTTCTCCTTTTATCTTATCCCTTGGTTTCTTTTGTTTTTTCTTTTTCGTTTCCCTATTTGTGATGGACAAAGACAGTTCCCACACTTTATCTTTTGTTATTGGGTTGGATCGAGATACTTGTCATTTTCTCTGTGTGTTCGGTTCCCCCCAAGCCTCTAAGCCACACCTTGGTTTCTTTTGTGCATATTTTTTTTCTCTAGTCATTATCCTTCCATCCTTGACTTTGTTTCCGGCTGTAGTTTCGATGATTGTCCTCGTAATGTTACACGCTGGCCGAATGACGTTTTTCGCTCCCTGCCGGTTTCCTAAAGATTTTTCTGTTTCTTCTTTCTTGTTCTCCCACTCTTCTGTTGGTTTCTCTTTCTTTTTTCTTTTGGGCTGCTGATCGATGCACCGCTTCCTTTCTTTACTTCGACCCGGCTGTTTGATAAGACAGTCTTTTCCCCTTTTGGGACTGTTTACAATTTCGCTTGTGCTTCGTTCTCATTTCGTGCCCCTTTTTTTTCTTTCTCTGGTTCCCGCGATTCGCTGGTCGTTGTTCTTCTTCTTTATGCCCATTCCTACTTTTTCTTATTCCTTTTGTGGATCTGGCCCTTTTTGGCCTTGATTCACCGATGGGTTGCAGCACAGCGGAGATTCGCCTGTCCCCGCACCTTTTCACAGTTTTTTCATTAGATAGTATGATTCGACATGCGTTGGCACTGTACGTTTTTCGGCCCCTGCTCGTCGATTATTCGAGTTTCTGCTCCTCTTCCCGGTCCCTGTATGTCGGTTTTAACGACGCAACCTTTTGAGGTTCACAAGTAGGTCTGCTTTGCTTTTTGTTGTTCTGCCCTTTTCCTCTTTTTCTTTTTTTTTGGTACTGGTTTTCAGCCTTCTTCATTTTCCTCGTCTTGGGGATCCGCACCCCCCCGCATTTTTCGAGAGTCTTGCGGTCTATTTTCGTGCGGTCTCACCCCTGTACGTGTTCCTTGTCCCCTCGGTCTGCTTTCCCCTGCCAATCCCTTCGTGGGCGGATCCTCTTGCCGTTTTTTCGCGTTCCGAGAGATCGGTAGTCGAATTTGAGGTTTTTCCAGTCAGTTGTCTTGATATTCTGAATGATGATCGGCTCGCACGGCCCCTTTTTTTCGTCCTTTTCTTTTTTTCATCCTGCTCTTCGCATATCTTCTTTTGCATCTATTCCTCGCACCCTTCCTTCGCAAGATGTGCCCCCTCCTTTGGTTAGTTTTTCTTTATTCCCCTGTATGTTCTTTTGGGAGTCGCTCCCATCTTTCTCTTTCTTCCGCTGTCCTTTTCGTCGGCGTTTGCAGGAGGCCGCCAATTTGATCGTGCTTTTTGATCCGAGTGTTCTTTGGTTTTTTGTTGAGAAGTAGGGGAGGTAAGACATTTTTTTTCGTGCCCCCGATGCATCTGCTATCTCTCATTTTTTTCTCTGCGGGCTCTCTACTATCAGTACGTCTCCTTTTTCTTCAGGTTTGTTGAACATATCGCGTCCCCCTGTTGAGGAGCTTTTTACAATTCCTAACCAAGCGCGATGCCTGCCTTCTCCTGCCTTCCTTTTCTCTAGATCTTTCGGTTGGGCGCAACACTAGTTTTCTCTACACCTTCCAGCGTCCTCCCCGGTCACTATCCCAGTGGAGTTCAAAGCACAAGGGCAGTCGCTGCGGCTCTGCTGGTTCTGCTATCTTTCTGTTTTTGCTTCCAGTCCTGCTTTTGTCGCGCCCCATGAATTTCTCTCAATCTGGTCGTTTCCCCTCTTTTTTTTTTATGATCCTTTTTTTTTCTTAGGATTGCATTTATAGTCCGTTCTCCTCTCTCCACTTGCCTTTCTTGCCTTTTCCCGGGCTCTTTTTGTGTTGCGTCCCCCCCCTTCCGATTACGTCGCGGGCGCTTTCCCTTCGTGAGCTATTCTAAATAATTCGTCCTTTTTTTCTTTCCGGGTCTTGCATAGTGCCGTGTTCTTTTCCTAGTCCCCTTTGGTATATTTCTTTTTTGTCCGGTTCCTCCCTCTCGGGTCAATAGATTTTCCGACCTTGCCAAATCCGTTTTTCCTTTTGCGGGTAGCCCCCTTTTTTTCTACTGGACTGAGGGCTTTGACTCTCGGAGTTTGCCAATAGCGTTATCTCAGTTTCCTTCTGCTCTTATTTGCACTCTCCTACTTTTTTTTTGGCTCCTCTCGCGTATTCTTCTCTCGGTGGGTTTTCGCTAGGAGTTCAGTTTCCCCCGCGCCAGCGGGTTCTGTCCTGAAGATCTCGTTTTGTCTCGCCTCTTCCTTTTTTGGAAGGCCGCCTGTTTTGATTATTGGCGTCATCATGGTGGCCTCCCTTTTTTTTTTTTGATACCCCCCTTTTACCCGGGCAGAGGTGGCCTGAAACATAGTGTTTTTTATGTTCGCAAATTAAATTGGATTTCCTGCTCCTTTTCTTTGCTTTTTTTCCGGATACGGATGTAGGACGGTTTTTTTATTCAAAGACCGTTCGTTTTTTTCTGTAGTCATTTCACCTGTCGTAGTCCTTATAGTTCTTCCTTTTTGGTTTTCCCGATTTTTTCAGTCTGTATTTCGCGGATTTGTTCTTGCTTCCCTTCACTTCCCAGTCTAGCCCTATTCTAGCCTTTCCTTGCTTGAGTCTTGTACTCCCACATGGTCGACGGAACCCTTTTGGGAGTTCTTTGGACTTTCGTGTTTACCCCTTCTCTCTGTCTACCGGTCCCTTTTGTTTCGTTTTTTTTTACTCGTTCTTTCTTGCATCTGTTGGATCCCCCCTCGCGATTGTTTCCTTTTTCACTCCTTGCCGTAGCGCTAGGTTGTAGCTCCTCACATAAAAGCTGATCTCTGGGTCGTTCGATGCTTTTTTTCCCACGCGCTGTTCAGGTGACTAGAGACTCGGGGGACTCCTTTTTTCCAGCCACCCTTTTTTTGCTCTTTTTTCCTCAATTGCATTGTGGGTTGTTTTTTCCTTTCCTGTTCCCTTTTTTTTTCCTTTCTTTTTTTCTGACTGCCGCCCGGACCCGATTGCGCTGTGTCCCCACTAGTTTGCCAGACCTCTCCCTTCCTAATAGTTCGGTGGTTCGATTTTGTGGACCTCTTGTCAGTTCTCCCTCCATTTTCGCCGTATGTGGTTTGATCCCTGCTGACCCCTAAAGCCCTACCTTTCTTCGACTTTTCTCCCTTCCGCTAACCTTTGTTCGGTTCAGGTTAACTTCGTTTCGGCGCTTTGTTTTTCCTCTGTTATTCTTTTGTTCCCTTCCTTCATTACTTTCTGATCTGCGACGGCGGGATTTTTTTCCCAGGACTCTTTCGCGGCCACTCATAGTTCCGTCTCTATGTTATATGTAGCACATTTCAGATCCTCCCTTCCCCTTGTTTCTGTTCCGATCCCTCTACGCGCCCTGTTCTTGACCCACGCGTTCCCATCGTCCTTTTTTGCCACGGAACTTCGTCCCGACTCGTTTTCCTTGGCTCTGGAGTTTTTCTTTTATAGATGGGCGGTCTGACTGTTCGAATTGCCATACCCGTCTCCTCCTCCTTATCCGTCAGCTTCCCTGTGGCGATATTAATGATTTTCCCCTCTTGCGGCCTCCCGGTTGCTTTGTCATTTCTCGCTGCTGCACATCTTGATATTAGATTGACCGCCAGAGCTCCTTTTGGCTGATGTTTGTCGCGAAGCGGATTTTCTTGGTCCCCCCTCTACCTTGGCGGCATCCTGAGCACCAGCGATTTTTTGTTCCGCTGCCTTTCTCCTTTTTCTTTGTGTTAATGTTACCATTTTCGTAAATTTTTTTTTCTCTTTTCTACCCCTCCATGTTTTTGTCCGTCATTCCTTCCCATTCCTTCATTTCGATCTAGAAGCCTGGCTGGGTCATTAACTGATTCCTTTCTTCTGTCGTTCTTGTTTGCGGCTGTTTTGCTTTTTCTTTTTTCCCTTTGATTTCTTCCTTTTCCGCTTAATATGTTCCTTCTTGAAGCTCTTGGTTTCGTCTTTTCCTCCTTCCCCAACGATAGCTACTACTCCTGTGAGGGGGGGGTGTGGATGCCCTTCTTCGCGAAAAAATTGCACATTAATCAATATTAGTGTTCTGCGCCTTTTTTTCCCCTGTTACCGCGTTCCATGTCGTGACCTGACTAAAATTTTCCCCGTCCCGTCATACTTCCTTCTTTCACTTGTTTTTCCTCCGCCTGCCATTCAACGGCGTTTTGTTGGAAGCATTTTATTAGGCGGCTTACTCCACCTCCATGATCTATCTTACTCTCCCGAGGTGTCTCTGTGCGAACTGTGCCCCGTGAAGCGGATTTCCCCCCTCCTCCCTTGGTTGCCTTTTTCAGGTTCTACACGTTTGAGACCCGTCCGCCTGCAAGGTAGACGTCGACTTCTTCTGTTTCCTCCTTTCTTTTTTCGTCCCATTAAGCCTGGTCTTCCCGGAGATTATTCATTTTCTTGCTACAAGTTGTTGCGTCACTTTGCCGGCAATGTCTCGGACACAGATTTGTTTGTGTTCGGGTTTCTTCTAGGAGGTGTTTTTTTAGTGCTCGTGTTGGTTCTTCGTCCCAACTCTTTCCCTGGCTCGCGGACCGATCGCCATGCATTTCTCTCCCTTGTTTTTCTGGATGGAACGGTGCGTGACTTAGTTCCGCAGCAATGCGTTTCATCCCATGATTCTCTTTTTCGTTCTAGTTTTTCCTCCCGTGCCCCCCCGACATCACTTTCTTTTTTTGAACCTTCTCGTCTTTTTTTCGCTGGCGCTTCCTCTGAACTTCCAAAAGACTTGGTGTGTGGCTTCACGCTTCTTCTTACACTCCTCCGGTTTTTCCCCGAAACCCCGTAACTGAATGTTTTACTAGAGATGAACGTTTATCAACCCCTGCACCCCCTCCTGAAGTTATTTTCTAGGGTTGTGCTTTCTGTTAAATTTCCACTTGTAACGATGCGAAAGCCCCGTCCTTTTCCTCCCCCGTGTTATAGCTAGGCCCAGCTCGACTGGTCATCGACTCCGTTTAATTCATTTTCTCTTGACAGATCCTTGGTGGTTGAAGTAGAGTGTTCCGGCTTCGTCTTTTTTTTAGGTGCTTTCCCTGATCTCGGGCTCTCCTTGTCACTTTCCATCTTCTTGGCCTATTTTGACGACTTGCCCTGACGCAGCAACGAGTGCCCGGGAATAGCTCATCTCTCCCTTTTTCTTTTTTGATTGTCGATTCATTAGTTTCTTTTTTTCCTTTCTCACCTTTCGGTTGTTCCTCCCCTCCCGCGATTCTTCCTGATTGGTAACTCTTTTTTTCCAGCGCCGGCTGTTGTCCGTTCGAGTTCTCCTTTTTCTCCTTTTAGATTTTTATCTTTATCAGTTGGTGGGCGGGGTTTGTTTTGTTTTTTTTCGGGGGTTGCTGGGCTTTTGTTTTGGTTTTTTTTTAGAGCGAAGTGTGTGGGCTCACGCTTTTTGCCTGCGTCTCCCTCGCCTCCTTTTTACTTCTGGTCGCATTGACTTCGCGAGACGTGGTCGACATTAATTCTCCGGCGGAGAGATTCCTCCTCCCTTTTTTTTTTATGGGATGTTTCCATCGTGTTTGTTTGCTTTTTGCCCCCTCATTCGTCTTGGCTTCATTCTTCTTTACGTTTTTTTTTCTCTGCACCCCTAAAAAGGTTTTTCCCGTTGCCTTTCTTTCATTGGACACGGAGGGGGACCTCGCCCCGCTTCCAGCCTATCTTTTCTGCCTTGTTACCCTCCCTTCTTCATCGCCTTTTTTTCTCGCTTGCGGCCCCTTCTACTTCGTCTCTTTTTGTCCTTGCCCCCTTTTTAATGCTTGGGCCTCAGCGTAGCAGTTGCATAGGATGCTTTTGCGCACAGCGGTTTTGGCTTTTTGTCCTTTCTTTTTAGTTCTTCTTTTACCCCCTGCTGCTAGGGTTTTCCCAATTTGCTGCTCTCGAGTAGTATTCCGCCTTGCCGCCAAGTCACTGAGGATAACCGGTTTTGACAGGGTCCCTTTCAACTTCGCTTGTTTCTTACGTTTGTCCTTTTTTCCCTTCTTCCGTTTTTCTGTTACACGGTTACGATTTTTTTTTTTTTTTTTTTAGTCAGACTCCGCAATTACCTCGAACTATATTATGTTTCCGTTGTTCGTCCTTTGTCTGGCAGTTCTTCCACCCTTCCTCCTCTCTTCCGGGATTTTTTGCGTCCATTAGCGATTCCAGGTCGAATTTGACCTTTTTTTTTTTTTTGTTTTTTTTTTTTAATTTTTCCTATCATACTTTTACTTGTCATAGAATTTTTAATATTGCTGTATCTTTTTGTTTCCATTTTTTCTCGCATCTATCTACCCTGGACCTTTTCGCGGCTTGATCTTCTCTCCCGTGCCTGCTCTTCCTGTGCCTCTCACATTCCATTGGGTCTGTCTTTTAAGTGCCTATCATTCGTCCTGTTGCAATTCCTTGGTTCTTTTTAATACCGGCTTGCTTGCGAGTAACAACGCGGAGTTTTTTCTCTTCTTTTTCACCCTTTCCGTTGGTCACTTTTTTTCCCCCTCGCGTACGGAGGATTTTTGCCACTTTTCTGTCCCATTTCGCTTTTTTTTTTTTTCTCGCTTTTTATCTCACCTCTCCCATTTTTTGTCCACGTGTTTAGCATGGTCATGGACCTTGCGCTCTTGCTTTTCTTCTATTCGTCTCCTTGTGACCACTTCCATGACGGGTTGCGCTCTTAGATGTCATTCTTCACCTTTCTGAGACACGTTCACATTCGATTCTTTTTGGCGTTTTTCTCCTGAGTTTCAGAGGACGAGCCCTTCCCATCTTTTTAGGTTCAGCGTCATAGTTGACATTGTGCTTTTTCATTTTTGTCTGACTTTTTCTTTCTGTTTTTTTTTTTTTTGTCAATTTAAATTTGCCCCTCCCACCCGATGGTTTGTATTGCTGAGACCTCTCTCTTTTTCTTGGTCCTATCTTTTGTTTGCTGCCTTTACCTTGGCCGAACGTTTGATTTCTTGAACCCCTCGGGCTTTCACGCCCAAGCTTGTACAGCTGTTGTGGTCCTCTTGTTTCTCCGCTGCCTCGTGTCTACGACTTCGGCGTTTTTTCGACTCCTTTCCTGGATCTCCTATGCCTGTTTGTCTTCAGCAGACTTTCTTAGTTTTTATCGTTTTTGGGTTGGCGACTTTTTGTTTTTTTCTTTTTTGTCGTAATCTCTCTTCCTTCTCGGGGAGCTCCTTTTTTTCCAGAACAATCATTGTCTTTCCTGCTTTTCTTTTCTCCCCCCGGATTTTTCTTTTGCTTCGTCTCCATGGCGTTCGTTTGTCTTCCTCTGTAATAATGCTTCTGAGCTTTTTTTTCCCTACTCCTGTCGCTCTCTTTCCCCTTCTCTTTTTCGGTGTAGCAACCACACGCCTTTTTTCGCAGTCTCCCCCGCCGGCTTACGATCACCTGGATTTATCCCTTTTTTTCACCTCTGCGTCGACTTTCTTTTTCTGTGTTTCGGGTTGCCTCAACATGTTCCCATCGTTTCTTTTTTGGAAAAGTTAAGTCTTCAATCTTGCATTCTTTAATACGGGTACGTTAGTTGTTTCCGCCGGTTTCGCGAGCCATCGAGTGTTTTCCGACATTTGTCTCGGCGTCCCCCCCAAAGTGGCAAATGACATATGTGCGCTTTTGTCTTTTCTGTTTGCAGGCCCTCCGTTGTTGCAGTCGGGCTTTTTTTTTTCTCTTTTTCGAAGTCACTTTCCGCTTCCCTTTCCTTGCCCATTGTTCCAGGCCTCCCATCGGCTCTGTCCTTCCGTGCTAGACTTCTCAGCGACCCGCTTTCTCTTTGGACATTTCTCCGCCCCGATACGCGGTTTTTTCTGTAAACTTAAGCCTCATCCCGTTTGGGCTCTGCTTTTAGTCCCTTTTATTTTTTGACCCCCAGTGTAAGGCGCTTTGCGATTTTTTCCGATTCCTTGGTCCTGTAGTCCCCTGGTATATTACCTCTTCTTTGAACCGAGGGGTCTCACCTCCGGAAGGGAATCCTTGCCGGAAGTTTGTATTCTACCTGCGATTTTTTTTTTATCTTCCTCTGTCCCCCCTCCTTCCTGGCTGTAATCCGGGGCCTTCTGCGAAAACTTTCCCTCCTTTTTTTGATCTCTCTCCTTTTTCCGTTGTTTGTTAGACCACTACGGGGAGTTTTTCGGCGGCCGGGTAACCCAGCCCGATTGCGTTTCTTTTCCCCCTCTTTTTTTCTCGTGTTGTTGTTTGGGTTTTTGTGTTTTCCCTTTTTTTGTTCTTTGGCTCTTTAAGCGCTTCCTCCTTTATTCTAATGGTGCGTTCCGTTAAAGTTCCGGACGGGCTTATTCTCTCTTTTTTTATGTTCTTTTTTTTTTATTCCCGGGGCACTGGGCTTTTCCGGCCCCCTATTGCCACGACCCCGGTAATCGCTCTATTGGATTACGGGCTCCTGCTCCTTTTTTGTCTTCTTCCCGGTCTTTTTACTGATTCGGTTTTTTTCGCCCCCGCCCGTTCCCTTTTTTCTTTTTTTCCGCGTTTCTCCTTTCGGTCCCGCTTCTGGGGTAGAGCCGATGGTGTTTAGACTTTTTTCGACGTTTTTTTTCACTGTTTTAGGCGTGAATGCGCAATTGCCGCTGCCCCTTTCTTGGCCTTTCCCGCTTTCTGTGCACTCTCCCCTTAACATCCTTTTTGCTTTCCACTTTGGTCACCCACTTGCTCATGATGTAGGGGTTACCGCGGACGCGTCGTCCCGGTGTTTCGTTTTTGCCTTTCTTGTTTCTCTTGCTTTTCCGGTTTTCCCAGCTGCATTTTTGTGACGCCGAAGTTTCGACTTTGAGTCCTCCTCTGATCCTTGAGTAGTTCTGGCTGAGCACGAGATTTTTGATAGCAGTTCACCTTTCGGCCTTCCTTTTGCCCCCCCCTCTGCCACTGCTCGTTGCTTCACGTCCCTTTCTCAATCTTGCGATCGGAGTGCGGCCTCCCGCACTCCGCAGGAGTGAATGGCAGAATCTTTTTTCTCTACACCTGAAAGTTTTTTTGCGAAACTCCCTTCCCGTTTTTTTTCTTCCTTTTTTTTTTGTGACCCATATTTTTTGGATGCCAGACAGTTTGCGCCGTCGTGGTCTTCTCGAACCCGCCAGCCAGTTTCTGGATTTTTATTATTTTCAGAGGGCTGGTCTTGGCCTCTTTTCTGCGCTTCTTTGTCCTTTTTTTTCTTTCCGATTATTTTTTCCTCGTTTATGTCTTTGTTTAAGTTCTATGGTTTTTCTTTTCCCAGTTTTTTTCGAAGCTTTCCCCGCCAGACACTATAAGCGTTTCCAGCACTGTCTTCCCGCCTCTGTTTTTGCCTGTTTGCCTTGCCTTTTTTTTTACACACTATTCAGGTGCTGGAAAATTTCTGGTAAATAGCATTTGGTCTTCCGGTCAACTCCTCGATCCAGGAAGAGTGACTGTTGGTGTCTCATCTTTTCTCTTGCCTTTTTCTCTTTGTTGATTATGGTCCCCCCTTTCTTTTTTAATTTCTTCGACGATTCACTCGTCATGGTTCAGCCATTTCTTGCACTCTTCTCTATCGGCTAGCGGTTTGCCCGGAGTACCGATGCCACCATTCTGACCTCGATACCTCCCTCCTCTCGTCTGGTTTTTCCCAAGGTTTTGGTTTGCTCGCCGCGACCTTTGTGACTTGTACCCCCTCGGATGAATGCCCCAGCGATACGTTGTGTTAGAGAAGAGACTTCTTTCCGTCTTTCTTTGTTTCCCCTTCCATAGTCGGGCATCGATCCTCAGCCCTCCTGATACTTTTACAAGCGGAATGTTTTTCATGTTAGCTTGCCGACTGAGAGCGAGTCTGTTCATGAGGTGTCGGTTTTCTGTTTCCTATCACTGCCCCCGATCTTTGTTACCTTTTTCCGTCGTTCCTTTTTAGTTTTTTTTTTTCCCGCCGGTTCATCTTAACTGTAAGAACATCCTTGTTTTGGTTTTTGCTATATCCGTCTCACACTCAAAATCCCCTCTCTTTACTTCGCCCTTTTATGTAACACTTGACCCCGTTCCTTTTCCCGAAGGGTCTCAGGCAGTCTGCACGAAGATTCCTTTTTTCAGATTATTGGAGGTGGCCCGGGCATTGTTCCGGCCTTTTCGGACCCTCCCACCGTCGCCCCTAGCAGGTCCATTGGTGAGGACCTACCATTCCTTTGGGATTATCAATACACCCTGTTGTGAGATGTTTCCCACCCCGGTTTCCTTTCCCCGTGTTTTCCTCCCGTTCGGCTAAGGGTCTCGCCGCGCGCTTTTTTTTTCGCAAGCTGCAGACCTGCGTTTTTTCCCTGTTCACGGCTCTGCTATTGTTTCTGTCCTTTGTCTAGGCTTGTGTCGTTTTTTTTCGCGTTCCCTGTCTCCGGTTGCAACAGATCTGACCTTTTTTTCCTCTTTTTTCTGCGTTTTATGACGCCCTTATTTTTTCTTTACCTCTACCATTAAAGCACCGTTTTTAAGGCGCCGTATTTTTTTCCGAGCGTCCCCATCTGCATCCCCTTTTGCTCTTTCTTAGTGTTTGTCAACTGCTCGACGTTTTCATCAACATGCGATTTTTTTCATTCCGTGTAGCCGGCTATCCGGCGCCGTTCCTCTTGTTTTTCCTTGCCTTCCTTTGTCTCCCTGTTTATTGTTCGCTCTCCAGCTGTTCTCTAGATTCTTCCCACAGATGACCTGGCAGTCCCACGCGTTCTTCAAAGACTCCTGACGCGCACTCTCCTGACTGTTCTCTCTGTTTTTTCTTTCGTTGATCCTCCCCTCGCCACAATTTTTTTTTTCTCGCCCCTTGTAAGGTTTTGCTAGTTTGTGCCGCAATATTTAGTGTACATTATTTGACTAAGGCCCCCTTGGTGATTTCAGCATGCGCTTTCGCCTTTGATTTTTTCAAGTTGATTCGTTCGTCCAGGCCTCTCTTTTTCTGCCTTTGATACATCCTTTTTTTGTTGAGAGATCCCTTCCTGGCCGTCGGCTTGCCGTATTGAGCGGTTTTCTTCTTTTCACATGACGGCAGGTTGTTTTCTCTAGTATTGTTGTCTGCTCAGCCCCCTAGCCTTCCTCAAGGTCTATTCTGAGGTTGTCCTGCGATGTCGAGAATTTTAATTGGCATTGTTTGTTGCGTTTTCTCTTCTTGTCTTTCGTTGCATGGGTACGCAGTTTTCTTAAATTGGATGTTTTGAAGTGTTTTTATTGGTTATTAGCCGTCGCTCTCGGCTTCTTTTGGCATTTGTCGCGCCGGTGCTTTAGGTCTTTCACAAATTTTTCCGACCCCTTATAATACTGTTTTTTTATGAAGTCTATGAAGTTTCACCAATTTCGAAGAGGAGATTTGTTTTCTCTTCCGGTTTTCTCTCGCGCTCCCCTTCCTTTTGCTCGTTTTGCTGTTAACCACTCTTTTCGACTACTCTGGTCCGAAAGGCGCGGTCTAACGGAAGATCTGGTGGGCTTCTCTTACTTTTGGATAAAGTTTTATTCTCCCGACTGTTTTTTTTTCCTAGCCCTTTTTTTTTTTCTCATTTCCTCCTTATTGCCATTCTTAGGTTCTCCCTCATTGTTGTCCCTTTTCCTCTTTTCTTTTTCTTTCCTCTTCTCTTGACATTTCGAGCTGCCTCGGTGTTCGCTCGAGGAAGTCACGTTGACGGTTCTTGTGTGAGACTACTTTTTCGTGGTTTCTCTTTCTCTTTCACCCCTTTTTTCTCCACTTTTCCCCGGCTAGTGGTCGTCCAATTGGGCTTTATTTCTGCGTTTTTCTCATATGGTTCGCATCAATTTTTTCGGACTTATCGAGGATTGGCCCTTTTGCCCTTGTCTTCGCTATTTTGTCCTTGTCCCCTGCATTTTGTTCCTTTCGCGTTTAATTTCTTGGACTTCTTTTTCATTGTAATTCTGCGTTTGGTGGGTTTGTGTCCCCCTCCTGAATGGTATAATGTCCCCTCACCCCCGCCCCACCCGTTTTTGCTTGGTTGCGCATTACCCCTGCCGATCGTAATTGCTTATTTTTTGTGGGAGACCCCCTTATCTTCACCTGTGCTCTTCCTTCCGCATTTGCCTCTTTGTTTTTGGTTCGTGATTTCTCTCTCCTTCCGTAATTTATTTTTTCCGCTTCGCCGAAGCCCCCCGATTTGCTCTTTCTTTTCTGCCTTCTCTTATTTGCTTTCATCCTTCCTCTTTTGTTCCCATGATAGTGGGAATCTTGCCTGGCTTTCCGCTTTTTTTCTTTGCTTTCTACTTTTTTTGAACGGCACCGTCCTTCTCCGGCGGTCAGACCCCCGGTTGTTCCTTTGTAGCAACCCGGCATGTTTTCCTTCTGGGCGGCAGATACCAGCATCGGCCCCCGTTTCCTTCTTCTTTTTTTCCAGTGATGGGGACTGTTTCCAGCCGCTGGCTCTCGAACCCGGGCTTGCATCTTTTTATTTTCTTTCTCCTTTTTTTTTTTGGAATCACGAACCATGCTGCTTTACCTTATGACCTGTGTTGGTTTTTGTTTCCGGTTTCTTTTCTTTTACTTCTTCTACCATTGCATATTTCTTTTGTTCCGGCCTTCCTATCGAGATTGCGTTTCTCCCCCGTACTTTTTCTTTCTCCTCACCTTCGTGCGTTTCCCTTTAGGTCGTGAGAGTATTGGTCGTTGTTCCTTTCTGTCCCTTCTTTTTTTTCCCCTTTTTTTTTTCTTTTTTTATTTCCACCTTTCTGGGTTTCGCTGGGTTACCTGCTGTATCTTTTACATTCTTGGTTCTAGCTTGCTGCATTATCTTACCGTTTGCGTTGACCCCTCTGTATTTTTCGGTGTTCGAACCTGTGACTTGAATCCCGCCATCCTTGCTTGATTCGTTTTCTCTTTTCTTCTTGGTCTTTCTGCCGCATCGTCATTGTGACATTCAGTGCGCTCCTTTTTCCCCTTCCGATCTGGATGATGGCTCCGAGGACATTGGTCTTCTTCCCGGCTTGCTCTCCGGTAGAGATTCCTCCTCAGATATGCTTAAAATTATCGAACCTCTTTAACCCCCTTCCGTTCCCTCCGGGTGTCTGTTAGTTTCAACTTCTTTTTGCTGTTCGCTTGGATTCGTGACGGCTATTCCGCGTTTTCTTCTAAGGACTTTTTTTCGGTCCTTTACCAACTTCCCGTTTATTTCCAGAGCCGTATTCTTCTTAGGTTTCTCTCCCTCCTCTTCCTCTTTTCTCTCCGTTACCTGTCTCACCCCCCCCCATTTGCGATAGAGCTCTTTTTTTTTGATTTCCTCCGCGCCCAGCATGTGTTTTTGCCTTGTATTACCTGCTCGAACGCATTTTGTCTCTTTTTTTTTGACCCTTCCAAGCGATTTCTCACTTTTATGGAAATATCCTTCCTTTTTCGCCGCGCTTTTTGTTTCTTTTTTTTTGCTTGGTCGCCCTCGAGGGGTTCTCTGTCCTTTTTGGTCCGGTTCCCTTGCTTTCATTTTTTTCTGCGTTCCAGAACCTCGGGCAGTTCTTTGCGGCCAGCCTCTGAGTGCTTTGCTTAGAATTTTTTACGCGCACCATGACGGCGATCTCATGACCCTCTGTCCTTTCTTTCTACCTACTCCTTTTGACCTTACTTTTCTTTTCCCGGACCTGCCATTGTGGCACTGTTCTATTGCAGAACACCTCCCCTTGACTTTTGTGTTGGCTATCAACCGCCTCATCATTTCCGGGTTTCCGCTGACGAGGCAACGCCTCCGGCCGTCCCTTCCGGCTTCTTGTCTGTCCTCTTTTCTTCTGGTTCTCTTGTTCATTCGGGCCGGTTTGGTTCGCCCGCGTGACACTTTTCTTTCCGCCCCATTTCCTCTTCTTCTTCATCGAGGGTCCACTCACTCCGTTCCCCTGGCAAGGACCGGTGCATTTTCTTTCGCCTTTCCTTTCCTGTTTTTCACGCATATTTTCCCTGGAACTCCCTACGAAACGCTCCCCGTATAGCTGCATCGGATCTGTTGAGATCTTTTGTTTGGGGTGCTTCTCTCCTCCGCTAGTCGGTTTTTTTGAGTACGGTAAGCCCTTCTCATGATAGCTTAATTCCGCGAAGTCTTGGCTCACCTCTCCTTCCCGTCTGGTCCGTTCCGGAAGGGCGATTCCTTTCTTCAGGCGTACATGTACCTGGGTGATGCCAAGTTTTTTTACCCGTATACCGCACGGTGAATTTCTGTAATTGATTCACGGGCTTTGATGCAACCTTTCTCTTTTCCGGCCTTTTCTCTGCCCTTTCGTTGCGGCTTTTTATTTGAGTCAAGTTATCGCTGGTCCGTATCGCATTGCCACGTCAAGTGACCAAGTTTTCGTCACGTTTCCTTTTTCTTCTAACTGATCCCCATAGCCCGGCGACCCCTTGCTCTCTTTTCCTCTTTCGTTCCTACGCCTCAGAACATTATTCAGCGGGCCATTGGGTTTTGTTTTACCGGTGGTTCCATAGTGATTCTCTCGAACGTTAGATGCGTGTTTTGCTTTCTAGTTCGTACTTTGCGTTCTTTGGCTCTTTTATTTTTCCTTTTTTCTCGCTCCCTGGCCTCTGTTTGAGTTAAGAGTTGAGAAGTCATTTTTTTCCTCTTTGTCGGCGCCGATGGTGAGCGCGCTCGATCGCGTTTGTCACTCAGTCTCCCTCTTTGTTCCTTCGTTTTCTCTCTTTCATAGGCCTTTGATTTCTATCGGGACATTTAGCGGTAGATCGGTTGTCGGCACATGGCACGGTTTTTCCAAGAGTCTCACTGGCAGACCGCGGGCGAGAAGCCAAAGCATCCCTTTTTTTGCCGATGACGCAGGTGGTGGTTTCTCTTTGTTTTCCCTGGTCCCCCTACTCGTTTTTACTCTTTGCTCTTTTTTTTGATATTCGAACCTTCCCCCGCACACAAGGCGCGTTTGCTATTCTGATTCTTGATAGAACGTTTTTGATTTCTGAATCTTCCAATGCGATGAGGCACTTCCGTTTCCTCTTTTTTTCTGCGTTTTTTTCTTTATCCTTCTTGAGCTTTCGGTCGGGCGGAAAGTACGACTTCGCCTTGTCACCCTTCGTTTTCCCTCCAATCTGAAATTAGATTGACAGCTGCTGGTCTGTCCTCCGCCTCCATCCCTTTTTTACCCTTCCATTTCGTCCTGGAGAAACGGCCTCTACTTCCTCCCCTCCTTTCTTCATTGTTTGGCGCCGGATCCCTTGTAGTATCGTTTTCCTTTTTTCTTTTTGTTCTTTCATGGTCCTTTCTCCAACTATATTCGACGTTTTCCGTTTTCATCCGTTGCCATATGTTCGCATTTACCCCCATTGTCTAGCGACGTCGGCTTCCTTTTGTTCCAGTTTTATCCCCCTCTTTGCGGCCCCCCTTTATTGATCATTTGAGTTTGCTTCCTTTTCTGGCTTTTTGCCGACGGGACTACTGAATGGTTTTCATCTTTCCTTCCCCATTTTTTTGCCCTCGCTTCGCCACTGCCTTGTAGTTCGGACGGTTCATTCCCGTTTTTTTTTTCTCTACTGGGGAACACCCATACGCGATAATCCCTTCGTTGATTGTGTTTATAAGCGCTTTGTGTTGCCCCCTGGCCCTTTTCGCCGCTTTTTTTCTTTCGGTTCTCTGTGATAGTATTCCTTTTACCCGCCTCTTTTCCTCCTTTTTTTGATTTATTGTGACTGCTTTTGTTTTCGAGATGAGTTTGTGCTACCGACCTGCAAGTACGTCCTCCTCTCTTTCTTTTTCTTTCTCCTTTTTCTTTCGTTGGCGGTTTTTACCTACGCGACTCACTCATTATTTTTTTCCAGATATTCTTCTAAGTTTTGATTAATTCCACGTCGATTTGCGGTTTCCCTTGTCTTCCCCCCCCCGTTCTACTGTCCCTATTTTTCTTGACACTTTCGACCGGCCTTCCTTGCATCCGATCTTGGGAACCCCTTTCCCCTTTTTTTCACGGCTGACCATTCTAATCGGTATCGGCAATACTTTGTTGCTCTGTAGTTGATTCTTTTCATCGTTTACTTTCTTTCTCAACCTGTGGCAAGCTTCCGTTTTTTCGTGCCCTTGTACTTTTTCCGCCACAGCATTCGCCGCGCCCGAAGATCTCTGGCTCCAGCGTCGCGACTGATTCGGCTTTTTTTCCTTCTTTTTTTTCAATGTCTCCTTTCCGGTCGTTTTGTACTCCTATCAGTTGCCAATGTTTTGACACCTTTACGCGCCCCTTTCCCCCTTGGGTCCGATTTCTTGTGTTTTTTTTTTCGTTCCCCCCCTTCCCACTTCAGCTTTCGGTACCGAGCGATTTTCCTTCGCCTTCTTCGCGTGTTTTTTGCGAGAATCGTCATTCTATGGCCCTCCCAGTGTATTTCCCTATTTTCTGTCCTCGTTTCTTTTTTTCACCACCCTCGCACTGCGACCATGCTCGCTCCTGTCTTTTCTCGATCCTTTTGTGTAGTAACTTTTAGTTTCATGCACGGCCTTTCCCCCGTACTTTTCCATGCCCCCTGTCCAACTCTTTTGTCCTGCCTCAAACCCGCCCTTGAATGCCTGAGAGTCTTCCGATGATCTCGCCAACCTCGGAGGCCTGAGTAGCCTTGTTCATTTTCTAAACCTGCTGATTGGATAACATTCGTTCGTTCCTCTTTGTCTAAATTTTCGCCCTTTTTTTTTCAACCCCTCGTCATACGGATGAGAGACTTTTCACCTGACTATACTTTTTTTTGATGCTTTTTTTTTTCAGTCGTCGGTGGCACTTCTGTAGCGTTTGTATGAGTGCCTTTTCGATTTCCATATGGTCCTTTTTTTTCATTCAAGGCGTTCCCCTCCCCCCCTTGCACGCTGAAGAAGACGGCGAGTAGGGGTGGTTTTTTTTTCCTCGTACCCTTTTGTCATTAATGTCGGTTTTCTTTGTTTTCACCAAGGGGCCCTCATTTTGGCTCTTCCTAATAAGGTAGTGTGTTGCCGTTCCGATTTTTTTTTCTTGGCCCGTCTGCCTATGTTTGAGCTTTCATGTTTAGTCCGTTTAGTTTTTTCGTTTTTACGGTTCTGCTTCCTTCGCCCCTTAATGTGAGTAGTGCATCTCTCTTTACAGAGGGACATTTAACCTCTTCTTTCTACATTGTTCCTTCGCCGATTTCTCTTTTTCTTTTCTCTTTTTGTTGAAATACCAACATCTGGGCCTTTCAGTCCTGTTAATGGAGTGGTTCTGTCCCTACTTTTTCCCTGTTTGCCCTTCCCGCCGGCACGTCTGACCCCTTTCTGAGCTGATGCCCCGGGTAACCTTGCGTTGAAGATGGCCTCCTTTTCTTGGGGCTCGGACCTTTTCCCCTTGCCCTCCAGGTTTTTTAGGAGCTATGGCTTTGGGCCGTGAAGCCTTTCGTCATTGATATGGGCTTGTCCCTTTTTTGCCATCTCACGAGCCCTTTTTGCCTATCTTTCCCTCTTCAATTGTTCTGCTCCTCCTTTTCCCCTCATTGTTTCCACCAGGTCCTAGTATTGGCCCATAAATCACTGAGGTTCCACTCTTCCCTTTTTTTTCGGGAATTGGATTTTTTGGGACGCCGCCGTTTTCCATTTTTTCCCCTGGTCTGCCCTCGTTTTTGTCTTTCCTGCCTTGCCCCCCTAGAACGATATAGGTCTGGGGGAGGTTGTGTTCTCTTAGATGGGTGACAACCTTCATTCCCCTTAGATCGGGTTTTTTCGGACTCGACCTCATCTTTTTTTAATGACCGGTTCCCTCTCTCCCCAAAGTATTACTGCAATACTACCCCCGCCTCCAGATGCAGATTTTTTTGAAAGCCTTGAGACGTTTGAGTGATCTTTTACCTTTTTTTTCTCCGCCTCTATCTCCTTTTCCCTTTTTGCCGCATATGCCGAGCTTCTTCCCTGTGATCTCCCCTTTTTCTGCTCTCTAACCATTACGCTTGGGTTGATCTTGATGTTTTCCCCGATTCCTTTTTTTTCTCCTCTTGTTCTTGACTATTTTTTTTTATATAGAACTGCATGTGAGGCTTGGTCTTGCCCCGCGTGATTTGTGTACGATGTCTCATCTTCGCACCTCTTTTCTTCCTGTCTTGCTTGGCTCTTTTTTTTTTTTATTACATGTTATAACTTCGGCTCCCGTTGGTCGTTTCCCTGGCATTCCATCGTTTCCTCCTTCTTGTCCCCCTCCTCCTTTTCTGCCTTTGATTCGTTCTGCCGAGACTTTCTCTGCGGATTTTCATGCTTCGTCGCTCATGTCCTTTCCGATCGTCTCTGACCTTGCTCTGATTCCCCACCTGTTGGTTGACATTCTCTGTTTCAGACTTTCTTTTCTTTTCCTCTTTTTTCCTCAACACCAATGTTGATTAATGAGCCGCTTCCGCGCTTTCCTGTACCTTTTTTCTCCTTTCCCTTTCCCCGCTCTTTTTTTGTCTTCGGCCCTCCTTCCGCCTCTTCGGATACTTGTCTATTGCTTTTGATTTGTCTCCGTGCCGTCCCTGCAGTTTTGACCTCTGAGTTCTTTCCACGAAAACTCTTCTTCGGCGCGGTCTCATGCCATGGCACGAGATCGGCTTGCGCACGATATGCCGTGCAGACCTGGCCCAGCGTATCTGATGTCGCATAGCCGTGAAATTGTGCTTGGGCCTGCCGGTTGTCTGTTCCTTTTCTCCCCCTCTTCTGTCTCCCTTTGTCTTCTTTTGCAACTATTGTTCCCTTGAAAACCACGACTATAGCGTTCGATTTCACGTTGCAAGTTTCAAAAATTTAGCTGGATTGCCTTTTGCTGCCAGTCAGAAGTTGCCCTTCTTTTTTTTCCTTTATGCCCCCCATGATCCTGATTTCAGCCTAGAATCCGTCGTGGGTTCTCTTTTCTTCGGCTTCGTCATCAAGATCAATTTTGTCCAGCGCCGGTCTTTTTGTCTTTTGTTTTCTCTCACGATCCGCCTCTCTTTTTTTCTTCTTTTATTGTTTTTTTTTTTAACGTCACTCGCAACGAGCAGCGCGAACGATCATTTCCGATGCCTCCCCCCTCTGCCCATCTCTCCTTGCTTTGTTGGGCCGCGGTCTCGCAAGCATCGCCCGGGTTCCGACAGGTTTTATTTTTTCCCCTCACTACTTTTACTCAGTTCCTGGCTAGGTATAGCGCGTGCTCCACATGTTCTCCTTCTTTTTCCTTTTCCCGCGATTCGGATCCGCGCACCTGCGCCGGTGGAACTGCCCTTCTTCCGCATTTCGAAAGGGCGTGGACTTAGACATGCAGGGGATTGCAGTCTCTGTGAAGATTTTACCTACTCGTATTTTTTCCCTTCCTTTATTGCCCTTTGGTACCGGATTCCCCTTTGGTATCGCCCTGGGAAGGGATTCATCGTAGTTCCATCCCCTGGGCTGGCTCGTCTGTAGCAAAGACGCTTCTGTAGTTTTTCTTCCCCGCCTGGCTTCTGCCCTTCTTCCTTTTTAGCAAATCCTCCCTTAGTCACG
>Ga0179591_1361802_pt1 | contig 20898 bp, 22 predicted proteins | sample CZOMad2_1_08_16f_FD_182891 | JGI IMG/M metagenome (GOLD analysis project Ga0179591, IMG submission 182891) | Vadose zone soil fungal communities from Angelo Coast Range Reserve, California, USA - CZOMad2_1_08_16fungal (PacBio error correction) | ecosystem: Environmental > Terrestrial > Soil >... | reverse complement strand
GGTTCCCACGTTGATCCTCCCCTAGGAATATTTCCTGGAACACTTTTCTCCTTTATCAGAAGTTTTGAACTGCAACTTGTGAAATTGGGCGGCTTTTTTTTTTGTTTTAACTATGACTGAGTCTCGGTTTCGGAGCTCCCTTTTCTCGGGGCAGTTCTTGATGCTATTCGTTTTCCTCGTTGTCGTCACGGCTGATTCTATTCCCGGAACCACGGAGCCGTCGGTAGCCCTTCGCTTTTTAAGCCTTTTTCCCCCTTCCCGACGACCGGTCCCCCCTGTAACGTTTTTTATGGAGACTATTCCTTCCCTGTTGGCCCCCGTTGAGTGATTTTTTCTTGATTCTTGACCAGAGTTATCCGCCTGTAGTTGCCCTTTCTTTTCTGTCTCCTGTAGATCCGAGAGCGGACTTTTTAACCGATTTCTTGGAGAGGTTTTCCTTTTTCATTGCTGAGCGGATTGGCGTTCTTGTGTCCTTGGTTTCTGGTCTTCCCTCCGCCCCTGGGATTTGGCTTTCCGCTTTTCCTACATTTTTCCTCCCCCCCTTTCAGACCTTTTCCAGTCTTGAGGCTTTTTTTCCCACCCTAACCCGCGGTTTATAGGACCTTCCTTTTTTTGCTTTAGGCAAATTCTTCCTTCCTCCCGCGCTCTTCGCCCTCCCAGAACGTGATTTTTCATTTTTTTCTTGTCCCGTACTGCCCTTGTGACGCGGTCGAACTTGCGATAGAGACCTCCTTCTCTGCCGTCCAGTCAAATTTTTTTGTTTTTCTCGAAGGTTTCGCCCACCGCATTGTTTATAATGTTTTTTTATCTCCACTTGCAGCGTTCGGAACCCCTTCAATTTTTGAACCCAGGCGTTTGTTTTTCCCATTCGGCCCTTCCATCTCTGAACTTTGCTCTCCCCCAATCTCCCTTAGGATGTAGCATCTTTTTCGTAATGAATGCTCGGAAATTTTAGAACAATGATCAGACCTTTTCTTAAGTCGCTTGGGGTCCTTTGGGTCGGATTGTTTGCATGGTCCCATCTGCCCCCGGGGATCTCTCCATGAGCTTTTGTTTGGATGTTTTTTCATCTTTGAACTCGGTTTGTTTTTGTGGCGGCGGAGCCCGTTCTCTTCACCTGCCATTTTTGCTTTTCCAACTCCTTTCGCCTTCTCTGGAGACCCCTTGGGCGACCCCAACCGACTCGACTCCTGGCGACCTGATGTTTTTCTAACCCCTGTCCTTACTTTCCCCCCCAGAATAGGTTTGAGCTTTCGCTCCCCGCGTCCCCCCCCCCCCTTCCCTACTAGCGTTGATCTCACAGTTAGTTAACTTCCATGGACCGGCCATAATTGGTCGGTTAGAGAATTTTTTATTGCGGCTGTCCCCTCCGCTCGCCCCTTCTCTGACAGCGTTTTTGGTAGCTGAGATGGCCATGGGCCAAGCCTTTTTCCCCTCTCAATAAGAGCGTCTTTTTTCACGATTCCCGCCTTCTGTTCCTGTTTTGTTTTCGGGTGCCCGATCTATCCCCCCCCCCCCCCCTCCCCCCTTTTTTCGTGATCCCGTCCTAGGACGCCAACAAGTTCTGACGCGGCGTCTTCCGTGACGATCTTCTTGCTGCCCTTTCCCTTTCCCATATCCTTCTTCGTCTTTTTCCCCCACTCGGGTAGTCTTTTCTGACCCTCCTTCAAGGTCTTTCCTTTTCCTCACACCGACCAATCTTCTTCCGGTCATTTCAGTCACCCTGGATACTGCCCTCTTTCCACGCTTCCTCCTTTTCCCCCGGGGGCTCGTTGCCTCTTTTTCCCCCCCGGTCCACGCCTTTTTTTTTTTCCCTTCTGATTTTTTTTTTTTGGACTAGGTTAAGGCGTTTCACACTGGGCGTTGTCGTCAAGGTTCTCTCGCCGTGTTAATTTGACGGCCCCTTCACCAATCTGGTTCAAGGCTCGTTTTGAGCCGACGCTTAGTCGCCTCTTGCCTGGGCCACGCCGTTGGAGTGTTCAAGTCCATCGCCTTCCGCGCGAATGAGCGCCGCAGCGCCTCCTTTTTTGCCCCTCCTTGCCCGGCCGCCGACCCCGTCGACACTCCCTTTGTCCCCTTCTCTTCCCTCAAAGGATTTCATGGATCTAGCATAATTCCCGCCTTTTCTCTGCTGATGGTAGGACGCCTTCCCGGCCATCGTCTTCGTTTGAACCTGGCCTTTTTTTTCTATGCGCCCCTCGCCCCTTCACTTTTTAAAGTTTTTTCCCTCCGCCCCTTCCAAGATTCCGTAACTATGGCCCCTCGACTAGGACGTCCTCCAGGTCTTTTTTGAAGCGCTGTTCAGAGCTCGGTTCGAGTCCACTCTTGACGTTCTCCCTAGACCCCCTCAATATCTCTTGCTTTTTTTTGCGCGTGTCGGATATAACCCTCCGTCTTTGACCTCATTGGCAACCCATTCCCCCCCCTTTTAAGTCCCCCCCGGAGAATAGTTCTTTTTTGCCAGTTTCCCCCCGTTTCCCCTCTCCCCGTGTTGAACCCCCCCGACAATCCCATTTCGGACCAAGATAGACCTCCTTCAGCCCCCCCCCCCCGGTGGTCTGCGCACGTCACCTGATTCAGACGCCCCCGATATGTGGGCTTTTATCGTATTTTTGTTTATAGTGAGGTGCGCCCCTCCCCCCCTTCGAAGAGAATGATTTATCCCGTCCCTTCCTTTTCACGATTTCTATACCCCAGTTCTAATCACCCTAAGGGACGCCTTTCTTAGGCTACCCTCCAAGAGTTTTACCTTTTGGAAGGCTCCCTGTCCTGAGTTTTTTTCCCAACTCCATCACCCCCCCCCCCCCACCCCCCGGTGAGGGGACTGGACGACTTCCCCCCTCTTTCAGTGTGCCTGTTCCTTATAAAACTCGCCTTTTTCCACCTTAATTGATAAATCTCCCTCTCATGTAATACGCTCACAATGTAAGCCCCCGATTCTCCTACTTTTTTTTTTTTATAGGTGAGTAGCAGACGACTTCTCCAGAGTTTAGTTTTAAGTTTTACCCCCGTCTGCTCACGGATCCCTTTGGCCTTTCTTTTCTTCGTCTTTTGGGGCTTTTTTCCTCTCTTTTGACAGGTGCCGTCCTGTCTGATAGGGGAAGCTGATTTTTTTCCAGTTTTATTTACACTTGTCCCGGACTTTGCGGACTATCTCCCGGTCGGCGGTTCGACGACCTATCGTACAGATTCTCCATCCAGTACTTTTTTAGTCATCTTTCCCGCTCTGCTCCCTGCTGAATAGGGGGCCACTGGTTTAACCTTCCTCCCCTCTTCAGCGCTCTCCTTTGCTCCTGATGTGTGGGTTGCATTCCTTCTGTCGTTTGTTAGTTTTTTCCAGAGTTGATTCGTCCTTTTTTCCGGCCGTAGTTTCGCCCCCTGCTGAAGACGCCTTTGAGCGATTACTGTTTACCAAAGTCATGCCCTGTCGTTGTTTATTTCGCGAACGCGGCTTAAGTTTTTTTAACCCCTAGAGCTCTTTCTTGTGTTGACCTATCACTCGTTTCCTTTTTACCCCGCCCCCGTCCCTATATTTTTTTTCTCCCCGAAGGGCTCTTACTCTGCATGTACGTTTCCCTTCCCCCCCCGGTCACGAACTTCTTTTGAAGCGCAGCCTTGGTTCTCTGGGTGTGTTGAAAGTCTCCCGCTATCCCTTTCCGATGGCGAGCGTCCTGCAACAGAACCTTCCCTTCTTTCTATTTCCCGCCGCGCTTTGAAAGACCTTCCCTCTCCCCCCCTCCGCAAAGATCCCCTCCTCCAACTGAAATCGAGGGTTTCTATAGTTTTTTTGTTTTTTTTTCTTTGTGCGTGGGGTGTCCCGTTCTTTCCTTCGGTATGGCGTGCGCGAACGCCTCTCCCTCCCTGATGTGAAGATCAAATAAGTTGTTTTTTGATCTCTGCCCATTTATTCTATTGAGGTTTCTCCCGCCCTCCTCCTTCACGTCCTTCTCCTCCTTGTTGACGGACAACAGTGTCGCCCCCGACCTTGGATTGGGGATGACACGTTCTCAGGTATTACTTTTTTTTTCCGCTATGAGTAGCCTTCGGACTTCAGCCGTTGATTCACAATCATGGAGTGTTCTCTTCTGCATTCCTCTTCCTCCCCATCTAGGGTCTACCTCCCTTCTCCCAGAGTTCTTCTGCTTTGTTCATCCTACTTCCCAAAGAGAGCTTCCCCCTCTATTCCCCTTGTCATTTCCCCCTTTCCCTCTTCAGGTAGAAAAACTCCCTTAGGGATCTCACCCTCCTTCCTCTAGATGGGAGGGTGAATTTTTTGGTATCAAACTTACCAAAAGACGAGTTCCCTCGCTCTTCTTCTTTCAGACCCTTTGTATAAATTCTTCCCCCTCCCTCTGAGTCGTGTTTTCTTGACGGCAGGCAGGACTAGCTCCTAGCTGAGAGTCTTCCCCCCTTTTCTTTTAAGACCCCTCCCCAGTCCCCTGTCAAATTTTTCAGCTTTCCGAACCCCCTCCTCCTTTTTTTTGCCTCCCAAAAGTTGCCCCCCCCCCCCCCCCTCCAGAGCAGTTTGGTCCTTTTAGCCCCCCACTCTCTCTTTCGTCAGTTCCCGAGGATGTTTATATGGAACGAGCCCTTTTTTTCTCTCTATTTAGTTGTCTCGATTTCTATCTTTACGACTGCTGCCTTTCCCACGGAGAAGATCAGGGACAGACTCCCTCCGATTGTAGTTTCCAGCCCGGTCCCCCATTTTCCCTTCCTCAGAATGTGGTCTGTCCCCCTTCAACTGCTCTTTCCAAGGAAACTTTTTACACGCTGCGCATCAGGCAGACCCCAGCCTATCAATTTGCCCCCCCCCCCCGTCTCCATCTAGCCGCCCAGTGAACGGTTTTCCTTTTTTCTTTCTTCTCTGCGTCCCGGCCTCTACTGATGACGATGGTCAGATGTACGTCTCGCCATTTCTGCGGTTCCTTTTTTTTTTCCATGATTCAGTTCTGACCGTGCTTCCATGACCCCCCTTCAACACGGCCTCGTTGCTTTTGCCCTTTTTACGGGATCCTTTTGTCCCTCTTACAGCTGGACCATGGAACTTCCCCTTTGATCGGTTTTTTTTTCTATATGTTTACGGCCCGGCCCTTTTTATTTGATAGTTGCCATGCTTTGTCGACGTGTATCCCTTTGGTGCCTTTGGGTCCGTCGCACTTTTTTCTCGAATTTTCGTCCTTTTTTTCCTACTCTGCCGACCTTATTGTTTCCGGATCCCGAGATGGTTTACGCTTTTTCTGCGTCTTCTTGTCAATCGCTTCCTCCTCCTGCCGGGGATTTTGCTGATTTGGGCTTTTGTTCTCCTCTTTTTTTTTTCTGTTGACAAATTCCCCCATAGGCACCCCTTCTTCTTTTTTGACCCTTTTCGAAGGAGACAAACTTCCCTTTCCCTTTTTTTTCCGTTCGCCGCGATTGAAGTCTTTCCTTTTTTTGCGGTTTAATTTTTCCATTTTGACCACCGACCCCCCATTCCCCCCCCCTTCGTGGATTTTTTTATCGAGTCATTACCGCCCCCTCGCCCGCCCCCTCTATTGTTTGCCTCCTTGTCGCACCCTGGTTGACCATCTTCGCTGTACGATTTCCTCTGACCCCGTCACTTGCTTGTTCCCTCTCCCTTTGAGACATTGGACTTAATAGTCGGTTTGTGGCTTTCTCGGCCCTGCCTTTTAGAAAATTGACTGAAGGGGCGCGACCTTACTATCGTCCTCCGGCTGAATGCCAGGTAACCCGGCTAAGCATTGTAGAGATAGGATGCCCCCGATTTTTTTCGGATCTTCCTTTTGTCCCCCTTCTCCCGTTTGATGTTTTCCCTTTTATCCCCCGACGCTCCTTGCTTGGTACGTTTGAGATCCGTTTCCTTTAGGAGGCGCTAGGAAGCTCTAATGGAGGGCGATTGTAGGTTTTCATCTTGCCGCCCCTTGATTCTTTTTTTTTTTGTATGCGAATTTTTTTTTTTTTGAAAGCGCGCTCATTAAAGAACCCCTTTTTTTACGTCACCCTTTCGCCCGTGCGAGTGACCCCTTGTGTCTACCAACGCCATCTGTTGGTTTAATGATGTCTATAACCCTTGTCGTCCTTCCCCCCGTCATAGGAGTTACCTTTTTGAACACGCTTGCCCAGAGTCCCCGCCCCTCCCCCCTAGTTCCGGGATTTTCGATCCTATAAGTGAGGAGAAAGCCTGACGAGCGTGTTCTTCTTTAGACTAATTTTCCTTTTGAATTTCCTTAATCGACCGATTTTCAGATTGACTCTATGAAAGTTTCCCTTTTTTTCACTCAGTTTTTTCCCCAGACTTCGCTTTTTCCCTTTTTGATGTCCCTAATATAGGTGTGCCCATCCCTACTCCCCTCTCCTCCTCCGTTTTTTTGAGAGATTTAACGGTCCCTTTTTTTGTCAGTGCTCATCAACACTTTCCTCTTTTTTTGTCTTTCTTCGAAGCTAGGTATTGACGGTTTTTTTTTTTTTTTTCCCATCTTCCCGGTCCCCCTTCCTCGCTCGTCAATTTTTTGGAGAGCACTTACCTCTGATTTTCTCTCCACCGACAACGTATTCCGTTGCCTTACCGTAGCCCCGTAGTATTCCCGCCCTTTTCCCTCTGCCCTTTGGTACGAGGTAGCGTGGCCCAAGGCTTACAGCACCGTGTTTGAAGGGACTCCTTTTGCGATGCGGATTCCCTTTTTTTTAGGTTTTCCTTTTCGCGTCCAGCTCTCTCCGGCTCAAAAGAGTTTTTCAGGACTTTTCCCACCTGCCTCGGGTAATTTTTTTTCCCCTTGACCTCCCTGATCCTCCTTTAATCAAACGACCAGGTTCTCTCCTTCGACCTTTCTCGCCAGTCTCCTTTTTATTAATCATTCCGCTTTGCCCTCGCCGTACGCGGAGCTTGAAACTAGAAACCCGGGTTCCTTCTAGTTCCTCCCCCCCTCCCAAATGATAAGCTCCCCCCCTTACTTGCCATAATTCTTACATTTCCCTCTTCCGGATCCGATTGATTTTTCCCTTTGCTGTCCCTCCTCGCTCTCTTATGAATTGGCGGTCGCAGCCCCCTTGTTTCACTTCTGATCAGATCCTTTTTTCCTTCCCTAACGGCGACCAGTAAGTGACATATGTCCTTTTTCCCAATTTAGACAGAAATCCGTTCACATTCAGTTTTTCCTTACTTTCCCCGATAGGTCCCCCCCCTCTAGCTGAAGTTCGTTGCCTCCTTCCCCCCTTCGACCTGCGCGGGTTCCCTCCGTGGCATCCCCCTTTTTCAGGACGGATCGAATTGGCCAGACCCTCCCACCCCTCCTAGCGGCGGCCTCTATCTTTTCTTTTGGCATCCTAGTTCCCCGAGTTCTTTTCATTTCTCCCTTCCCCAATCTTCGACAAAGCAGTCCTTTTCCCAGTGTTTCAGGTCGCCCTCCTGACGACGCCACCGCTCAGTAGATCGGAAAGCAGAATCTTTTGTGATCGGTTAAGTTTCCTCGCAGCTATCTCGGCGATCACCCTTGACACCATTTCCCCCCAGCTGTATTTTTCAAGATTTACTTAATCCCTGGCCCAAGGCATGTAGCTTCGAGATCAGCAACCAACGATGTGACCGCCCTTTTCCTTTCTTTTTCCCCTTCCCGGGATTAGGAGAACCACAGCAACCCACCTTCTTGCCATGGGAATTTTTTTCGAGAACCTAACCTTCCAGCCTGGGCCTTTGCCCCCCGACACGAAGATATTTTTGTTCACCTGCCCATCCCTTACCCCTCTTTAAGTCGATCCTCCCTCTTCCTTAATGAGTCCGGATCTTTAAGACTTTTATGTTACCGACGGACCTTCAAAATGATGCTCTTCGATGCTTGTAGTGGCCGTCTCTTTCTTTTCGAAGCGTTTTGTTCCCCCGTCATTACGTTTAGTTTCCGTGACAGATAATTCGGATTGTTTTTCTTGCGTTGGGACCCCTTTCCATTACCTGCCAATTAGAGGGCCTGCTGAAGATTTTGGGTTCGTTTTGTCTCTAATCCCTCGTCTTCATTCTTCCCCCCACCGCCAGAGAGGATTCCTCCTCTACGCTAGACGCGCCCTTTCTGTAGGGAGATCTTTTTCATATCTCTATCATGACTCCTCATGGGAGAATCCCAAACGAGGGGGCAATAATCGGTTCCTTTTTCCTCCTTGTGAGGTACCTTCGATCGTTTTTTAGTGCGTTTTTTTTTTTTCCCCATCAGCAGTCTTATCCCCCTTGATTACTGTTGATGAACTTGTCCAACGTTCTTATTACTCCGCTGGCTGCCCCTCCTCTTAGTCTCTCTGTCTTTAAGCCAATATTTTTTTCAGACCGTTTTTTGACAGAAGTGTTACTGAATAGCTTCTCGCGACCCCTAAATACCCCTTCCTCTTGATTATACCGAAGGCCCCTCTCGTACGTTCAGGGATCCCCCCTTCCCGCAAAGACGAAGGTTTCCCGCCCATTCCTCCTGATGGGTGATTTTTTTTTGACCTCTTCCGTAGAAAAATGGCTTTAGATTGCGTCGCAGCCCCCCCTCTTCAACACCTGTACCGGAGTTCATATCTTGACTCTTAGACCATCTCCCTCCGAGACAAGTCTCAGACTTTTCCCACTCCCAAGGGTCGAGGGGGCTAACGTTCTTCAGAGGTTGGTGAAAGTCTTTTTTCGGGAGGGCCCTTACCGTGACGAACTTTTCCCCCCGCCTTCATTATCCTTCCTTTTCCCTCCTACTCAGTGTTCTTTTCTCTCTCTTTTCCTTTTTCCTACTGCGCCGAGGCCCCCGCACTGTAAAGGCTCTGATAAGCTTGACCTACAAAAGTTGCTCCCCTTCCTCCCCGTGGTCCTTTGGTGGATCTCTTTCCTAGTTGCGTCGCGCTTTTCCTCACGGCTTAAGCGTGATAAGCCGGTGTTATTTTTTTGCCTGGCTCAGAATGGAAGAAGCCACCTTTTCCTAACTTCTTTTTCCCCCTCGCGCACAGATTTTCGTTTTCGAAAGTTTTCCCCCTTCGTCTTTGCGATTGCCGTTTATCGTCCCGTTTTTTGAATCAGAATCCTTCGTCTTTTCACTATAGTTAGTCCGTTTCTAGTGGTAGGTCTGTCCTCCTAGTCCGAGTGGATCCCCCTTGCCTTCCTTCCAGTCGCCTTTCGCCTTTTTCGGCCTTTCCAGCCGGCGTTTCGTTAGAGAGTCTAGCTCGTCCAGTATACCCAGGGTTGGTCATTGGACAGCCGGCAACTTTTTTTCTGTTCTCGCGTGCGTCCTGCTCAGCCTACCCTGCCCTTTTTTTTAAAGACGATCGTCCTTACCCCATGTAACCGATCATTTGTCCCCACCAACGACCCCCCCCCTCCAGCAGCGGGATTTGCGGATTTCTCCCTGTCTGATCTTAGGTTTACACCACCCCTTCCAGCTCCACAGCTCCTTCCTTCGGACGACTTACTATTTAGCGTATGTTATCTTTTCTTTGCTAGACCGATAGGCCATTACGCCCACCTGAAAGCCGACCGTTATCCCCCCGCGCCCTGAAAGTGGTCTCAAATGGTTTTCCCCCCCTCCCGCGCGAAGGAACCCCCGATAAGCTCCCAAGTCCACTCTCGTGCCCTTGCCCCGTTCCCCCCCCCACAGTGCCAGGATTACAGACGTTCCCTTCCCATAATTTTTTCTTTTTTCTTACCCCAAGTTCAACTCAAGCTTTCAAATTGAGATAGTCTGCTTCTTTATACCCCCAATTTTATTCTTTCTTGGATCATCTAGTCCTTGATGCTTTTGGCATATGATATTTCCTTCCCACCTGTTGGCGAAATTGATTTGTCGATGAAATGGTAAACCGGCGCTCTTCTTCTTGCCCTTCCTCCCTTTTTATCAACTTTTTTGGTGCAATCGTCCTTTCCTCCCTTACCGGAAGGTCCCCTGGCCCTTCCGACTCTCTTTCCCCTCCCTGCCTTTTGAGGGTTATCATCGTTCCCTCTTCGATTCTCATGTATCTGGTTTTTTGGGATCGTTTCCAGACGGTCCCCCCCTTCCTCTAGAGTTGATTCGTTTAGAGCTTTGGCGCCGAGCTTGGTCGTCTAAGGTGAGGGTGGCTTTTAGGCTGGGCCGCCGTTTCTTTTGTCCCCACCTTTTCTCCTCCCTTGATGCTGATCTCTGACTAGTCGGTGACTCTTTTCGTCTCCGCTAAGACGGAAGTCTGGGACCTTTCAGAGAACCCCTTACCTTTTTTTGCTTACGGCTTTTCCTTTCCTTTTTGTGGCAATTTTGCAAAGTCTACGCGTTCTTCGACTCCCCTCCTCCACTTTCCGCCATAGATGACTGATCCCTTTGTTTCATTCGTTTAGACCCTTTCTCGGGAAAGAGGTCATCTGGAGACCCGGAATCTTTTCTCCATTTTCTTCTCTCCCCCCTTTTTTTTTTTTTTTTTTTCGCCCCTTTCTTCTCGGTTAAGGACCCTGGTCCTTTTCTTTCGCGTTCCAACGTCGAAACTTTTTTCTTCAATCTTGCGACCCTTGCAATCGAATTTTGAGCGCTGCCCCTTCCTGGTAACCATCAGAGCTCTGTCTGAAGTACTTTTCAGTTGAAATGTTAGCCTCCCTTTCCTTGGTTTTGTTCGGAAGGCTAAATGGAGTTCTGCTTGGGGAGGTCCCCCCCTGAGTCTTCCGGCATGGGATCCGGCTTCTCTTCCGTGAGCCCCTTTTTTTTTTTTTTGAGATGTTTCGCCTCCCTTTCGTAGTGGGCGTCCTTGTTTCAAGCGTCGGCTCGAGCTGCGAACTTTACCCGTCCCCCTTGTCTTCCGACCACTTTCGCATTTCTCTACTTTGCGAAAATTCAGTTAAGGGGGACTTTTCACCCGTCGTCCCCCCCCCCTTTTCACCCCCGCTCGTCGTGGAGAAAATTTGGCCTTGAACGCGTCCACCCTGGCACCCCCGATGCTCCTATTGGAGCGTCTGAGCAGTATTCCTGTGCGAATTAAAGCGGCCATCGTCCTGGAGGGTTTTTCCCTTCTTGGTCTGCCTCCTCGTCCTGACGAGGTTGGCCTAGCGAGATGTTTTTAGATTTTCCTCTTTTTTTCCGACCCTCTTTTTCCCTGGTACGACGGCCTGCTTTTTGCCTTGTTTTTTTCCCTTTCCCCTTTCCTCGAGAAGGGTTCTTTCCCCGTTTTGTTTGAGTCCTTTCACTTCTCTTTATTTCTTCACGAAATCAACCCCCCACCCCCTTACAAAAACCCAAACCCCCCCCCAACCCCCCCCACACCAACCCCAAACCACCAAAAAACCCCCCCCCCCCCCCCCCCACCCCAACCCAAAACCACCCCCCACAAACCAACACAAAAAAACCCACAACCCCCAAAACCACACAAAACACCACCCCAAACCAACCCCCCACCCCAATGGCGCGGAGCGTCTTTATTGCTTAGGTGCTGTACATGCTTTCCTGTCCCCCGATATAGTACCCCCCCCTCGTTCTCTAAGTCCGCTTTTTTCTAAGACTTTTTTGAACTTCGACTTTTTCTACACCAGTTCATAGGCTTTTATCACCTCGTGCTACGGCCTCGATACGCTCCTCCGTAGATTTTTCGTTTTTAGCGTCCAGAGTGGGAAACCTTTTACTGCCTAAGTCGTTTTCTTCAGTACCAAGTGAGAGATTCTTACACAAGTTTCCCCCTTCGGTCGAAATGCGTTGTGTAGTCCCTTCTTGGCCCTACCAGTGTTTCCGGTAAGGGAAAATACGCCTCGGGCAGCGCTCGTTCATTCTGCCGCCTTTCCCCTCAAGTCCGCCCCCCGTTCCCCTGTGAACTTACCCCTCCCTTCGCCCGAACGAGAATTTTTTTCTTGTCTCTGCCTGCTTTTTCAGCTTCTTTCCCCAGCGACAAGAAAGGGGAGGAGGGAAAAGGCAGCCTTTTTCCATGTCCCGTCCCCTTTTTTTCCGAGTCCAGCTCTTTCATCCCCCGATAGCGAATTTTTTTCTTTAGTAAGCTTTTTTCGTCCTCCGTTTCTTTTCGTGGTTTCGCGCCGCTGTCCGCACCGGCTTAGGACTCTGCACCTGTTTCTTCGGTCCCCCCCCCTCCCAGGTTCGTCCGGAAAAACTCTTTTCACCCGTTTTTTTCCCCGCGATTTTGATTCGTTCCTACTCCCCCCCTGGTCTCCCGTCATCGGTTCGACGCGACTTGCGTAGACCTCAGCCATATTCCCTTCCGATTGTTTTACTTGGATCGAGGTTGAGACCCTTTTTCCCTTCCCCCCAAGAGTCCGATTTTCCAAAGCCCTCTTTCCTTTCGCGGACTCGATCTCGTTTTAAGCAGGTTTTTTTTTTTTTTTTTTTTCCCCTTGCGTTGTTGCTGTACCGTGGTTCACTGAAATATTCGCCCCCCGCTAGCCCTCCTGATCATCCACAACTTTTTTTTAAATTAGCTTTGACCCCGCAATCCGAGTACAGCTCGATCCGGCCAAGATCGTCGCAATAGTACCGAGGCGGTCTTTGCTCCGCTTTCGCGACCGTATACTATAAAACGGGTCACCATTCCCAGCTGCCTCTCTCTTTCAGCAGACCGACTTCACCCCTTAAAGCCTTTCCCTCCACGTCATGTCGCCTCGAACCTTCCCGATCCAAGGGACATTGGAAGCGGTGCTTTCCCACAGGCACGCCCCAGGTTGCATTTGCCTTGAAAGAGCTAAGTGGTCCTTTTTTTTGCCCTTCTAAAAAGTTCAACTCCGAGGACCTACACTCTTTTCTGTGACTCCCATCAACGAATCCCCGACCCCTATTCCTCCCATCGACATTCTTCTCATGTCTGCGACCCCGCAGAATATCCGCTAACCTTTTCCCCGGCCGAGAACTATGATAACGTCTGGTATTTTGTGCTTCTTGTTTATGTTTCAGAGTGGGCGACTTAGTCCGCTTTTAGTGACGCTTCAATGCTCGGTGGATTCGCGCTGATTTTTGCCATGGGTCCCCCTGTCGACTTTATTTTTCTCATTCCCGGTCCCGGTCTTTCGTGGTCTGATGACTTCCCCCCTGTGTGAGCAGAACATCACCCTTATAAATCTCTTTTTTTGGTCACTGTTTGTTTGCTTTTCAAGCTTCGTCTTCCGCGCGGAAGATGTTAATACATCTCAGAGTCCCCTCGAGGTGATCTTATTATGCTGATGGGGTTTCCAATCGGTCGTTTTTTTTCCCCCTCTAATTAGCGTGACATTCGCTCCTATAGTAGTTTTATACTTTTTTTCCCTTTTTTAATCTTCAGCTAGATTCTTGCGCCTTTTTTTGGGCGTCTGACCGATATGAGCCATCGGCTTCGAGCCTGGCAAGCAGTCTGGACTTTTTTGTTTTAAACCGTTTTTTTTCTACGAGCCTCCCCCCCCCCCCTTCTATTCTTGAGTCATCCCTCTTTCTTACCCAGCAGTCGTAAGGGCTGCAAAAGTTACGTCCTCCCCCCTCTTTCAGTTCTTTTCGTCAGGCCTTTTCCCGGCGCTGCTCTTTCCCTCTTAAAGAGCCATTGGAGATTTCGGGCGCAGGCCCCCCCTTTTCACCCGGCGTCTGTTATACGCTGCCCCACACTACGCTCCCCTCTCTTCAAGATACCCTACATCACCCTTATGCTTTCCCCGACCCTTGCTCTGGGTGTCCTACCCCTTTTTTTTTCGTCAGGCGGTTTCCCCCTGAAAGCGGCGTTCTTTCCCTCTTAGACGACCCCATTTAAGATATCCCTCCCCTCCTGTTGTTGTTGTGATCTCTCATCCTTCAAGAGTGAATAGGGCTTCCTGAGAGTGGCAATTCTTTCTCCCTGTATCTAGACAATGCGGCCCCCCCAGTTGCCCCCACTCGACTCGAATTGGTGCGGAGCCGTCGTTTCTTCTTTTTGCTTTTTAGAGCTGCGGGTTCGCGCTGCTTCCCCCCTCCCGTTTTTGGATTGTGATTGCTTTCGCGCCTCGCCGCCTTCCAAGTGTTCAAGCCGGAGGTTTGGGATCTTTCCCCCCTAGGTACCAGCTGGAGCATCATTTCCTTGACGGCCCCCTTCCTGAGGGCTCGATATGCCGGTGATCCGCCGATTTTTTTTTTTGACACTCCGCCCTTCGGGATTCTCCCAGATTTTTTTTGTAGAATTTGGGGCGCTTGCTCTTTCCTTGCCAGCTCCTTGATTCTAAAAACTGGGTCCTTTTTTTCCCAACGATTGAGTGAATCCTTATCGTCTCTTACTCAGAGCGTAGAGTTTCGTAGAAAAGATTTTACCGCCTCCCTGGGTTTTCCCAGACTTGCACTCCGGCATACGGCAATTCCTCCTCCAGATTTCGTCCTGCGTTCCAGTATTTCCCTCCGCAAAAGATCCTCGTTCCCCTCTTTTAGCCCGTTCCCCAAGAAAACTTATTGACCCCTCCCTTTCCTTATCCCCGATGAGGGAGTCCTCTGATCGCGAGGGATTTTCCCCGATCTTCCATCGCCCTCCGCATAGGGTGCGAGAGGTCCACTGCCTCCCCCCTTCTCTTCGCGGGTGAGAGTGTCTTCCTCCCTCTCTTCCGACCTATGATAGTAATTAGCCCGAGGGACTGATTGTCTGATTTTCAACCTACCAGTCAACACCTCCTCTAGCATTTTTTTTGCAGGTACTGTTAACCCAGTTCCCCTCTCGGAATGCCGCTGCAAAAGCTGCGGTAGTCCTCCAAAGTCACTTACCAGTCCCGAGATCGTTTTTCAGTTGCATTTGGGCTTTCAGATTTTCACGTATGCGCGGATGTCTGCGTACCCTATAATGATGCCGTTTATTTGGATTCTCTCTGGCTTTCCGGATATTTTGTTTTGTTCCAGCGAATTCGTCTTAGTGTTCGGACGGGGAGGGTAGGCCAGTACCCCTGCTTTGACTGCGCCTGCCCCTCTCCTGTTTTCGTGAGTCCCTCGCAGCCTTTCCCCCCCCCCCCTGGACATTCCATCTTTCGATTTCAGTCCCTGATTTCACGTCTTGGACGTGGTCAGATCGTGAACGCGCTTTACGCTGTAGATGTGCCGGTCTTTCGCCGTTTCTCTTACGAGAGGCGCGTCCTTCCCCCTCTTAAAGTGAGAATTTTTTGAGTCTTGGTATTGTTTTGCTTTCCGTTGATTGCCCTGAGGACAGAGGTTTGGTGGATCTGCGGTTTTCCTTTTTTTTCGTATATTAGTAGCACACTCAGCGGCAACGAGTTGGGGACTGGCTTCTTCCCAAAGTCAATCGGCGATTTTTGACTCTTGTGTGGTCGGCACCCCAAATTCTTGCGCAGAACTTTTTTTGAGCGACTCGAGCACTTCCCGCCGGCTCGGATATTTCGGCTTTATTTTCTCCCCTGGGAGATGTCTCCCCCTCTCGTTCTTTTGGACCGGATCCCGGCAACCTCTTTGCTGGATTCGTACTTCTTTTTGGGCGCCCACTTTATTCCATCTTTTTCCTTTTTCGGGGCGACTGGTTTAGTCCTTTTGACACTTTGTTCAGAGTTGCTCCACTAGACCCTTCTTTGATCTACCTGCAAGTTGTGCTGGACATCAAGCGTCATCGTGCCGCCTGAACAAGGCCTTAATCAGCATATGATTGATCTTTGCTCAGTACTGGCTCGGAAATGTTGGAGTCTTGACTTTCTCCCTTGGATTGCAGTTCCTCCCCCCCCCAACCCCCCCCCCCCCCCCCCCCACCCGGATTTTTTTTCGGCCTTTGTCGATTGCTGTTCTTCCTTTTAGATGTTTTTTGTCCCCTTCTTCGAACTGATTTTCCCGCTTTTGTGGAGCAGTTTCACCCTCCTGTTTGCGTGGAGCGCAGGGATTTCCGGCGCAAAGTCTAGCCATTCCACCGATAGATTTTCCCTTCCCTTACCCCCCACAGGTATTGAAATGCGCTCCCGTGACACGTTTGATCCACCTCAATGGTTAAGATGTCCCGTCCCCTTTCCAGTACATTCACGATCGGCGTAGATACCTTCTTTGACCCTCCCCCCGCTTCAAATTCCCCTCTTAGGAAGTATGTTTTTTCGACTTCGCCTCGTTGAGCTTTTTCTTCTGCCATAGTCAGTTGTCGGTTTTCTTAGAGCGCCTTCATGCGGATGTCTCTCTCTTCTCTGACCTTGGTGTTCCTTCCTTTTAGCTTATGGCCATGTTCCCTCGTGACCACTTCCCCCCTCAGAGAGTCGACCCTTTCCAGACAGCGCTTTTCCTCGAATTGTGATGCGGGTCCGCTTGGTCGCCTTCCCCTCCCCTTCCTACTTTTTTTTTTTCGATTTTTAGATCCCGGCGCCAGTCTCTGCCCCGCAACAACATCACGCGTTTTGTGCCCCCTTTCCCTACTTTTTGAGTTGCGGTACCATGCTTCCCTAAATATGCTCTCGACCCTCGGTCTCCTTTTCATCCTCATTTTTTTTTTTCTTTGACTAGACCACCTCCCCCACGCTATTTTAATCAGATAAGCCCAAGTTCCCTGGCGAGTAGTTTTGTGTCCCCCAGGTGAAGCGTGGGCCACATGGGCTTTAAGTAGTGGACCTTGGAATCCCCCCCGGTGTTAGCTCTTCCCCCTTGTCTCAGGACACTATTGTTCCTAGCAATGTCCCTCTAAGGGTCCCATTGTGACGCGTTTTGCTGGTTCACCCTCTTTTCTTTAAGGTTCCCGATCGTTTCCCCGCCCCTTGCATGATCTCCTCCCTCTCCCACGATTGAGATGACAACTTCCCCTATTTTGAGCCTTGAATCTTTCCCCACCCTAGCGAATAACAGATGTCAAGCGCTTGGTTTTTGTTGGTTGACGCCGCACCCAGCAAACCTCCCCTTTTCGGCGAAGACGAACTTCCTGTTTTTTGACCATTTAAGAGCCAAACCCCCCAAAATTCACTGAATCTCTCTCTCCATTCAGTTTGTTCTAGGTTCATCTCGTTCTTATCCGAAAATGTCCCTATTAGCTGCCTTCCTTTGATTTTACCTCCGATGCCGTGTCCCTAGCAACTCCAGATCCCTTCCCCCCCCTTACAAAATTTTAACAGATCGATCCTCCCTTAAATCTTCCTTTTCTCGAAGATGACCTCCCCCCTTCTCTAGCTCAGGTTAGCCTTCAGAAGTTCGACCCCTTAGTCCATATAGAATTCGCGGATGACTCCCGTTTTTCTCTACCACGTTGCGTCTTACAATTGACGACGGATCCACCAGTACATTCCCCCAGAAAGTACAATCCCCTCGGACCTCTGACGTTTGCTCTTTGCCATTTCCCAACGTTGCCGTGTCAGTGGTCCGACCCCCTGAAACCATTCCTAACTCCCCCACTCCCAGGCAGTGGTAACAATCTTAGACCAGCCGCCCCTCCCTCGTCCTCTCTCTCGGTACCCCCCTCTCTTTTTCAACATAATCTGTCTTTTGAGGTTCCTTTTAGTCCCGATCTCTTCACCGTAGACTAAAAAATTCACCCCTTCAAAAGATGAGTCAGATCCCTTTTACAACCCCCCCCCGGACAGGCATGGACCGATTAATAGTCGCCTACCGCGACTGACCTTCTATTTTAAGTGACATGGCCATTCTTTAGTGACCACGGAAGCCCTTTTTATTCTTCACGCTCTCCTTCAATGGTCTTCACCCCCGCCGCGCAACCTCTCCCTCTCTTCCTTCCCCCCCACGATCATGGCCCGACCTTCCCCTCATCCACTCCCTCGATCCATGAAGCCATTTTGCCCCATGAGAGACGTAAGCATGAGATACACGTTACCAGACGTTCCTTCCCCCCCTATTCCTCATTCCTTCTGTTTAGCCTGTTATTCTTCGTCTTAATAGCTTGTAAGGTTCCTTGCGGCTGCCTCCCTTTTTTTCCTGATCGTGCGGGATGTGACCTTTTTCAATATCACAATATGCTTGATGCTTGTTCCCCCTTCCTTGCTTCTTGAGAAGGACGCCATCGTATGCATCTCCCCTATAATACCAGTCCTCTAAGCATCGAAGCGCGGAGAAGTAGTTTCCCCCCTACGGTTCACTCCCCGTTCCTCTTTTTCTTTCCTCATAGTGATCCATGTTGTTTATTGGTTCCCTCCTGTAATTCGTTTTTTTTCTTCTTTTCGCTTGAAGCTGTTTTTTGCTCCTGGTTCTCTGACTTACTCCCGGACAGATCCTCCTCTCTATTGACTGAAAGGATCCTGTAATTTCAGCTCTGAGGACCCGTCCTCTTCAAGCGCTCGACACGAGCTCTACCCCTCTCGTCGTGTTTGACCTTAGTTCATCACGCTTCTCGTAGTATCGCGAAACCTATAGAGGGATTCTTTTCTCTCAGGATCCCTTTATGATCCCGTCTCTCGCAATCCCCTCCTTCCGTGAAAGGACATGATGCGCCTTTTTTTCAATTCTGTTTCTTTCCTTTTGAAAGATCCGCTTTCTCCCCCCTTTGGTCTGGCGTCTCTTCCCTTCCTCGGGCCACCCTGAACACTTTCGGATGTCAATGCCCCTCCCCCCCGCGACCAGAGCGTCCTCTCCCCGCCTGACCAGATTCATCGTTTTTTGGGTTTGTGCTGCCCGCCCCAACCTAAAAGGCGAGGGGGCTCCACTGGTTGGAAGGCGGGCCTCTCCGTCCAGCTTGCCACTCAATATCCCAGTTTTCATATGATCTTCTCCTAAGAAGAACGTTTTTGTTTTTTTTTCTGTCCCTTCCTAGTGGTACTGCTACGTGGTCGCAAGTTCGTCTAAAGCCTCAAGAACACCCAAGAAAAGAAGTTGGCCCTCAATTTCCCGATTTTTTGTGCAGCCGCGTTTCTTTTGAGGGCCGATTTTCCTTTTTTATTCCTCCTTTTTAGAACCCTCGGGTCGAGGGATTGCCTTGAAGGCCCCGAGTCCCTTCTCACTTGTGGATACGCGGGATCGTCAACCCCATGACGGCGTCCCTCTCTTCTGAGTGCATTTCCTCCCGGTTTGAGCTTGTGGTTGGGACCCCTTCTTTTGGGTCAAGAAGCCCCTTTTTATGTCCCCTAAGTTTTTTGACACCCCCTTTTTCGAGATGGTCCGCGAGGTAGTGACCTCTTTTTCTTTTCTCCCAGAATGGACCCCCCCCTTTGGAAGTCTCTTTCATCGCTTGAAGCGCCCCGTTTCGCTTCGTCGCGTACGAAAGTTGGGCTCCTTTCTCCTTTCCTAGATTTCCCCCCTTCCTAGGATCAGTTTTCCCTCTCCCCTGAGGGAACCTTCTCTTCCTAATAAAATCTCATTCGCGGAACCCCCCGATTATGCCCCCCCCCAAGAAGACAGGGGATGATCACCCCCTCTGTCTTTTTTTTCATTTGAGTCTTTTTTCTTTCAAAATTCTTTCCCTCTCCCCCTTAAAGAATGAAGATTGCCTTCTCTTTGTTGCTTATCGATCCTCCTGGCTTTTTCCAGAAGCCGACCTTTTTATATTCAGCGACAACCCCAGACTCCAGAATTGCCCTGACAACACATGTTTTCCCCCCTTCTTTGAACTGGATCCAGACCCCCCCCCGGCGACGTCACTTCGTCATGCCTCCTCCAACAAGCTGCGCAGTTTGACCTCAATTCCCCGGCCCTCCACGCTCGATCTGAAGCCTTTTTACACTGCAAGTCGTCGGTCGAGTACCTCCGGCTCAATGAGCCCCCGATGTCGATCGTTTCTGAGAGGTTCTTTTTGCATTTCCGGCCTTCCTTTGTCTCCTGTATCGATCAAGTTGTGGACCCCTTCTTCTTTTATGATGGAACAAGAGTTGATCTTCCCTCCGGTGTCGTATCCTGTGGCCCCCCCCCTCCTTTCTAATGCCAAATGTTCAGGTACCCTTTTCTGTCACATTGTTTCTTTCGTCGCTATGTGACCCGGTCTTTCCTTCCCTTTCACTTGTGAGGTATCTCCCCTTTCACGCGTCTCTCCCCCGCTTATGTCTGTTAACCGACCCCGGTTCGTTATTCCCCCGATTTTCTTTCCCTCTCGGACCCCTTCCCTCCTATGATGACAATTTGCCGGATTGACTCCTGCTGGCGTGTCTGCTGTCTACTCTTGTGCTGCGCGACGTTAGTTTTTTTTCTGTTTTGAATTGATTTGTCTCCCCTTACCCGGTCAGTTCACCGCTTTGTCCTTGACCAACCTCCCTCGTAATTCTTTTCCTTTCGTGAAGTGGTGGTTCGGTAGGCCACTGTGCTGAGCAATGTCCGTTTATCGTTTCTCCGAGCATTTTCGCCCCGCCCGTACAAAAAGCCTCGCTAGAGGTTTTATACGCTTTTCGCCCCTGAAAGAGAGCAGAGCTTGTAACTGAGAGACCCCCCTTCCTCTTGGAGCATTGAGTTTTTTTCCTCCCATGCAGGATTGCCATAGTTTCCTTCCTGGGTCTTTGACCTGAAAGTTGCAGCGTGGTCTCCACTCGAGGGCATCCTTCCCCCGAGACAGCCACGTCGTGCGAAGAGACCCAATTCGTCCTTACCCTACTCTCGACCTTTAGGATGATTAATATGAATCACGGTGGAATGTTCTCGTATGTGAAGGACTCCTCCCAGGGCTTTGTTGGGAGAGCGGCTGCTCCCTAGGAGGAAGAGCTTCGTGCCCCCTTTCTTTTTGAGTTTTAGAATCGCTTTGGCAAGGGAGGCTTGTTTTAGGAGTTGGGTAGGATGCCCCTCCCTTATGATTTTGCCTCCCCGTCCACTTTCCCCTGCGAGAGACTTTTTTCTCACACCCGCATTTCACATTTTAACTGCTTTAGTCTTCTCCCACCCCTTTAGTCCTCAAATCTTCTTAGTCGAACTTTTCCCCCCGCCTCTTTCACGCCACCTCGAGGCGTGGAGCGTTCTATTCAAGTACTGTTCATTTTCCAGGACCTCGGTGTAGGTGTTCCTCGAAGTTCGCCATCATTCTGATTGCCTCTCTCTTAAGATGAGAGAGAAATGGTCAGACAGTCCCGACCCCTCGTTCTCCGGCCCGCCCAGAGCGGCGCCTGTTGATTTTGGAAACTTTCTTTTTTTG
>Ga0179591_1192366_pt1 | contig 20902 bp, 28 predicted proteins | sample CZOMad2_1_08_16f_FD_182891 | JGI IMG/M metagenome (GOLD analysis project Ga0179591, IMG submission 182891) | Vadose zone soil fungal communities from Angelo Coast Range Reserve, California, USA - CZOMad2_1_08_16fungal (PacBio error correction) | ecosystem: Environmental > Terrestrial > Soil >... | reverse complement strand
TGGGGGAGCGGTCTGGCCTGCCTCGCCCCTTGAAGTGCTTCTCCAGAGGGCTCGAAAGGCGGCTTTTTTTTTTCTTTTCGTGGCCAACTTCCCTTCACCCTTTTCATTAGGGCTTTCTGCTTTTTTTTTTCTCTGTCCCTTTTTGACTTAGTCGGGCTTTTTCTCAGCGGTCCTTTTTTTTCTTTTCATCCGGCCCAAATGTAGTTGCACCTTCGTTCCCCCTCCTCAAATCTTCCCCCTTTTTTTTTTTTTTTCCTTAGTTTCCCTCTTCAAGTCACATGCGGCGCCACTTGCTTCTGCCCTGAATTTTTTCTTTTTTCTCCCACCACAGGTAAAAGAGCCAGCTCTCTTTTGTGTCATTTCGGGCCACGCGTTTTTTTTTTTCGAGGCATTCCCGTCGCCTTCTCGGTGGGATTTTGCGGCTACCCTTTCGCTAAATTTTTTTCCCTCCCTTACCGTTGTTGAGTTGCTTTTGTTTTCCTCTTCCTTGGTTTTCGTGCAAATTTTGTCTTTTTGGAAAAGGCTCACCGGCCTTCCCCCTTTTGGCATGGCTCGGTGGCACTCTCTTTGCTCCCCTTTTTCCTTTTTGTTTTTTTTTTGTGGAGCGGGGGAGCCCTCCCCTTAGGGCGGTTCAAAACCTACCATCCCCGAGGCCCCCCCTCGCGACCCCTTTTTCAGTGCCGCGTTGCGTCCCATACTAGTGGTCTTACCATTTCTCTTTTCTCACACAGAACCCACCCCCTTTCTTCTGTTTCCTTCCGGGGGGGGTGCACACCCTTCTTGACTCTGCTAGCGCGTTGCTTTTTTTGCGTCCCTTTTCCCCATTTTAGAGGGCTTCGCTTGGGGCTGTATCCTTGGTTAAGGGTTTTTTTCTTGCTCCCTTCTTTCACGCACAATTCCGTCTTTTTTTTTTCACGGTTTCCACTTTTTCATTTTCTGTATCTCACGGCCCCCCCCCCCCAACGTTTCTTCATGGACCTTCAGCTTGGTGTGAGGCCCCCGATCCCCTTTCTAGTTCGACGTGGACTTCTCCCCAAGTTCCACTGTTACTCCTATTCGGCTAGTTGGGTTTGCTTTCTTTTTTCATCCAAGGGATCACACCCGTTTTCAAGGTATGTTTTTTTCCCTTTTTGAAAGGGGCCCGAGTTCGGCTCTCCCTTTTCACTCTTTCGTAGGTTTTTTGTCCTTCCCCTACAAGCAACCCCTTCGCCGTGGGCTCGCTTTGATCCGACAGGGGGGTTGCGCAACGTTTCTGCGTTTTCTCTTTCTTCAACTTCAACGTGCAAAGCTCCTTTCCCTTGATTTCCCATCCCCACTACCCTGTCCGGGCGATCCGGTTGATTCCTCAATGGTTGGCTGCACCAGACGTTCCTACCCCCCGTCTTCTTGCTCGGGCCGGGACCAGGTAGATGGTTCCCCTTTGTTTTCTTCCTTTCGCAAAATAGAACGATTTTTTTCTTTTTCAGTTTATGGGAATCGCTTTCTTTCCCAGTCTTTCCTGAGACTGCACCGTTCGCCTCGGTGTCCTACTTTTTTTTTTTCCTTTTTTACTGGGAAACCCTTGTCTCACAGGAGCGGTTCTCCGTCTCTTGTGAAGGTGTGGGTTGGCTCCTCCCCTCTATTTCGGCTACGCCTTGTCACTTTCGTTTACCCTTTTCTTGGTTTTTCCCGGCCGCAGGATCCTTCGTAAGTCGTCCAAGGCGTTGTGTTAGACTTGCTGTTCTTCCCCATTTTCGGTTTTTAACCTTTTCCTCGGGTTTTTTGTCCCCCCCCCATCCGTTCCGCCGAGACAGAGGTGAGCATTTTTTCCATCCGCCTTTTTGAGACACGATTAAGAGCGTGATGGCTGCTCCTTTTCCTTTTTCAGGTGATAGACGAGTTTTGCGGGTTCCTTCTAATTTTTCTCCCCTGTTTTCCTTTGAGCGCTCCCCCCTTTCCCCACCTTTTCGACCGCCTTTCCTGGAGAGCAACGCGGCGTTTCTTTCCCTTCTCTTTGAAGTCTAGCTGTCGAGCTAGATTTCTTGTTTTTTTTCCTCTAGTCTGCGACTTTTCCCCAGTGAGTTCGTTTATCCAGGACGTCTGCGTCTTTTCCTTGTGAACTTTTCCGGCAGCTGCCCCGAGAATGGGTGAAACCCTCTTCTTTCCCCCCCCCCGTTACAGCTGCCGCAAACTCCTCTTTTTTCCTCAACCCTTAGCTGGTGTTCCACTTTTTTACGTTTCCTTAATTTCTCTTTTGAGGAAAGGAGTATACCTGATTTCCCTTCTTCACAGAACAGACTCTTGAAAGTCTTCACGATGTCACCAGTTTTTGCCTTCTACTCATCGAGCACTCTCATCCACGGTTCGTCTTCCTATCTTTCTTAGACGCCTCAGATTTTTTCCCCTTCCCACGAGCTCGGGGGACTCTTTTCTCCCCAGATCTCTCGCCGCTGTTGGTTTTTTTTTTTACCTCTTGCGATTCTGCTTTTCGGCGACGCCAAAGGGCATTACCGTGCTACAGCGTGTCCCTCCCCTCACCACCCAAGAAGTCTGGATAACATGACTTTTTTTTCCTTGAACCACAGCCACTCATGTGGTGCTCAAGTCTCTGCCGTTTTTTAAGTTTTAGCCTCTCATCCTTCTTCCCATTCGGCTTCGATCGAGTTTCTCCTGGTATCTGAAACGTGAGTTTGGGTCCTCTTTCCCTTCCCCAACTTCACGTATCTTTCCCCCTCCTGTACTTTAGGCGTTTCCCGGGCGTGTTTTCACCTTTTTCTTTTCTGACCGGTAACATCTCTTAATTACGATTACCACGATTTTTCTACAGCCCCGGATGACCAATGGGTCTTTTTTTTCTTCCTGTGCTCAAGATATTCCCGTTTTTTCTAGAAGCGCTTCCTCGTTGGACGTGGAAGACCCTTCCCTCTTCCCGGCGCATCCTGGTTTTTTTTCTTTCCTTTATTTAGGAAACCCCTCCCCCCACGCGCTACTGTGAAAACCCCCCCCGTTATATGATTTCCTTTCTGTACGACTCTCTTCCAGATGATCGACCGAGTCTGGCGGTTACCAGCTCTTTTTGACTTGATGTCACTCCCCAAAACGATTTTTCCCCCACTTCCAGGTCATTTCACTGCCCGCCAATTCGAGTGTTTTTCCCGTTTCGCGAAATCACCTTCCACCTCCTTTTCCACGCCCTTCACCCTTCCCCTGGCTCTTACGTGAGACCTTTTTCTACCTGGATTGGGGCTAAAGTCCCCCGATGTACGTCGTCTCCCACCTGCCTTTCTAACTGACTTCTATGAAAGAGCCCTAAGAGGTTCCCCCAGTATCCAGGCAGTCGTTTGTCCTTTCACTGCTTTTTTTTCCCTTTTTTTTTTTTTCCTTAGAACCTGCAGAAGAGGTCCTTCCCCCCTTTTCCCTGAACGAGTACCTCCATCTTGGCAAGCCGCTGTTTTTTTTTTTTTTTTTCTTTCACAAAGCCCCTTTTCTTTCCACCGTCCTTTCCTCCCCTTTCCCTTCCCACGTTTTTTAGAGCATGCAGGCCTTCCTCTTCAGCCCCGATATGATGCGTTCGTTCACCTCTGATGAGACGTCCGGCTCTTTTTTTCCCCCCCGTTCCCCTGGGCGGCCAATTTCGCGGTTGATGATTCTCTTTTGACCCTTGCAACCGCCCAAGGTAGGGGTCTTTGACCTTTAGTAGTATAACCCTTCTCTAGACTTCGGGTTCTCTTCTCTCCCTCGTTTTCTTCCGGACTGCCTTTTTTTCTTTTTTTCTTTTTTCAAGGATCCCTTTTTCTTTTTCGTTTCATGCCCGGTCCGGTTTTTTTCCCGAAGGCTCTCCCTCCTCCGTTACACTTCTTTGAAACGCAGCTTCCTTCCTTACAGTGATGCGGGTCGTCTTGACCTTCTGCATGACTTTTATTCTTTACTCCGTTCCTGTCACCACGGATCCACCCCCCTGGGCGTTGACCATCCAGTCTTTCTTTACCTCATATTTTTTGAGGCTAGGCGCACTTCCTTCCCTCGATTCCTTTGCCAGTTACGCTTCTCTTTTCGTAATCGGACACTTTCCCCTTTCCCTTTTTTGCTCTTTGGTCAGTTTTATTTCCTCGCGATTGCTAGCTCCGCCGTTCTTCCCCCCTTGCAGGAGAGGCGTTTTTCCTCTCCCCGTGTTTTTTTTTTTTCCCCACCCGTTCTCGGGTGGCCTTTTTGAATTCTCACCCTGTCAATTCTGGTCGTGAACCTTCTTTCACCCCCCCCCCCGCTGCTAGAGGTCAGTGGTTCGTAGACTCCACTGCTTTCTTTTCCTCAACCCGAGGCGGCCCCCATTCGAGTCACGGTTGACCTTCCCCTAGAAGGAGCGTCTTCCTTTTTTCCTGCGTTGATCCTTCGTCCCTCCTGCCGGAGAAGGCTTGTGCCTTTTTTTTCTTTTTCTGGACGAGGCTTTTCGTCCTCACTTATGTTCTCCCCCTCCCAACGAAAAATCCTTTTTTTGGCCCCACCAGAACGCACGTTTCCTTTCTTTTCCTGAGAGATTTCCTTATCCGCCGCTTCGATCGTTTCCGGTCTTTTTCTTTCTCCGAGGAAGTTCCGTTTTCTTTACTAATAGGCCCCGACAGCTCTGCTGCCCCAATCCTTTTTATACATGTAGGTTTGTTGTTTTTGATGTTTATCTTTAGAGTTGTTTTTTTTTTGCGAGAAAACTTTCTTCTCGGCATCTCCTTTTCCCCAGCCACGATCACTCTACGTCAATGTGCTCAAACCGCCCCAGCGATCGTCCCCTCTTCAGGCGTTTTGCTTCCTCAGAAATGGTCCTTTCTTGATCTCTCCGCCTGAAACATTTTGTTCCTCGTGGTCGGTGTATCGAACAGGTGCTTGAGATCTGAACCTGCTTCCGCCGGCCCTTCGTGAGGTCTTTGCAGTAATACAGAGGGCGTTTTTCGTCTTTGTAATTCACTTTTTTCGGGTTCCTCCCGCGAGGAACCTTCTTTTTCAGAGGACGCGCCCTCCTTTTTGGTCAGCGTTTTGTTGGCCCACAAGTTTTTTTTTCCCTTTTTAAGGGTTCCTTTTTCCCCCTGACCCCTCATTCGAGCCTTTGGTTTAACACTTCTTGCTTCGACCTCTTTCTTTGCGGGATCCTAGCCCCTAGAGAAGTGGTTCACCTCCCCCCAAGTTCTTGATGGTCCCCGAGGACACCCCTTTCGACGGGATCTATCTTAGCTCTTCGAAGATTTTTTCTTAGCGCCTCCTCCCCAGGCGTAGTCGCAGTTCCTTTCAGAGGATGTCTTGCGGCATTGCGGCCTCCTGGGGCCTTTTTTGCACGTTCCGGATCCTATCCAAAGAAACCAGGGGTGTCTTCTTGACCCAACGAAATGTTCCACTAGCCTTTTTGACGTTCAGGCGGGCCTGTGGGTTTGTTCTTTTTTCCTCCCCCCCATTCCCTCGGATCCCCCGGTCTCAGATTTCCTTTAGATCAAGGTTGAAGGAGTAAATCCGGTTTCCGTTCCCTTTTCCTTGGCTTTAGTCACGATTTCTTTCTCCAAAGGCCGTTGATTCCTGGGTCATTCCTCCCTTCTGTGGTTTTTTCATCTGTGGACCCCCCTTTTTTTCTCCTCCTTTATCAGGGCTAGGTTTTGTGCAATGCTAGCTAGATTACTTTCCCCTTCTATTTTTTCTTGTTTTGGAGATCCTCCTTCTTGTAGTGGGTCTCCTTTTGGGCGGTTTTACCTTTTTTTTTGGGTTTTTCCCATTTTTTTGAGCGGGAAGAGATGTGCGGTACCTGGGGCGGGGAACGGGGTCATACAGAGACGATCTTCACTTCCCCGAGCACGCTTCGTCCTCTTTTTTCCGTTGGCTGATTCTTCGTTATGACTTTGCCTTCTTCGCAAATACATTTGTATTCTGTTTGATTTCTTTTTTTTTGTTTTTTTTCTTTTTTTTTCTGGTGCAGGGCCGCTCGACTCCCCCCTTGGTTATTGCGAACTGAGTTTTGAGAGTGGCCCGTCGGCCCTTTGTTCTGGCCGATTGGTCGGACCCCGAGCGTTTTTTTTTCTTTTCTGTCGCGAACTATAAGCTGCCTTTCTGAGACACGCAACTGTTTTGCCAGGTTCGGGGAAGGGTTTGCTTTGTTTTGAAGCTGCGTGCTCTCTTTTGTAAGCATTCACCCCCCCCCCTGGAAGGTTTTGAGTAGGGCGTTCAGGAGCGGATCCCTTTGAGTTGGAGTTTTTGCTATAACTCTCCCCCCTCTGTTTGCTTCACAGTGTGTTGTGATCTACCCCCTGTCCCTTTGTTTGTCGTGAAGGGCGTTTTTTTTTTCACTTACCTGGTTTTTTTTTTTTTTTTTTCTTCCAGGACTTTTTTTTGAGAAAACACGTCTTTTTCTATTGAATATTGTTTCTTTTCAGGGAATTCGAGCTCGGTGTTCTCGACTTTTTTTTACACGTTGCCCCCCTCTTCGTTTTCCAGGCCGACCTCGCTCTTTGACTAGCGTCGAGGCTTGCTAGTTCTCGTTAAAAGGTACGGCTTCTTTTAGTTCCACGATTCAGCAGCTGGATTCCCTTCCTTAGGACGGTGGTACCCCAATTCTTCCCTTTTTCTCCCCTAGCCTCTTTTTTTTTTTTTGATTTGAAGATCTCAAAGCACTCTTTCCTACTGAGGTCTGGCGACCTCAAGGGGTTTTTTTTTGCTGATCCTCTTGGGGGAGGTGAAGTTTACTTCCTACCGGGGTACACTTTTGTTTTCCTGCTCCCGCGGAGGATAGTGGGAACTTTTCTTTTTTCGACTTAGGGGGGGCGGGGTCTTGTTTTTGGTAGATTCAATTTGCTTTCACCCTTTCTTTGAAGGACGTATGGGCTCTTCTTGGCTTTACGACCTGGCAGTTTGCTTCCTGCCGTGTTCACGGGTTTTCTTTCCCTTTAGTTTCAGGTGGATTCGCCTTGTGAGTCTCTTTTTCCCCCCATCAGACTTCGCCGAGCCGTCTTTTCCCCCCCCGCCGAAACTTTGCTCGCAGTTTCCTTTCTCCTTTTTCAGAAGTAACCCCCCGGCTTTTTTTTTTTCCTCCTTCGCCCTTCTTAAGAATTTCCCCCCTAGGGAGCTGTTCCCTACACCCCCCCAGAGAGAGACACAGTTTCACAGTCCCCCCCCCTCCCGCGAATGAACCATCCTTCGTGGCTTTCTCCTTTTCGGGAAGCTCCCGTTCACAAACATTTTTTTTTTTTTTCTGATGCAGGGGGCGTTTTCATGAACCTATTTTTTAGGCCTATGAGGTTTTTCCCTTTTTTCTTCATTTGGCGAGGCTTTTTTTTTTTGAATGGTTTTTTTTTTTCTTGCAAGTCTTTCTCCCCTTTGCGCGGAACTTTTGCCCCCCGGATCGTTTTTCTCTGAAGGAGTTCGCGATTGTTTTTCTTTTCGACAGTGTTGACCGCGTCCTAGTTTAGGTGCCGGTGACCTTACTTTCCCCCGGCATCCCCCCCTCAGGTTTCTGCAATGCTTTTCTCTTCCCTGGCGTCATCGGTTGGGTCTTTTGGTTTTTAGTGTCTTTTCCTTTTTATTTTTGCTCGTATCATTTTTTTCTACCTGAGTCGGCCTTCTCCTCTTCGACCGTTTTCGTATAAATACGTACAGATTTCTTTTCGAGTCTTTGCGTCTTTTTTTCTCCCCGAGGACAGACGACCGTTTTTTTCTCGTATCGTTTGATTCTCTTCTTTTATCTATCCACCTGTTTACTTTTTCCTAGAGCGTGTTAATCGACTTTTTCCCCCCGAGGGGAAAGTGCCCCTCCCCCATCAATCATCTGTCTTTATGATTTGTTTCGGTTTCCGCCCACATTTTCAGGTCACTTCCCATTTCCCGCCTCAGGGTTAATCTTTTCGATGCCTTTTTCGTGAATCCTTTTTCTTGGTGCCTTCTCCCATTTACTTGGGTCTGCTCGCCGTTCTTGAAGCGGGAAAAAACTCTTCCTCTTCCTCTCGTGAGGAAGCCTTAGTTTCTTGTTCTTTCCGAACTTGTGTGACTGTGCCTTTTTTTTTTTCCTAGAAAATTGTGCTTTTTGTCTTTTAGTTTGAATACCGAGAAGTCGATCTTCTCCAGTTAACCCTGTACCCTCACCATCTTTTTTCTTGAAGAGTTTAGGTTTTTTTTTCCTAGTGCCTAGAAAGGGGCTCTTGCTTTTTTTTTTTTTCCTTTTTTTTTCTCCGTCCTTTCACTCCTCTGGTTCGCTGGTTTACTCCTTCTTGCGCTTCGGGCTTTTTTCCTCGGTCCAACTGTTGAGGTTTTCTCCCTTTTCAGCGACTTTGAGACGATGTCCGAATATCGTCTCTTTACCACTAGTTGGTGGCGTCCCCCCCTTTTGTTTATCCTCGTTTTTTTGACGCCCCAAGTTTAGGCTGCTTGTTCGGGTTGTCCGGTTTTTCTTTCTTCCCCAGAGTAGTGTCACGTGTTTTCGACTCTGGGGCTTTCAGCGGCCTTTTTTCGTGAAGAGCTCTGGGTCTTTTTCCCCTTTTTGTGAATGGATTTGGACCACGTTCCCCTTTCTCCTTTTTCAGTCTCCGGGTTCTCGTGGGACTTTCTCTTTTCCTTAAGTCGACTTTGTTGTTTGCATTCGTGTGTCCCAGTTACTGTCCATGCATCCTTGAAAAGGTGATTCTCCCCTTCCTCCAATTGAATTTTGGTTCCTTTTTTTCTTTGAATTTGCGTGAATCCTTTTTTTTCCTTCTCCTTGAAGTGGATGCAGCCTTTTTTGCGCGAGAATCTTTTCCAAGAATATTGTTTCTCAGTGGCCCCGAACAGGGGCATCAAGTGCTTTCCTTTTCCCACCCACGAAGGAATAGCACCCTCTTTCATTCTTTTTTTTGTTTGGTCTTTTTTTGATGGCATCTTTTTCTTTTCCCACCCGGAATGAGCCCTCGACCCTGTGGTTTTTTTTTTTGGTCGCTATTGCTCGTCCCTTCCCGTTCTTTTTTTTTAAGAACCTGAGGCGTTCCCTCCGACCCCCCTTTACGGCTGCTGAAAATTTGTATCCTCCCCCGGCTCTTGCTCCCTTTTTTGAAATCCCCATGGCCGACACCCTTTTCCTTGAGCTTGTCCTTTCTTCCTCGTTTCTTTGCGCGTGCTTCTGATCATCCAAGTGGTTTTTTCCGGAGCTTAAGGTTTTTTGGTTTTCAGGTTCTGCTTCTTTTCTCCTTTCCCCCCTTTTCCCTGGTTGGTCGCCCGCGGAGGGCTCTTTCGGCATTTTGATTTTTTTTTTTGCCCGAATGTTGACATCCCTCTCCTTGTTTTTTTTTCTTGTTAAACTGTTACTCTTCTTGCCAACGTTTACGTTCGGCCGCGATACTGTTCGGCGGATCAACCCTTTTTCTTCTCCGTCGCAGCTTTTTCCCCCTTCTTTCCCTCCTCCGTTGTGTGGCGTCAGTATTATTATGTGGAGACTGTTTTTTTTTCTGATTGGAACCGGCCGAATTTAGATTTCAGACTTGCCCACATTCCAATTTTTCTCAGGCGACTGAGTTTTTTTTCCCGTTGCACGACAGTGTTCTCTCTCTGCAAGCCCGCTCTATCTTGTCGCTTTTTATCCCTTTTATGAGTTCCAGTTTCCAATCCCGCTACCATTTTTTGTTTTTTTTCCTTTTTTGAGTTATCACGAGCTCCCTCCAGCCCGCGTCCGGCTTCAGGTCTCCCGCGCCGTCCATTTTTCTTCTGATCCCTTTGCCGGCGCGCTTGATCGACTTTTCCCCCCCTCCTCTTAGTGGGGCGCGGGTTCTGCCTCGTTGAGTCGTGGCCCTCCCCTTTTCTCCTTGACAAACGGACGCCCTTGCGTCTGCGTCATTTATTTTCTTTTTAAATGGGGACTTCCCAAGCACCCCCCCCCCTTCCATTTTGGCTAGTCCGGTTTTGAAACTGCTGACGTGTTTTTTTCTCTTTTGTTTGGTTGCGCTTGGAACCTGTTCCCACTTTTATTTTTTAGTCTCGTCTTTTTCTGCGGGCTGCCATCACCTTCCAGAGGTTCTTTTTCCCTCCCCGACATTGTCTTGCTCCCCCCGCCCTTTCGGCGCTCCTGGTTGCCTTTCATTTTTTTTCTTTCAGTTCAAAAATGGTGGTCGTTGCGGACAATTCTTTTCGCAGCACCCTTTCTTCCCCCCCTGCCCCCCGTAGTCGACTGAAGGCGGAGTTTCCCCAATTTCCACGAGTACCTTAGACCTTTTTTCCGTTTTCCATCCCAGGCCTTCACCCTTTTGTTCATTTTTGTTCCTTCTCCATGTACAAGGCTCCTTCCCAGATTCTGACAAGGCGGATCACAGATAGTAGGGTTTCCAGTCGCTTCTTCCCCCAGTACTCGGCTCAGTTTCCTCGCTGAGTGCATTTTTTTCCCCCCTGAAAAAACATTTCGATGATTTTCTTCTTTTCGTTTTGATCACGTCCCCCACGCTATACCGGCCATTCCAGCCCTCCGTTTGCCCAGTCGCTCTCGAGAGCACCGGCCTTCTTGACCCCACCTACGTGGTTTCTGAGCACTTCTTCTTTTTTTTTTTCTTTGGGCCGGACACAAGGAATTCCCTTTCGTAACTTGTTCTCTCCGATTTATCTTCCCCCTCCCCCATTCGACGGGGAGGTTAACCACTTCTTTTTATATTTACCGTGTTTTTTCCCCTCCTCCCCCCAACGGGTTTCCCGGGCGATTTTTTAACTCTGAAGCAGGGGCGAAGGGGGATTTTTTCCTTTTAATCTTCAGTGTCGCCTGTCTCCCTTTGCTCATTCCAGACATTTTTAAGTGAAGTTCAGGCTCCAGTTTTGAGACGATTCATTCCCTTTTTTCTTTCCAGGTTGACGCCCTTCCGTCTAAGCCCTGTGATAACCTGTGGTTTTCTTTCTTCCTCATTTTATGACTGATTTCTTTGTCCACCCAATTTCCCCAAACCCCCTATGCGTTAGGTTTTCTCCCTGTTCACCTCTCACTGTAGACTTTTTCCCCTGGTCTGGGGACAAGGGACGTACAAGTTATGTCGACCCGGGGATTCCGACCCGGTGTTCTCTTTAGAGCTCCGCCACCTCTTTTCTTTCCCCTTTTATTTTTGTTTCAGCGGGCGCCCCCTTGTCTTCAGGATCTCCTCTGTATAAGAGGTCCTACTGTGCTGCGTCAAGTGCCGCTTTCTCATGCTTCTCTGAAGCAGGAGTGCCTGGTGTGGCACTTCGTTCCTTTTTTTCCTCTCATGTGGATGGAACGCGTCGTATCCAGTTACTCCGTTTTTTTCCTGACCGCGAAGTTTTTTTACCGTTTTGTTACTGTCGCGACTTTTTTTTCTAAGAGTTATCCTCTTTTCCCCCCGTTAACCCACCCGTCCATTCTCCTCTTTTTTAACTTTTTCTCCCTTTCCCTTTAATACATCCAGTAGAACCTTCACACTTTTTCGTCTGCGTTTCCCGGCCTCCCGTTCTTTTTCTTTTTTTCCATTTTTTTTTCTTCCCCAACCCCTACGAGCTCGCGTCACTTTCTTTCCGGCCAGATGTCCTTTTTATTTATAGTTTAAGTTTCCCTCTGCTGCGTTGCGTTCTCCTAAGGCCACAGGGTTTCTCCTGTTTGCTGTTGGGCGAACCTAGAGTATTGTTTTAAAGCACGTTTTTCCCCCCTTGCGGCGTTGTAAGTTTGTTTTGTCTATTTTCCTAGCTTTTACCACTCTCAGCGTTGAGGGGCAATCTACCCCATCCCCTACGCTGTGGATCCCCGTCTTTCCCCCCCCTGCCGTACGAGTTTTTTCCTTTTTTTTCCAGATTTCTTTTTAACCCGCGTGCCCGCGTCAACCCTCCTTCACCCTCATTCATCGAGCAACGGGGAGTTGATTTCTGTTTTCGCACTGTTTTGATAGGTCTTTTTTTTATGTTTTTCATTCTTTTCCTCCCTCGGGAGAGCTCATGGATCCGGCAGAAACCTTTTTCCGCGTTTTCCCCCTGTCATTAGTTATCCTTTCTTAGTTGCCTGTAACCCCGTACCCACCGTTCCCGGGACCGGCATCTATTTTCTGACTGAGCTTAAACTCTCTCCGACGAAGTTCGGGGGCCCAGTGCCTCTCTTTGGGGCCTTTTTTGTCAGACCCACGCTTGCCATATCCGTAATTTTTTCGGAATTAGGCTCTCCCCCCCCACGCAACGGGGTCGCCCTTATTCCCTCCCCTTTGAATTTTTCACTCTTCCCCCCGAACACGTTGGCGGCCACTCCCATCTTTCGAACTTTCTTTACATCCCAGTAGGTGTTAGTTTTAATTTTCTGCGGTTCTCTTTACTTCCGCAGTAGCCCGCCGTAATATTTTTTTCTTTTACAAATGGTAAGTTCCTCTTCCACCTAGAAGAATGTTTCTTTCGACCCCGTCCCCTTTTCCGCCCCCCCCCCCCCCCCCCCCCCCCCCCCCCCCCCTCACTGGCCCGTTTTTTTGATTGTTTATAATCTGAGCCTTTCTTTTGGAGAAAAGCTTAGCCTACCCGTACTGTCAGCCTTCTTCACAAAGAACTGCGTTCCTTTCTGATAAACGAACCGCTCCCTATTATAAAGACGTCCTTTTTTAGAAGCATTGCCCCACGAGCCCCCCCACTGTGTCACGTCTATATAAGTCGTTTTCTTACTCTCCCACATCCGTCCACATTCCCCTCTCAGATAATCTTTCCCGGTTCTCCTGCAGTGCCAGACCCAACTTGCACCGATTGTGATAGTTATCGCTGTCTTACCTCGTCCGCTGGAAGCTTTTCTTTTTTAGTTCAGGCGTTTCGGGGGTTGTTCCCCACAGTTCCGCAGTATCCGCGTCCCACGCGCTGTCTCCCACCCGGACAGCCTTCCCTTTCCTTCACCACTCCCCATCCGTTTTTTTTAAGCGCCGGAGACGGCTTCTGGCGTCCCCGATAGTAATTTTTCTACCTGCGTTCTACGCAGTCTTTTCCTTTACCCGTTTACCCAGACGTCCTTTCCACGTGTTTGAAGGACGATTTCGCTCTTGAGTGGGTCCAGCTTCGCTTTCTCCCAGCCCCCTTCTGCGACTTGCTTGGAGGGTTTTTTAAGGTATGGTTCTTTGAAATTTTCTTCTTCCCGGTGCAGCAATGCGAGGATGTACCCCTTTGTGCGTTGGGATCCAAGGGTCCTGTGCTTTGATATTTCGTGCGACCGACGGCATCCCCCCTATGCCCTTAGTTGGGAGGTGTCTCTCGACTTTTTTTTACTTCCCAATAATCTACCCTTTTTTAAGTAGGGGGCTTAGTCTCTCCCAATCTTTTTTTTTTGTGGTGTTTGGTTGCGAGGCCTCCGATCAGTCCCCCCATCTATCTCGTTGAACTGTTTTGCCGCATTTCCCCCCCTCCTTACAGTTTGGTCCGTAGGTAGCTTTGAGGGCCCTCTCCTCTGGTTAAGGTCCCGTTTTGTCACAAACCACGTTGTTCCCCTGTTCGTTTTTCTCTCTACCTGCCGCAACAATCCCCCTTCTGATGACCATTCTACCCCTTGCTGAGTCTCTCGAACAGGAAGGTCGTCGGTTTTGTCCTTTCTAATTTTCACTCCCCGAAATTAATGGAACTTTTTCCCTCCTGAGGGTCTTCTCTCCCTTTTTCTGTAGTCTCCTGGCTTGACACACCCCCGTGAAACTCATCACCTTGTCCCCCCAGTCAATATCCTTCTCCTCGTCAGTCTGCTTTTTTTTGTGTCGTTTTTTTTTGTTAAGTAGAGTGATCTCCCTTTGCCCTCAATCGAGCCTTTTTTTGTGACTCGAATGCCTATGGCTAAGCCTCTCTTTCCCTTCCGCTTGTTTTTTTTTCTGTTATCCAGAATCTTCCTCGCCTGGGCATTTTCGCAATTCGGGTTTTTCCGTCCGCTCACGCTTTGGCCCCGGTCCTTTCTCCATTTTTTTCTTCCTCACCCTTCGCCAACGACCTTCTTTCTTTCCTTGGCATTTTGATAGTCGCGCTGCTCACTTCTAGAGAAGGGTCTCGTGTTGTTTTTCAGGAATGAGTGCGTGTTTTCTGAGGTTGTTGCCTACGGACCGTTTTCTTTCCAACCCTCAACTTTTGCTTGCAGAAGTCCCCCTCTTGTCCTTTCCTTTCCCAGGAGGCCGTTTCGCTCTCACTAAGCTCGCTTATTCCTCAGTCTATTTTTTTACGGGTCCTTTTCACTATATGTGGCCTCCCGCTTTAGTTTGGTGTTCGTACACGGTCCTTTCTATCACCGACCAATTTTTTTCTCCTACGCAGTTATTATTTTCCCCTTATTGCTTCGAACCTTCTTGATTGGAGCTTCAGGGTTCAATAGCGGAAGGTTTTCTTTCCCCCCCCTTGGGAGCGCCCCACACTTTTTTCTTCTGTCCCTCCCTTTTGAGTTGCGAGATTCGACTGCTTCTCTAGGCTCCCACACCGGTCTACGCGGCTGTCCCAGGCGCGATCCGGCACGGCCAGTCGTGATCTTGGCGATATGTATACGGACTGTGTTTTTGCCTCTCCAATATGTGGTTTCGTTCCAGCCGAGCTCACATATAGAGGTTTCCACGTACCCACTTGTTTGCTCCACGAACTCTACACAGTCCTTGCGTCCGTTGTTCTCTTCTTTTTGGACGATTAACTTTTTCGTATGCTCTTCTGTCTAACCCATTACTTTTTAAGCCAGAATCCCCTTCGGTTTACAAACGGTGGACTAGGTCCCCAAACAGAGACTGTATAGATTATCGCCCGTTCCCCTATCCCCCAGGAACGTGGCACTCCAATTTCACGAAACTTTTTGTATCCTAGTGACATTCCCGGACTATATGGGGCTATTTCTCACCAGTGGGGACACCGTCATACGTTTCTCTTCCTAGATCGATTTCCGTTCTTTTTTTTTTCGGAGAGGAGAACGTTTTTCACGTAACTGTGGACTGAGACTTATTTGGGATTCCTGGTTCGTTCTTCCTCCATGAGCTCGGGCCGCGACTTTCTTGGGCTCGTTGTTTCCCAGATGGTCACGAATCGCGATCGTTTTCAGAAATCTATTAGTTTACCGGGGTTTGGTCCCACCCGCAATATTATTTCGTGAATATTTCCTACTTGGCCTGTTGCTCGCCCTAAATGGAACCGTTCTGTGTTTTCACCACGGTTGTACTTGTTTTTGTTCCCGGGTTCCCGTTCTCTCAAAGACGATTGTTTCCCTCTTTTGCGCGTGCTTTTTCTTCTTTGATGGTTTGTTTTCGAGGTAGGACGTCTCCACCGTCTTTGCGAGTTTTCTATTTTGCTCCCACAGGACCCAGAGGATTACCCCTCAAGCCATGCCGTTTCTCAACGGAGTTTGTCTCCCCTCCCGATTCCTGGCCTTTCTACTGCTGTTTCCAAGTCCTCGCTTATCCTTTTTTCTAGGCGCGCTTCTTTCTCCCCTAGCTGTTCGTCTCTCTTCCTTGTGTCCTTTTTTTTTCTCCCGGACAGTCTTTCCATCAGTCTGCCTTTTTGTGTTACTCCTGCCCAACAAAGTTCTCTTTTTGAAGTAAGCTTTAGTTGCCCTGACCTAGGAAATTCCGGCAGAAAAACTTCGAGTTGGCTTTTCCTTTTTTCCTTTGTCTATTCCCTTCTGGATAGGTAAGCTGTCTCTCGTGTTTTTTTCTAGAACCAAGCCCCCGCCGTTTTACCTTTTTGATCCAGTACCTTATATCGTAGACTTCTCAAAAATGATTGTCCTCTCACAGAACGGCTTCTCGCCATCTGTAATTTAGGCTGGTGTTTCCTCCGCCTCCATAAAGAGGAAACCTCCTGTTTAAGGGGCTGCCGGGCCCACCGGCCCATGTCGTTTTCCAAAACAATAATTTTACTGTGGATCTCGGCGCTTCTCGGTTGTCCCCCCCCCGCGCTCCTCCCTATCGTATGGGATAGCATCTTTTTTCGTGTCAGCGGTTTCCATTGGCTCGGCTTTCCCCTTTCGCTTTCCACGCGGGTGTGCCTACACCCTTTTACCCCACTCTACGCATCCCTAGATCTTAAGTCTTGGCCTTCCATTGTTAGAGCGCTCCTCGTGGGGGGATCCGTACCCCCCTCAGCATCCTATCCGCATCAAGGGGACTGTGGTGTGCCCCGTTCTCCTTTTCTTACGCCCTGAGCTGGACGTTCTTCCTTTTGGCTTTCGAGTTCCACTAGATGGTCAGGTTTCCTTCCCCTTTGTTTTTTTGGCGAGGGTGAAAACAACCCCCGGATCCCACACACCCGTCTCCCCTTTCCATTGGCTTCTTCCCCCTTCCCAATGCTTCGTCGATCACTGGGTTTGCAACTCGATTTAACCCCAGGCGTGCTCTTCAGGGACTCCGCCGGTAATACAACTGAACCCTCCGACTTAGAGGAGATCGGGACTGCTTGTTTTCTTTTGGGGTGAAGTTTTCCTATGAATCTGAAGGCCCGGCTTCGTCCACGGGCTGATCCTCGAAACTGTGTTTATGTATGGCTCGGGTTGATGACCCGCGGGTCGTTATCTGTCTGCGAGGTATTTGTTTACGCCTTGCGATTTTTTTCTGTTTTCCTGGATCAACTCTCCGTGTTTTATCCTGGTCGCTCTGTCGTCAACCTTTCCGAACCTCTGTAACTCCCCCTCCCCTACCCGCACTCACCCCTCCTACCCTCCTTCCTGTCTTCCCTCCCACTATCCCCCCCCCCAACCCAACCCCTCCTGTCCCCCAGCACCCTCCTCCCCCCCCCTCTTACCAGCTCTATTATCTCCTCTCATCCCCACCTCCATCTCCCCCACCCCGCCTCCCCGTTTCCCCTCCCCCCCTCTCTTTCCTCCCCCTCTTCCATCCTCCCTTCCCCTACCACTCCTCAACCTCCTTCCACCACCCGCCCCCCACCCTCCCACTTCCCCCTACTATTCCCCCTCACTCCCCCCAGTCCCCCCCTTCTCTTTCTTCTTCTAGCCCTTTCTCCCTCCATTCCTCCCCCCCCACCCCCACCCTCAGTTTCCCCCCTCCTCCACACTACCTCTACCCTCTTACCTCCACCTCTTCCCAACCCCGTCCATGTCCGTGAACCCTGAGTAGTCAGGATTTACGCTCCTGCCATTTTTGCCCCGTCTAACCTCGTTAACTCTTTTGCCGTGTTACCCCTGCCGGAACAGGTTGTTTTCCCACAACATTTTCCGAGACACTTCTGTCCGGGTTCCTTTTTGTTTCCCCTAACGATGCGCCTGGGGCGCGCCTTGCGGTTCTATTTTAGTTTTTTTACATCGTCTCTTTTTCCCTTTCCCCCAGGATCCTTTTTTTTTCCCGTCTTTTCTCCCTTTTAGGAAAATGAACGTGACCTCCGTTTTCGATGGTTTGCGGGGTGACGTCTGTTTTTGGGCTTCGACCCTAACCGTCCAGCACTGCCTTCGAGGTGTGACCTGGATTCTCGTCTATCACCCCGTATCTTGCTCTTCCTCCCCTCGGTTATCGGGTTCCTGTCTCAGGTCGAGTGTCCTTGCTTCACAACCCCGGCCCGCCTCGTTATTTGAATATTTGTTTGTTCTGACCCCGAAAATCTTTTTTCTTTTACACGCCCTTTTTCCTCCATCATTCCCGAACCAGATTCTTATTGTTCTAAACCTCCCATGAAGTCGTTGGTGCAACCGCTCCGCAGGTCTCTTGATCGTCTCGTCTTTGCTGTCCAATCTCTTGCTGTCCTTTAGTTTTTCGGGGTGACTCCTGGGCGGAGATGCATCCCGTCTTTCCTCTTTTTTTCCCACTTTTCAGTGTGTTTTCCCTTTTGCTTTGCGGTCTTTTTGCTTTTTTTATGAGGTTCTGTGATCACGCGCCTTAGCCCTCGTCTTGCTTGCCGGCCGGGTTTCTTACCTTCTGGATCAAGGCCCTTTTTCTTCTTGTCCGGGGAAGATCAGCAAGACGTTGGCACCTTTTGCTGTCTCAGCCGGCGTGCTTCCGGATTATCGCCCGGACACCTTTATTTCTGGGAGCATTGCCGTTTTCCCGTCTTAGATTTGCAGATTTGTAAGTTCCGTCCCTCCTTGTCAGCGGATTTAGTTTTGGGGGCGCGCCCATGCGTTTTTTTTCCTTTCCTGATTCCACCGTTCGAGTGATTGTTTTTGACCCATTGGCCTCCTTCACCCCCCCCTACTTGATTCTTTGACTTTGTTACTTTTGTCGAAGAACTTTTTTTTTCTTTTTTTTTCCCATGGTAGCCTTGAGTCTGTTTTTTTGTGTCCCACGTGGTTTTTTTTGTTCCTTGGTTTTTTGGTTTTTGGGGAACCCCTTCGCCACGCCCCCCCGAGTCTTTTTTCTTTGTACTCTTTTTCTTCCCCTTATTTTTCTTCTGCCCGTTTGTGTAAATTCCTTTGAAATTCAAAAATTTGTGGTGTTGGCTCGTCACCCTCCTCCCATTGTTCCATGATCCTGCCCCCCACCCTTTTGGGGCCTGTCTCATACTACATGACATGCTGAGTGCCTTTTCCCGAGGGCGAGAATTTGGACTTTGAATCGGTCCCTTTTTTCTTTTCCCTTGATTTGAATTGCTTTATTGCATGCCTTTTCTTTTCTGAGGACTCTTTCCTGTCTTTGTCATTCTTTTTCTCCCCCCTCGTTTGAACTGACCAACTTTTCTCCAGGCTCCTTTTTCGTTACCCGACGTCGACTAGCACCACCTAAGGGTGGTGGCTCTTTTTCGTGGGTGAATTTTCTGTTTATTTTTGTACGAAACCGAGGAGTACTGAGCACAATACCTGCTTTTTTGGACTTAGGCTGTTTTTTTTGGCCTCCGGTCTCGACCTTTCGTTACGGTCCCCCGATTTTGGCTGTTCTTTCCAGACCCCGACCTGCACCCGCGTGGCAAAAACTTTTTTTTTCTCCTGGGGCATCGCTTTTTTGCTGTCTTTTCTCTTTTTTTTTTTTTTTTTTTTTTTTTTTCTTTTTTTTTTTTTTTTTTTTGTCCGCCCGAGCCGTTTTTAACCGTTTGTTGCTCGTTTCCCTGTCCCCTGTCCAGATGTACGGGCACGCGTTCTTTGGGCTTTGATAGTAATGCTTCAAGCTCGTTGGAGGGAGGTTCTTTGGTTGGTTTCGGCGGTCTTCTTTCTCCGAATTTTCCTTGAGTCCTCCCGTTAAGCGGTCTCCGAGCGGGCTGTGTTTTGTTGTTTGGGGGCAGCTGATTTGTTCTTTTAACAGACTTATTCGTTGATCTGTCTCTATGTACGTTTGACCGGGTCGTCCACCTTTCTGAATGGCCTTTTTTCGTCCTGCACGAAGGTTACGACGGAAATTTTCTTTCAGACTTTCTCTTCAACTTCTCTTCCTCAGTCAATCCTTTTGCTTGTTTTGTGTTGTCTGTCGATCCTTTTTCTCCGCTGCCCCTCACCCGTTTCGTTCCCGTCGCTGTGACACCTGCCGCTGTTTTTGCGAGTCCTCTTTTTTACGCCAGGTTACATCGCGCAACTGCCTATGACGTTGGTGGTAATTAGTTGACCCCAACTTTTTGGTTTTCCTCGAGCACGGTTTTCCTTGTTTTTCTGGGCGAGGTACGGTCGTCTCTCCAGGCCTTTCAGAACCTCCCACCCCCCGTAAAGCCTGGCCCCTGTTGTTCACGAGCTTTGAAGTCTCCTGATCCTGCCCCTCCCCTTTTTGCTGGCCTCTGGGCCCAAGGATCCGCCCGCCGCCCCGGTGGCATGTTGCTCCGCCGGCCTGCCCTCTTCTCTCTCTGATTTTGCCAGCGCCGATCCTGGGTCTTTGGCGGACCCTTCCTTCTTTTCGAACCGCCGTTTTGATCGCGGACACGGCGGAGCAAATCGTCGTGTGTTCACTCACTTTCCTGTTGTTTTACCAGAACAGTTAGTTGCCTTCCTGTTCCCCACCTTTCTGGCTAGGGTCCGATTTCTTGGGTGAGGTTTCCCGATTCGGCCGTTTCTCCTTTCTCTGTTGGCGTGGCGGTTCTCTTGGACAATCTTCGGGTTCCCATTTCAGCTCGGTTGCTTCTCCCTTTCCCCCCAGAGTAAATGCTCGGGTCTCAAATTCTAGCGCCCTATGTTTTCCCCTTACCCTTTCATTTTGTATTTTTTTTACCTTCCAAAAGGTTCAATGTTATTTGAGGTTTTCATTTGTGTCCTCATATTGGGTTGGATCCCTTTTTTTTTTTCCCGTATTTCACTTTTTTCCTCTTGCAAGGCTAGTTACCGTCCCCACGATACCTTGGTGCCTCCTCGTGGGGCGTGTCTGTTCCATCCAAGGAATCCCCCTTTTGCCCCGACCCCGCTCTCCCTTCCTCCCTGTGGCCCCCTGTCAAGTCCCGGAGTTCCTCCCCTCTCGGTACGTCAAGACGTCGTTTTTTTTTTCTCGTCGATCCCCAGTCGCACCCCGTCTCGAGTTTTCTCTCCTTGTTGTGACATCGTGAGACTCCCCCCCGTGGTTTAGCCCCCCAAAATCTCCTTCTTTTTTTTTGGCGATTCGGACTCAACACGTCTCCCAAGCTTTCCCTTTTCTCTTTCCCCGCTCCCCGTTTTGTCCCCTGGCTGATTCCCTAGGGCTTTTGCACGGATGTGATGACCACCAGGCGACGGCTGGTTTTCTCCACCGGGTCTTTCGGCTTTTCCACTTCCCCCTTTTTTCCTTATTCAGATCTTCCTTGTATACTCTGACTACCGGCCCCCTCACTTTTAAGTAGTTTATGGGCGCTCTGTGGATCTCCTTCGTTTGTTGCTCTTTCCTCTTTCCCCGTCCCAAGTTCTCGCAAGCCGTTTTGTGACATGGGAATCCAGTTTGACTACGTTTTCCCTTTCGTGATCTCTTTCTCTGCTGGAGTCAGCTGGTCATTCCCCGGTACGTGAGTTCCTCCCATCAAAACTGTTTTATGCGTTTCGTTTTGTCGACCTTAGTTAATCTTTTACTTTTTGGCTCGTCTCTGTTCCATTTATTGGCGAATCCTGTTCGTGGGTGACTGAAATGTTGTTTTTTTTTTTTCCTCCCTTCCCCTCGCGTTTTGA
>Ga0179591_1192546_pt1 | contig 20910 bp, 23 predicted proteins | sample CZOMad2_1_08_16f_FD_182891 | JGI IMG/M metagenome (GOLD analysis project Ga0179591, IMG submission 182891) | Vadose zone soil fungal communities from Angelo Coast Range Reserve, California, USA - CZOMad2_1_08_16fungal (PacBio error correction) | ecosystem: Environmental > Terrestrial > Soil >... | reverse complement strand
TTAGAAGCCTCCTCTCCAAAGTTTGCAACAACTTGTGTTGATCCCTCTCTTGTATCCCCATTCCTGCCGCCAACCTTAACGGATCCTTAACAATCTCTTACCCCCCACCCTGACGCGACCCGCGTAGTGTTTTTTTAAGAACACTCCCCCTCCACCCCTTACATGTTTGGTTCTTATTTAATTTAGTGATGCCCTGTCACGATTCTTTGTTCGCTTTTTAGAGATCTTCCGCCTATGATCCCCCCTCAGGGTTGTTGGCTAAATCCACCCGATAATTCCCATTCACGATCCAAGTTTGTATTCTTTCCCTTCTCGATGTAGCCCTAAAATTAGCTTTCAATTCCATCTGAGAAACCCCCCTGGTTGTATTTTGTAGTTTCCATTCCTGACTACCCCTCGGGATTAGAGACTTTCCCTTCACTAATCCGATCCTGATCCCCCCTGTTACAGTTCTCCTTTCCCTCTTTTGGAGCTGGAGCTTTCATTTAGTCACTACACCTCCCTCCACCTGGAACGTATTTCCTCCCAGGATATAGAGGTGTTGTTTTCCCTGCCTAATCCGTCTCAATAAACCCCCTTTGACCCCCCACAACCAACTTGATTTTAACTCTCGATTGTCTTCTTCACTTTCTTGTCAGTTCTTTTATCGTCTTTTTCTGATTTCCTCTTTAAGATTCCCGGTTACCCCCCTTATGCCCTTTGCCCTCCCGAAGCTACCCTTTACCCCTTTTTTCGTCAAACACCCGTTCTCACTATGCCTATTTTACTATGATCTCTGGGATCTTGAACTCATGATTAAACATCCGGATACCCGTTTCCCTAACTTTCCCACCTACCCTTCACCCCGGTTTTGAACAAGATATCACCCCTAGCTAGCAAAGAGTTATCCCCTTTTTCAAATGATTCTTATCTTGGTCCCTCTACCCCCTTCCGTTCCTGCCCTTCTTCTTCCTTCCAGTACCTTGAAATCTTCACCCCTCAATCCGACGAAGTTTTTCCGCTGTTCTTGATTCGCGAGGGCTTTAATTTTATAACCGTCGTGATTACCGACATGAGCTTCCGCCCTCCTCGTCGACCTTTGGAACCCCATAACATCCTTTTTTTTTTCTTTCCGTCTTGGTCTATTTACCTGGCTGCTTCATTGGTGCTCGGCTACTCGACGCCGATTCTGTCGGCAGATTTCTTGTTTCGGAAGAATCACTTCTCGAGTACCCTTTTCGCCGGATTCCAAATACTCTTCCAAGGTCTTTGAAATTCCCATATACGAATCGTTAAATCTCGTTTTGCCGCTTTTCCCCCTCCTGTAGCTAGCCTCCTTGAATCTGGCAGGCATTACCAACCCCTGGGGGTTTTTTCCCTATGGAACACCCGATTTGTCGGAGTAAACGTCCTCACCTTCATTCCTTCAAACACTCGGGACCCTGACGGACCCACAAATCTTTCGCGAGGCTCCTAGCAAAACACTATTGTTCGGAAGAATACTTTCCTCCCTTCTTTTTGTGCTATTCTACCTCCCTGGCGCAAACTACATTTTTTTGATCCCCCCCGCGCCTGGTCCACTATTTTTTGGTTACGCATCTTCCCGACGGAACGACGTTTACGGTTGTCCGTGAGATTAGGGCCTCCAACAAAATATCGTGTTGCCCAATCGACTCCCCCTTCTTGAAATAGGGCACATATGCTGACATTCAGTGCAAAGATCCTTTCGTCACATCAATTACTGTTCTAAGTACTCTGTCCTCCCCTTTATAGGGTATTGCGGGAACCTGCGTGCTCTCCGCCGGTCTAGGGAGCCTCATACTTCAGCCTGCCCTTCGAGTACTCGCGTCTCTCTAGCGGACAAGCCTCTGTTTCAGTTCGAGGCGTCCGTCACCAACAGTAGTTGGTTCTCCGAGTAATAAACCTCTTCGGATCCTTCGCCTTCGGAGCTTTTTTTCCATAGGGTTCGTAAGCGCATCCTGAAGCCAGTTTTTTTTTACGTCTTTTGACTCGGGACGATGCCGGAGAATAATCCCTCGGGGGTATAGTTTCCTTCTTTCATCTATGCTTCTCAAGTCCCAATTGGATCTGACCTCTTTCTCAATTGGACGAATGCTGTTCTTTCCGATTTTTTGATTTCACTGTATCCCTTTTGTCCACTTTAGGTTGTTAGCATAGGTGCACTCCTGCCTTTCATTATCCCCCCCCCATAATCTCCTATTATCATAATAGTCTTACACGGTGAGCAGTACTGATGCCCCTTTCTTTTTTTGAATTCACCTGGAGGTTCCTCAGACCCACCAGGGTTCCCTCCCTCCAGTCAAAAATCTCCTCACTGTCACACTTTTAAAATAAAACAAACACGACGGAAAGACTCGCCAATTTGTCTTTTTCCTTTCCTCCCATAGATATGATTTTCAATATTCGTCGAATTATGTCTACTACACTCAATACTGTTAGTCCAAATCTTTCCTTTATAAGCGAAATTTGACCTTCCCAACACCCCATTATCAACTAGATTGCCTCCGGTAGGAGGTAGTGGGAGAAGTCATTCTTCTCATTCCCTCCTTTTATGATGTCCCACGAAACAAATCGCTCATTTTGTCCCCGATTGCTGAGGGGATTTTTGATACTAAACAACCTTCAATCAGCTTATTCGGTTTAACATTCTCCTCTTTTTGACAGGATCCGGGGAAGGGTTTTAGCACAAACACGTTTCGCCCTTTTGATGTTTATCTTCCCCCTCCCGCTTTTCCACAAGAGCAAGAAGTCTATGCAAAATCATCCAAATCCCCTTGGTAATCCAACCAGGTAAGGAACCTTGCCGTTTTTTTTTGAGGTGAGTTGTTTGACCCCCGACCCCACTTCCTTTTTTTCTAATTTAACTTTGTGGTAAAAGGCTAAACTTGTTTAAACGTAACCGGCACCGTTTTGTTCCCCTGAATGTACATCTCTCCCTTTTTTCCCAATGTCCCCTGAATGTTTCCATAGTTATTGAGCATTTTTCCGGCTCCTGAAGAGCCCCCCTCCTGCTGGGTTCGTTCGTGCCTATTATTAACGCATCCCCCCCATTCCCTTTTATTGTTATGTCCCTTTCTTCGCCTCTGCCCTGACCGATTTGAGACCTCTTTCCCAAACAAAAATTGTGATCTACCGAAGACTCCGAATCCAATCTGAGTCTCCCAGTTTGAGTTTCAACACTTTTACCCTTTTGTGTTCAGTGGGCTTAAGAGGAAGGAATCACTCACGTCTATTTGTCTTCCTTTTCTGAAAATATTATTTAGGCATAGTAGGGTTCTTGTAATTTCTTACAGAGGCTGACCGCTAGCACCCGACAGCGACTTTTGTCTACCCACTGCGTATTACGAGATCTATTGTCGATAATACGTCCTGGAATTTTCGTAAGGAATGAGAAAGATCCTTCTCTTGCGATGTCGTCGGCCGCCGGCCTGGAAGACTTCAGAGGTTATCTGCTCAGCTCACGACCTTCATTCACAGGTTGGGTACGGTCTTTAGTGTCTATCCCCCTTGGAATTTTCCGCTTCCATGCCTCCCTGACTGCACTTTGTCCTGATTCCTGCGTTGATTTCAACTTCTCCCCTCTTTCGCCTTATAGACCGTTTGCTTTTTCCAGAAGAGCTAACCTCTCTCCTTTAAAAAATCTTTTTTGCAAGGGTCCCCGGTCCTCATCCCCCTAATTGCCGGTCCTTTCCGGGTCAGCCCCCAACTCCCTTTTCTTGAGATATTTCTCGAATCTGGCCGGTTGGAAGCAAGAGATCCACAGAAAGGCCAAAAGGCCCGCTTTGCCGGTCGTTTTCTTGGGTAGGCTCATTCAGCAGCTAGTTTTCCGTTAATTGAACCCCCTTTTCTCTCCGTTTCCCCCTTAACCTTCTCTCACTTGTTTCCCTTTATATGCGGCCCTCCCGCATGCTTCCCTCTCGGCTGAGAAATCGCGGATTGTGGACTCTTTTAGCTGAAAGGTTACGAACCTTGATCTCCTCCCACTGTAGGCGACAGCTTTTTGGAACGCAGGCCTCACACTCCGTCTCATGACTCAGAAGGATTAGAGGCCTGTGCTTTTATTTCTTGAGACGTGACTGCAACCCCTACTTTCTCTTCTGCAAAAGAATCCTTCCTATTTCTCCCAATCGTTTTATCTCTCTTCTTCTCGGGCTTCCCCCTGTCCTTCAAGGTACTACACGCATGAATCGCCTCCCTCTCAATTTTTCTTTTTTCTTCTTGGGCTCCTCATGAACAATGCTGGCGCAAGACTAAATGGTCTCCTTCTGCTAATCTTCTCCCCCTCCCTCCTTCACACCACCACCGTCTTTAGAACTCCTTCCTTGGCCTTCCATGGCCTTAAACCAGCTTCTATCACCCCCTCCTGCGGCGGCGCTCTGAAATTGTTCCTTGTAGTGTGAACAGCGAGGAGGTCCCACGAGGCATTCCCATGGGATTGACAATGCCAACGATTTTTTCAGCGGGCAGACCCTGCTTCCGTCAAACGCTTAAAGTTTTCCATCCTGGGCTTGTTAATTCGATGTCGCCGCTCGCTCTTCTCCCCCCCTGTCGAAGACACGTCCCTCCTAGGTTTTTCTTTTTGGTTTCTTTACCGGACGGGCAAACCGGGATCCCTTCCGTTCCCTTTTGCTTTGTTTTCACAACGGCACTGTCTCCTACGCTGGCTCTCGGGCCGGGATTCCTTCTCCCAACTTGTTGAACAACGCTCCTCTTGTATAGTGGTCAACAGATTCAGGGACCCCTGAAAACCCGTTTTCATGGTCTAGCGTTATTCCTTCACAGATTTTTCCCCGATAGCGATCCCTACTTTTGTACGGACCTGCGCAAAAACTGCCCGGACTTGCTTGAGCTGGAGTCAGCTCCCGCTTGCCCCCATGATCTCCCGGTACTACAATTTTAAAACTGGGGGTCGTGCGTGGCTTCACCATACCCCATTCCTTGAGATTTTCGAGACGATCCGACTTCTCGTACTCCTTGGGATTTTTTTAGCGTGATAGCGGGTCTCTTCACCGTTTAACCTAACCCTTTGCTACGATTCCCCTTCGTGCTCCCACCAAGCTTTTTGTCAGGCACCCTGTCGCCGGGCTATTAGGGCATCCCCTTAAATCCCTGCCGTTTTAATTGTTTACTGACACTCCCCTTCTCCTGTATTTTTTCATTTGTCTGCTTTCACTCCTCCCCTTTTTGGATTTTTTTTCCCGTCGTAGAGCCCCCCATCCCGGGAAGTAGTCATCATACCCAATAAACTGTTGCGCCTTCCTTAATCCTCCCTTTCCTATTAGGATTGTTTATTCCCTGCTATCATCAAGCATTTTGCTCCCTCAACCCATGTCCACAACGTGCCTTTTTTTTGATTTTTCTTAGTCCCCCCAGACTGCCCCCTTTTACCCTGTTGTCGGGGTACGGCGTCCCACCAATCGTTTCTTTAAACAAAATCCCCAAAAAGTTCCTCGCCTCTACGCTTGAGGTCCCCGGTCCAACTCCCCCCAAACCAAGGTACTATTTCGGTATACACCTTTCTGCTATAGAAGTTAGTTGTTCTTTTGTCCCCCTCTCTAAGATGGGTACAGAAGGTGTTTTTCTTTTCGGCAGGCTCCCCCTTTTTCAGCATTAGCGTTCCGAATTTCATGGAACTTTTTTTATTTTTCTACTCTTTCAAGCCCGAGCTTCCTAATCCGTCAAAAGAGCGAATGAGGTTTTCTTGTTTTTTAGGTTGTTGAGTCATTCTACATAGGGATCACCGGGGCTGCCCCCCTTCCCCCTCCGTACCTGCGCCCCCCACTCTGGTTTACTGAATGGTCTTTCTTGCGCTTTGGGATCAGATGCACGGACTCAACCGACAAGGAAGTCTTTTTCCAACGGGATTCTCTTGCTTAATCATTCTTCCTCTCCGAACGTTTCCTTTCCCCTACCTTCCCCACCAAGTTGTTGAATCCCGGTTGTAAATGTGTTCCTCAATTTTATCTGCTTTTTATTTACGGACTTGTACGATTCCTTACGTTTATGCCCTTTTCTGCCCTCCGCTTTCTACCTAAGTTCTTCCGTTCTATGACACCTTTTCATGACCTATTTTTGTTCTTTCTACTCTCGTCTTTACTGCTTCAGTCTGCAGAAAACTGGATCTCTTTCCCCACTTCCAGCCTTTGCCCAAGCCTTCTTCTCCCACCTCAGTAGCCCTTTGATTGAGACCCCCGTCTATCAATTATACTCCCTAGGATAAGGGGTAACGATTCCCCCTGCCGAGGTGCGGCTTCCCTGATCCTCGTGACCTTCTAAAGCTGTTTGAAGTGTAGACGTTTGCCACGTGCGATGACCGAAGGATGTGCTCCGCGATCTCGTTCTCCCTGCCACTAATGTTACGGAGGAGTAAGACCCAGTGTAGCTCTCAAACTATCACATCACTGTTTGTTGGACGGTCTCCTCTGCGTTATACACTTTCTTCCCTAGCTGTTTTCTTTTTCTTCGCTCCCTGACTCCGCACGTAGTCTTTTCTGCTGGTAGTTCTTGTACCGATAACTTGCGCGATACGCCCCCCTCTCCCCCACCCCTCCTCGAGAAAAGAGACAGTGGAAACAAGCTCTGATCCCTGACCTCTTTATCTTCCTCTTTGGACGAGTTTTTTGCAAGATTGCCAATTGCAGGCAATTCCGCCCCTTATTGGCACCCCATCCTATTTTTTTTCTGGCTTACCGAAGCTCACTAATAACGTGCCTTCACCTGGTACCAGACGGCGGAAGCCATTCTCTCCCCCCCCTTTCCCTCGTCTCTTTATTCATTCATCCCCAAGGCATCCCCCCTCTCTCTTTCCTCTCCTTTGTTTTTTTAGCTCGAGCTGGTCCGTCCATAGGTTTTTCCTCTCAATCGAAACTATTGTGGCCTCGTCGCCGTATGTCCCCTCTTTTCTCCTGCGGCGTTTTTTCAGGGGTACTCCAGACAACCTTGTGGTCCTTTAAATTCCTGCCTTTCCCTCATTGAGACATTCGTCACCCTTTCAATCTACGATATTTCAAGTATTAAAGTTCCTGTTTTAGTTCCTTCCAGGAAACTTTTATCGGTCTTATTTTGAGTATGAGTGCTTCTTCGCGCCGTTATCGGCTCAAAGACCTTACCGACCGTGGTTTTTTTTTATCACTGCTGAACGATCCCATTAGGTAGACTGTTCCATAGAAAATCGGCGTTCTTCCCACCCCAGTTATCGGTTGGTCTTCCTTCCCCAGAGTCTCCCTACCGCTGACTACATCTGTGCATGCGCATTGTAGATCCGCCCACTCTTCTTCCTAGAATTGCTCTCTTCGTTTTTTTCTTACTTTAGAAGGATGTCCTTGTGGTCTCGAGATAGCTCCACTTTGTCTATTACTAGTCTCTCGTTCTCTGCGAGGATCATTTTTCTCCTCTTTGTCGGTTCCCTCTGGTTTTCTTTTGCTCTTCTTCGTACTTCGTAAGCCTGTTCAATTTTTTTTTAAGCGTAGCCTGCGTGTACTCCGATCACATTTACAGCCTTTTAACCAGAATCAATAGACAAACCTACCTTTCTCATTTTACAGGCTCCTCCTGACGCAAAATGTATTGCTTAATGTTAATTTTGTGCAGTCATCATTAAGTTCACTCCCACAGAGCACGCCATCCTAATAGTGGCCCACCCCATTACAAGCCACATTGCATACTTTTTCATCAAACCCCTGCTCTTCATCAAGGGTTTTCGTCTTTGATATCTCTTTTTTCATCCCTTCCCCAGAATTATGAGACTCCCACTCTATATGTGGTACCCAGATAGCTTTATTTTTTTGATGTGTGCACACCCTGCTCCCCAAAACTCCCCCTTAGAAGAGCTTTTTTCGCCTTCCTTGATTGGCCTGAGTGCTCTGCAAATCTCCAGATGTCGCTCACCTCCCCAGACCAAACTCCCCCGTCTATGTGGAAATTGTGATATCAGTTTATGGCAACTGATTTCTCTACACTGGCAATTCTCACCGTCCCTTTATTTAGTTAAGATCTACTCTTGGCAGTACGCATAAGTTTCATTTTTCCTTTCAGTTCAGATAAACCCCTCTTGTTCTTTCCTCTATGCTGCGATCTCTTCGTAAGCGCCCCGCGTCTTTTTACCAAATCCTTCCCCGTCCAGAAGAAAAACACTTTAAGTCCGGCGTTGGTTCTGAGTGTTTTCAGTCCCCCCATTTTCAGCTATATTCTTGACGTGTCCACTCTTTCCATGACCACGATCTTGTCCGCTTACCAAATAAGGTCACTTTGAAGTTGCTGTCTTTCTAGGACCCTTTCTCCCTTACATGCCCGTTTCGTTGCATAGTTTGGGATCTCCTTCCCTTCTCCTTATGCCTGACGTCCACCTGCAGAGGTCGGAGGCAAGTGGCCCCTTCTTCCTCCCCCAGCAATAAACGGTCCCCTCTTTTTCGCTTCTTCGCCTCGACTCCCTCCGTCTTATTTGAGTACGACGCCATCGTTGATCCCCACACCCTTTTTTTGATTTGAACGTCAATTCTCCCTCCCTCTTGTCGCCAGTACCGGACCTGTTCCCCCCAGTCTTCTTCTTATTGTGAGGATAGGTAGCCCTGCTCTAGGGAACCCTCCTTTTCTTGATCCCCCCTGGCTCCATTATGCCTCGTATGGTAGGTTGAGAGATTTTGACCTCTGAAAAGACTCTCACTGAAAGGCGTACGAGATTCTCTACAAGGTCTGGCCCGTTACGGCCTTTTTCAGCCAGTCCTCCTTCAGGTCAACAGTTCAAGATCCGGTCTTCTTGATGGCCGCTTTGGATTGATCCTCCAGACTCCCCTCGAACTTAACGGACAAAGGTTTTTCGCCTGTCCGGAGAAGTGTTGAGTGCGCGTTGCTCCTTTCAGCAAGGTGAGTTAGACAGATTCCAGGCGCCAGAGCCTGCATTTTCTCAACTGATTATTAACGCCTAGAGATTTTTTCGGGCTTTCATATGCTTCTCCATTGCAGCGCTCAGCCAGGCGTCGATACTTTATTGACCCCCCGCCGTAACATCCGTCTCCCTGTTCCAATTTGAACCGGCTTTTTCCAGCCCCCAATCCCTGTCGCCGCTTGCTGCAGAGACCTTGATCTTCTTCGCTTCAGAGAGGCAAATCCGTCCTGTTAGACAAGCCATTTATGAATGTACTTTTTTCGTTTGTCCTTTTTTAGCGTTCGGTCCTCCCACTCCCTATCGTTGTCCTGTAAGCCATTTGAATAAAAACGAGTTAACGCTTTCAATAAAGTCCTCTCGCAGAAGAACGCTGGGTCTCGAAATATTTGTCGGCAATCTCCTTTCTAAGTCTAGAAAAGCATTTATTGTGGAATTGATCCCGAACTTATTGCAGTGATAGAATATCCTGCTTGTGCCTGCCCATCCGTATGCACCCAGAGAAATGTATCCAGCTCCAGACTTTCCCAGTGGCTTTGGAGATAGTTGATTGGCGAACCCTCTTCTCTCTCTACTACTTTTGTTTTTCTGAGTTCTGTCCTCCGTAACCTCGTTCATTCCTTCTACCCCCCTTGGACTTGCATTTGTATTCAGTTCCCTGTCAGGGGAATCTCCCGGGTCGTTAACCCCCTTTCCGCTCTCATCCATTAAACGGTTAGGAGATCCTTGTTTCTCAAGTTTTTACAATTTCCCAACCACAATAGGATTAGAATCCGGAAGCTGTCATTTTCTTCTTCAGAAACAGAATTTTCCCCCACAGACTTCGGCGGCCCCTCGTACGGGTGGGTCTTGGACATTCTATTGCATCCGTCCTTTTCTTCCCAGTTCTGTCTTGAGACTTCTCCCTTCTGAACTCTCCTTCCCCGTACTTCCCTCACACCCGCGACCCCGGGATGGCTCCATAGGATCGTCCTCTGCCCTTGAGGAGTTCTTCCTCATTCAGAGATCTCCATCCTTCATTTTCTGTGTTGCTTACATGCGGAGGGTTCACGGCTTATTGACCTCCTTGTTCAAGACCTGCTTACAGACCTTTTTAGTGCGCTGCGAGGGACAAGTCCGCCATTTTGAATTTTGCACCCCACAGTGCTTAGTGTCCCCGAGATTCTGAACCTAATGTTTTATGCTATCAACTGCCCCCCCTCCCAGTGCAAGCGCTTCTTCAAGGACATGGCGTCTTCCTGTCGCAAACACTTTCCGGAAGGGAGGGTTTGCTTTTTATCTCTGTTCCACGGCCATGCCTCAATGGTCCACTGAAAGCGCTAACCAAAGAGCACGTTTATCTTTCGTAACTTTGCCTAGTCAGGTCCGAGCCGATTCCCTTATTTCCCTCCCTACATTTTTTTTTAGGTCAATTATGGTGGCTCGTTACGATTCAGCCTTCGTACAAGCCTGAACTAAAATCCCTCTGCCACTCCCTAAAATAGTTTCGCCAACAAATCCCCGTTTTGTTCCAAGTCTCTAGAGCCCGGGCTCTTTTTTCCCTCTCCTGAATCCCAGGTAATCATCGTTGGAAACATTGTTCTAAACCTATGCTCTACTTCCGTGCTTCTTGGTCATTTCTTGCCATATATGCGAGGATGGTGCAACCCTGGTTCCTTTTCTTCGTTCCATTCAACAGGGCGAGTCTATAAGTCACACGGTTTGCTCTTCTGGATTGCTTTTACGGAACCCTCTTCATTTCCCTCCCTATTTCTCCCCTGCTGTTGAGTCAACTGCTTTCACCTCCTCCCCCTGTCTCCTCACCCCTTGCAAAAACGGTGCCATGTCATGCGAATGGCCGCTATTACAGTCAGTCACCCCAACCGGTTACCGGATTTTCCGGAGGAACAGTGTTAGTAACACCTTTCCTTTCTGTCGGACCTCTTCCGATGAGTTTACCCCCCGGCAAACCCCCAATCCCCCCCCCCCCCAATCGACTAACTGTTTGGAGATCTTTACCCACTTTAGTTGAGCATTTGTCCCTTGGTGGGAGGTGATATTTTTTCCTCGCTCCATAGTCCCTTATAACTCGGGGGTATCTGGCAGACTCCAAAGATGCGGAGGAGACAACTGTTAACGCCAACCCTAATTTCGGGGATGGCGTCTTCCTCAGTCTCATAGTCCCAATTTCCAGTCAGCCCCCTTCGATACTTTGGGGTCTGTTGCTTTTGACAGTCATCGAATGCACAATCGACGCATCCCTGGACCCCCACACTCAGTAACCTGCGCACCACTTGTCCCTTGTGGCCTATTTTTTGCTCCGTTTTCCCTGCGACTGCTGCCCCATCTTAATCAAGAAGCCCTGTGTCTACATCTCTCTATTTGTTTTTTCTCATAAGCTCTTTTCAACCCATTCCCCCGCTATCGAAGCTGAACCCCCTTGGTGCCTCTAAGCTTGTTGAAGTCTGCAATGTTTGTTTGCCCGCGCATCTTTCCCAGCGCCTTTTTAGCTTTCCTCGTTGTCCGACTTGCAAGGGGACCCCTCCCTCTTAAAGTAACTACATTTGGACCTCTTCCTTCCCAATCGACCCAGGTCTTCCCATGTATAGGTATTATGCGATTATGTCAATATTTCAATGTGACTCCCGTACAAAGCTAGACCCCTCATAAAAAAATTTACGCCTTTGACCTCTACCCCCTGAACTTCCGCTCATAGCCCCCTTCGTTACTTCCAAGGCGATCCCGGTGCCACACTAGTACTTGAAAATAGACCCCTCTTTGGTGACCTTTTATAGGGACTCCCCGTTTCACCCTTACAAGTTCTCCAGATACGCTGATTGACGCCTGGCTGCGCTTTACCGCTGCTTTGGTCCGTTTCTCTACCCCCCTTTGAACCTTCTTGTTTTATACGCCGACGTTCTTGATGACTTTGTCAACCCACCTCTCCCATTTCTGTGAACGACGTTTTCCCTTATGTCTCCCCGGAGGACTCTGCTTGGAGTTTTCCCTGTTTTCTCGACAGAGGCGGTACCCCTTTTTCGCTTTCTCGGTTTCTCTTTCCCCCCTTACATCTATACTCCACATTTTTTCATTCCCGCCCACACGCAATCAAACGTTCCTTGATTCCCTTTTTTTTTTTCCAAACTCCTACTCCTTTGTCCGGAGATTTGAAGGTGTGCTAATGCTGAAAGATTGAGAGGCCGGCCATTCGCGTCTCTTTTGTCCCCACAAGAGATTTTTTATTAGTACTCGCCAATAATACCGCCCGCATTCAACACTGGACCCTTTTATTTTTCAACCAACACTCTTTTCCGAGGAGAATGTGTATGCATTCCCTTAGTGACGGAAGGCGAGACTCTCTTCCTCCGTGTTTTTGATCTCTCTTCTGCTTAAGTCACCTTTCCTTCTCACCCCTGCTGCCGTCCTTGCCCCCTCTTGTTCAAGTTCCGTAAGAGTCTTGGTCCGCGTCGGGTATGTGGTTCGGGCACTCCAGAAACTGCTCTTTTTCCCAGCCTCTGCCCCTTTGCCCTTCCCAGAGACGCTCTAGCGTCAAAGATCCCTTCCGTTCTTTAGTCCTCAAGGACAATCATTCTTTAATTGAAGCCCGATCGCAGTTGCTCTGCTTTTCCGGCCATCTAACCTCATTTCCTCGTCTGTTTCTCGACCCGTCGATCCTGGGTAAGAATCTTTTATACCCGAAAAGCGGACCCCTCCCCAATTGTCGTTTGGTCGGTCCCCTTGTCTTCCTATACTGACATGGCTGTCATGACTGTCTCTTCCTCCCCCAAATTTCTGGCGTTCCCTTATTAAGCGCACCCCGTGAGCTTTTCTCCCAGCTTTATCCCACGGAGGGACTAGAAGAATTCCACGTTTAACTAGTTTTGGTCTATTGACCTCATAGAGGACGGCGGAAGTATCGCTACACGGTCAACTCATTTCAGACTTTTGAGTATACTGTGGAGTCCATTTTTGGTTTTGACAGGCAGGGACCAAACTCCGTCGAGCAGGTCGGTGTATCTGTCCTCCATCCTAACACCAATTAATATCATCTTATAACACCCTGCCATAGTTTTCTGCCTGTTCTACCGGCACTGATCGCAAAGGCGCCTGCGCAGTCCCACTTTTAGATTTTCCCCGTAAGAATTTCGAACAACTAACGAACCGTTAAGTGGTCCCATAACCCTACGAACCCCCCCAATGCATCGTCTCAGCCCGATGTTAAAATGTGTTTTTTCATTCTTTTTGTATTTATTTAGTTAAGAATTCTTCTTCCTAACACAATATATATTTCTGTTTTGACCCCAAACGAAGCGTTCTTGTTCTTTTGCGGTCGCCCCCCCCCCGCAGCAACTTCATCTGAATCGCCCACCCTCAGAAGCGCTTTGGCCAGTTCGGGGAGTTGTTTCGCCGAAGTGCTTTCCGATTTGCCTTAATGTTAAAACCTCCCCTCAAACCCTTCTGATCGTTTTTCTTATTATCTTCCTTTTATTTTCGGACTGTCAACGACCGTAACTTGCCCCATACACTCCCCATTGATTAGTTAACCAGGCTACTGCTTGGCAGACCTCATAAGTCGTATTCGAACTTAACAACACGCTTGTCCCTTCCCTATAGATGCTGTCCAGCTCGTTACGCAACGCGTCTCATACTATGCCACCTATCCCCCCCATGGGTGGCTAAGCGAACACCACAATTAGACAATGTCGGGGTGTGCCTCTGAGGTTCTGTCGAATGCTCTAGTGTCTTCTATTTACGGGTGGACCTTCGTTTCTCCATTTTGCCGCCGAAAGAACATCAGGTACCAGTTTTCATTTCTTCCTCTCCTCGCCATTCACCAATGAATACCATCTTCCAGTTTGCCCAGTGGACTGGGGCCGATTTTGAGTCCTCTCCCCCCCACCCTGACATCCCGTGAGCGAGAGTGAAAGTTTTTCTTTACGCCCCGAACCTTGACTTCCCCAAACGTTCATGTACTATTAGAACGTCTACAGTTTGCGAGCCTTCCGCCTCCGTGGACCACCCCCAACTCCTCCTGCTGCTTCCATGACCCGGAACAAGCCCATCCAACTCTGGCGAGCATGGGGATTCGTCCCCCTTTTGTCCTTCATTATGGCGGCTCCTAGCTCTTCCCAATAGAAATTATATATTTTTTCCGTCCACCCCTGTTTGGCCCCACTATTGTCGCTCTAATACGTTTCGGTTCCTTTTCGCCGCTATGAGATCTTCAACGTCACTTTTCCGAAACCCTCCTGCCAGGTTAGATTACGATGATGCCTATCACATATCCCGTCCCCTTGCATCGTCAGACAGCGCCGCTCGGCCTAAAGTTTTTCGTTCCTTATCGAGTCATGTCTTCGCGATCCTTTCTCCCGATACCTACCAGACTTATAAGTTTCTCCTTCAGGATAATTAGTTAGGCTGCTTTTTTCTTCACGCTCAGGTCCGTTCTTCTCCTTTCTTTTGTTCCCACGATGTAATCCTCCTTTTTCACCTTCCCGTCCTCCTGAAAGTTTTCCCACTTTACTCTCGCCGCCAGGCGACATGTCCTTGACCCCCTCCCTGTAACCCCTCCTCCGGTTCCCTTCCCTCTTCAGCAGAACCAACCTTTCCTTCCCTCGTGCTGGAGACTACCACTGATGGTTTTCTCGATCTGCTTTCAGGGACGCAGCCGTCTTATTTTTCACCCACATGGATGGCCCCGATTTTCTGTTCGGTGTCTGGTTTCCCCTAAGACCTCATCCCTTCTACGCCAGTCCCCCGAAATGTTCCCCTAGTCTTCCCTCCCCGGAACAATACGCCGCCGCCGTCGTTGGGTCTTTTGGCATAGGTTGGTTTCGTCCATCTCCTGAAAGATCGGACTCGTGCGAAGCGTGAGGTTATGGTGGAATTTTATTATAGCTTTTGTTCGATGATCTGGGCCTGCTGCGCCAGCGGGGTTTTCGCCCCTTTTCCTGCCCCCTCTACCCGGCTTCCCGGCCTGAAGAATGTTATTATTGTGCCTTTGAGCGCGTTCTACGAAAAGAGTGACTCCCCCGTGTTCTACCCCCTTATCTATCTTTTCTCCATGTTTTTTTTTTGTTGCTCGCGCGATTGCCCACGTTTTTAAATTAGGTTACCCCTGCTAGCACTAGTCCCTCTTCCCGTAGTTTTATACGCGTCTCGGGTCCATTCCTTCTTTAACAAGTGCGATGCGAAAACCAAACCCTAATCATTTGTCGGTACTTTTAATTTATCTCTCCACCATCCAATATGCTTTCCTCCCCGACTCCGCGTCTGGCCCGGAGAAGCGCCACAGACTCCTCTACAAAGAGAATCTTCGGCTTCTACTTCGGTAGTGTTTCCAGGCGTATTAAAGGGTTTCAGTCTCCTGGCTGTATGCACCAGTCCCCCCAACTCTCTGTGAATTTGCGCCCCCTTCCCTACCTGGCAACCCTTAGTTTTTTTCAAATACCTGTCTTTTGCTAGTGAGGATGTCTCCCGCGGAGCGATCCCCTGGTCTCAGCGCTGAGAGGGAGTTTCCGTTTTGGTGCTGCCGGAATGCCACGGCAAGTGCTCGCATTCCCTTCGTTACCCGTCCGTCGGTGGAAAGGCCCTTCGACGCCTGGCTACGCTCGGCAGGTTCCCCCCAGGGCCGATACATTCACTCTTCCAAAGCGCTATGTTCCCGTTGGTCCATAAGGGCACTAAAAGGCAGTAGGCTTGGTGATGCGTATGACACAAGGCCACCCTCATACTGGCACATTTCTCTCCTCCCCGCAGCAGGGACCTGCTCCCCCCCCGTGAAGGTTTTCCTTATTTGGTTTTAAGCTGGTATATCTTCTCCCTCGTCCATCACTAGTACGGAGACATTTACCTTGGGGACCGAGTCAGCGCCCTTCTCCTCGTGTAACTTCGCCTCTTCATGGATTTTGATATCCTTTATCTTTTTCACCATTGGCAATTCGTCCGATATGTCAGTCCTCTGACCAAGATTTTTCAAACCTCTTGCCTTACGTCTAACTTCCCCTGCCCATCCACACGCAGGGGTGGCAAGTTCGACGAGTTCTGCTGCACTCTCGAATCCCCCTTTATAGGACGTTTGACACACTTGTTTTATCACCCTTCATCTCTCATCCTTGATTTTTCCCTATGTTTCTTGAACTATCACATTGAGGGTGGGGTTACAGAGTGCGTCGCGACCATTAACATCTGGGGATGGTCGAGTCGAACTTCCCCGTACCTCTTTTGCGGAGTGGTGGGGATTGTTTAATCGATGCCGGAACCTTCCTCCGAATCGGCGGTGAGCTTCAGGGCTACTTAGACCCCTTTTTTTTCCCATTTCTTCCTCCCTCACCACTCTTCCCCCAACTGTTTCCATATGAGTTCAAGCTAGAGCCTTACATTCAGTCAATTTCCAAAACCGTTTAGGCTGCGGTACGGAAACACCCCGTTACTCGTAGAAAAATGTAAAAACTTGCTTTCGTCTTCTCCCGATGAGGTTTTTACCTGTCCACCCCCAATCCAACCAAAAGCCGGGCCTTACATGTTTGTCGGATTCCTTATACCCACCCCATTTATCCAGTAGACTCTTTCTTTTTGAGAGTAAGAGATTATCCCCGCAACTGGGATAGACACTACTTTCTTAGACGCCGCCTTAACATGTATTAGTATTTTACCCTCTAGGTTACCCGAATCCATTGGATTGGCATATCGAACTCTTGCCATCCCCCCCGATATTTTAACTAGGGTCACACCCCTGTTGAATGTGGCTTTTGCGTCTGTCTTTGAACAAGTATTTCACGCCACAAATCGAGCCCTCGGCTAAACGCCCCTCATCTTTACCTCCTTCCGAATCGTCTGTAATACGGTGGCGCTGTGAGACAACTTTCTGTTTGCCATCCCACCATCCCCCCCTCCCACGGAATCCTGTCCTGCGATAAGTCTTCTCTCCCAGAATTCTTTACTAAGTCCTCTCTCCGATTCTAAAAGACTGAAAAAAAACAACATCTTTTTTTCCCTCCTCTCGGCAGGAGCCATTGTTTTTTTGTTCCCCGTCTTACAATTAACCGTCTTGTCATCTTTTCTTTCTGTTGTCCGCCTTAATTACATTTCCATCAATGGTTTATGCACTTCCTCCTGATAAATGTTCCCGTTCAGAAAACCCCCCCATTCTCCTGACATATTTTTGTCTAATCTGATTTTATTATGGTTGTATTTTACATGTGACGTGGGCCCTACTGGGTCCTTATTTAACCACATGTCACCCCCCCTTGCTACGCACACAGCACCCCTATCTGATCACAGCTTTTTCCACAGCGCTGAGTCCCCGAGATTCAAATTATCCTCTCTCTCGATATGCGTGGAACATAGACCACTACGATGTTTGCGGTCTTCTCGTCATGCATTGCATTTTCCCCGCTGCTAATTCCTCTCCCTGCTTGTCCTCAGGATGCGCAAGTTCTTTCCCATGTGGTTTCACCTAAAGGCGATTTTGGACAACCGCAGGTTTTCGTACGCCCTTGCTTGGATGACCTCTACCCACCACTCGACGATAACCTGTGTGGTGTTGAATTCCGCCGCTGGAATGTTTCTACACTTGCATTCTTCCGAGATGGCTGTCTTCAGTATAACTCGACGCTCCCAGAGTCCCTTCCTAGCATATCTTTCCCTGATAAATGAGCTCTCCTGCACCCGGCCTTTCCTCCCCAGTCCTGCCGATACACTGTCGGTTGGAATCCTATGTCATCCCCTTTAATTTTACCTCTGTGAGTCCACGGTTTTTTTTCCTTTTAATGAGCGTCCCTATCAAGTTCCTTTCCCCCCCATTCCTACGTCTCTATTCACCCCCCGAGCTGTTATGGAGTCCCCTCAATCTTTTCAAAATACGACTTTCCCACCCAAAGCGGGACCCCTGAAGTAGGTATCAACTTTGGGCTGCGTCCTGAATGTTTCTTCTGGCCCCCCCCTCTTTCTCCCACAGTGAGATATTTTATCCATCAGTTTTTCAGATATCCTGCCTGGACTCACCTTTTGACTTGAAAATGAGCTTACGGAGATGTTTTGAGTACTCCCTTCTGTCCTCGTTGTGCAGCTGGAGTTTTTATTATTGCTCGTTCTCACACTCACAAAATGATTTCATAGCGGCGAATTGCCGTGACTGATAATGTATCTCACAACTTCCTCACTTCTTCCCCCCCCACCCCCCCCCCCCCCCCCCACCCCCCCCCCCCCCCCCCCCCCCACCCCCCCCCCCCAAGTCGATCTCTAGGTCATAATTAAATGTCGTCTCTGCTGGTCGTCCTAAAGGAAAATTTACGGGATTTGCGTAATGCCCTGGTTTACCCCGCTCTTCTTCTTACTCACTACTCACCTATCCCCAGAACGGATGCCGGCGTTTCTCGTATCCCTTTCTACCCGGCGCTCCATCTCGTGTTCTTTCCCTGTATACATATTCCCCCAGGATTCCGTCCCCCACCCACCCATTATTATTTTTGGTCTCTTCACCCAAGCGTCCTTTTACTACTATTCTCCGGATTGAGAGTTTTTGTCTAGATGTCCTACACGAGATCCTCGTAATAGCAATTTCCTGCGTCGTCAGCCTTATTTTTTCCTGCTTGTATTTGATGGGGGGATTTCCCCCCTCTGAAGGCCTCACCCTCTAGGGTTTTTTAGTTTTCCACTTCCTCTTCTTTGGCGACGGACTTGATCTCAGTTGGTCAAGAGTCGGGCCGATCGACATTTGCTCAGATCTTGGATTTACTACCACTTCTCTCCGGTTGTCCCTTTATTTAAATGTAGCCGTGCTTTTAGTACTCATTTCGTAACCTTCACCTGCCCATAATCTTACTTCTTAGTCAAAACTTCCTAGTTGCAAGGTTTTCTTCGCCCTGTCCTCCTACTTCTAGCAAAGTTTCTTTAATTTACGGCAGCCATTTCATTGTCGTTTGTAAAGTACTAATTTTGACACATAGCACTCATTTCCTTTTTCCCAAGTCTTAATATGGCACTACACTTCCACTCAAAAAAATTGAACGAACTGTACTCCCCCAGCGTTCTTTCCAGCCCCTTTTTTTTTAGTTATTTATTGACAAGAGTTCCTTCTCGTACGAATTTGATAACCTGACCCCTCCATACCGTCCCAGTTCCCCCACATCCCGCCGTGATTATTATGGATTTGAACCGAGAAATTTTCATTTCCTGCCCCCCAACCTCCACCTCTTCCGGAACCATATCTTGTCGTTCTGCTTTTCGTTTCTTTTTCGTCCTATTTGCCGATAAAGATTCTTCTGATCTTCTGTTACCTAAAGTCCACCATACCCGTCGATAATGGTTATCTTCCCCTCCCACGATCTTTATATGTCTCTTTGCCCGCTTCCCCGCAACCGCCATTCTCCCTCCCAGCCCCCCCAGTTAAAAGGTCATTTCCTTGGCCGAAGCATGTTTTGTCCCTCATCCCCACCCCCCCCCGATCGTTAATCTCTCTGCTTCGCGTCCCTTCTCCCCCCACACTCTCCCCGAAGTATATGCCAACGTCATCACTCCCTTGGTTGATACGCCCCAAAGGTAAGTTTCTTTCGGGTTCTCTTGATTGGGAGGTTCGTGTTTTTTTTACGAAAACCTTCTCCGTACTGAGGTCTCCCTCTTTCCGGTGGTACCCCGCTCTCCGATTGTTCGCACCCTACCGGTACGGAACCCTTGACTTGTAATATATGCTCCATCGCAATGCCCTACCCCTTCAAAGTTGTCTTCCCACTATTGTTTTCTCATTGATCAGACCTCGGTTTACGCTACCTTTTTACTTCCCAATGCATGGCTTCGGGCAATTCCTTCCCTTATTACTTGACCTCCATCCCTTGATCCCACCAGATTTTACTGTGCCTCACTAGAACTTCCCATTTGTAATTTTACCGCCTCACTATTTCCAAAACCATCCTCTCTTTCTCTCATGCTCTGCTATACTCTACCATCCTCAAACCATTGATTCCTCTCCCATTGGAGGTACTTAAACAAGTTTTTCCAACTGTGATTTACCGGTGTATTCCTCGTGAAGGAACCTCGTAAATTTACTTTTAAGTACCCCCTTATCTTCTGGTCTGGTAACTTGGAGTACAGGGACCTTTATGTTGTTTTCTGTTACATGCTTTTCCTAAGCGACCTCTTCTGCCAACGCCCTAACATATTTCAAGCGATGTCTCGCCTCAGTCTCTCCACATCTTTCCCGTTCCTATTATTAGTCCCTTCATGACCCAAGAGCTGCTCTCGCTCCCCTTTCCCCTGAAACCTTCCTTTACCCCTAGCGAATGCCGCTGTAGCAGATGGACGATCCTCTCCCAAGACCGCTTTTCGGAAAAGTTTTTCTCTTTTCTGATGAAGGTCTTTCTGTTCCCCTTCGAGGTTTTGACCATATCATTTGGAATTTTAATACCGCCCTAAAATTCTCCAGTATCCAGCCTCTTGTACCTGATCTCTCTTTCCCAGCCATCGCCCTCTCTTCCCCCGTCCTGGAAGATGCTTCCGTTTGTCTCATCGTTCTCGCTTGTGGACTATTCCTTTTTCCCACTAGGTTCAGTTTCACGTTTCTTTATTCCACTTTGCCGCGTAAGTCCCATTGCAGCAAACACCTCCCTATCCCCTCTATGGCTATCTTCTAAGTTGTTTTCCTCAGTCCGCCAGCAGTTCCTCCTCTTTCTCTGACCGGGATTTTCCAGGCGCTTCATTTAAGTGTTCGTTTCCTGTCACCTCTCATCTCCGGTGTGGAATGTTACATTCCTTAAAGACAGAATCCACGTTCTTTCCCTCGCCTTCCTCCACGTCACCCAGGATACCCTCCGACGTCCTCCGTCTGATCTTTTGGTCGGCAAACTCCTTTTCCCCTGATTAACTTATCCTGTTATACCTGCCGTAGGTGATGGGATCAGAGCTGACGGTTCTCCCCCTTTGAGCCTTTACGCCAGCGCCTTGTTGACCACCCAGGTCCTTGCCCTCACAAGATCACTCTCTACCTTTCGGACAATGATCCCCGATTCCAGTGCGGTTGCGAGAAGCGGCCTCCCCCACAGAGTGACGCCTTT